>OWHY01000100.1_pt1 | contig 57404 bp, 54 predicted proteins | sample 1732971 | NCBI WGS metagenome assembly OWHY01 (sample SAMN05065775, study PRJEB22554) | human gut metagenome | biome: ENVO:2100002; feature: ENVO:00000062; material: ENVO:00002003 | host: Homo sapiens | place: USA
CGAGATGAGCGCTAGTCTCGTGGGCTCGGAGATGTGTATAAGAGACAGAATATTAGTATTGCCTAAATCCGGTCCTTTAGTGGAAGTTATTCAGAGAGAATGTCCAGATATTATGATATATATATGTCCCTTTTTGCCACTTATAGCTAAAAAGAATCTTAAGGTAAGTGGAATAGTTGCTTTTATTGGATCTTTATGGAAATTTAGAAAATTTCTTGTTGAGAAGAAAATATCGAAAGTGGATATATTGTATTTGAATACATTAGCTGTGATCCCATTACTTTTTTATTTTAATTATAAGAACACTAAAAAAATTCTTCATGTACATGAGATTTTGCCAAATACCTTTTTTTTACATAAGATAATAAATAAAATAGCACTGAAATATTCTCATGCTTTAATCTGTGTATCTAAAGCGGTATTACAAAATATGGAAGAGGCTTCTCCTCAATATAGAAGTAAGTTACATTTAGTACATAATGGGATATCATTTGCTAAGTGTATAGAAGTGCATAATGATTTCTTAAAAGTGGATACTCATTTGATTAATTTTGGTTTAATAGGGCGAATTAAGCCTATCCAAAAAGGACAAAACTTACTCTTACAGGCATTGTGTTTATTACCAAAAGATATATTAGAACGAGCACACTTTTATTTGGTAGGTAGCCCGGTAAAAGGACAGGAATATATGCAAGATGAGTTGCTTGAAAATATAGAAAAGATGGGGTTAAAAAAATATGTTACTATAATTCCCTTTATTAAGGAAATAGAATCTGTCTATGCTAATATTGATGTTTCATTAGTACCTTCGACTTTGGCTGATTCATTTCCAACAACGATTTTGGAAAGTATGTATTTTAAAAAAATGGTTATTGGCACTCGTATTGGAGGTATTCCTGAAATGATTATTGATGGAGTAACTGGTTTTATTGTTGATAAAAACTCTCCCTTGGAATTGAGTGAAAAAATATCATATTGTGTTATTCATCCTGACGAAGTAATTTCTAAAGGTATTCAAGGTAAGATTTATTTTGATAAATATTTTTCGATTGATTGCTTTAATGAACGTTATATGGCATGCATAAACAAATTGTTATAAACTAGTTGTTATATATGAGAAAAGTTGCAATTATTGGTACGGTTGGAGTACCCGCTAACTATGGTGGATTTGAAACTTTAGTTGAAAATATTATTGGCGAATATTGTCCAAATGAAATTCAATATACTGTGTATTGTAGTAGCAAGGCATATAATCATAAGCTGAGTTCATATAAAAATGCAAAGTTACAATATTTAAATTTAAGTGCTAATGGTGTACAAAGTATAGTGTATGACATAGTTAGTTTATTAAAGGCTACTTCTCATAATGATATTATATTAGTTTTAGGAGTTTCTGGTTGTTGTTTCTTGCCTATATATCGTATCTTTAGTAAAAAGAAGTTAGTGATAAATATTGATGGTCTTGAACATAGAAGGGAAAAATGGAGTAAATGGGCTCGGCGCTTCCTTAAGTTCTCGGAAAAAATGGCTATAAAATATGGAGATATTATAGTGACAGATAATAAAGGTATTCAGGATTATGTAAAAAGCGAATATAATCAAGTGTCTGAGCTAATAGAATATGGCGGTGACCATGTAAAATCTTTGCCCGAAAAATCTGAATCAAATCGAATATTGAATGAATATAATTTGATAGAAAAGGAGTATTCTTTTTCTGTATGCCGAATAGAACCTGAAAATAATGTACATATAGTCTTAGAAGCTTTTAAGCAATCGGGTAAAAAAATAGTGTTTGTAGGAAATTGGTCAAAAAGCGATTATGGTGTAGCTTTATTAAAAAAATATGAAAATGAATCTAACATAATTCTTCTTTCTCCTATTTATGATTTGAAAATATTGGGGGTGTTACGATCTAATTGTTTGTTTTATATCCATGGTCATAGTGCAGGTGGAACAAATCCTTCTTTAGTTGAGGCTATGTTTTTTGCAAGACCTATTTTGGCTTTTGATGTAGTTTATAATAGAGAAACTACAGAGAACTGTGCGGATTATTTTTCTTCTATAGATACTCTAGTTACATTGTTGAATAAAACACCTGTGACATATGAAAGAAATGGAAAAAAGATGTTAGAGATTGCGAAGCAACGATATATTTGGAAATCGATAGTTGATAGATATGTAAAATTATTTTAGTTTTGCTTTGATATAATTTCAATGTATGATGAAAAAGTTTTCTTACTAGAACAAATCTCTTCTCTCCATTGTTAAGACTACCAATTTAATTTATAAATAGTGGTCCAACAATGAGTAAATATTTTAAGTTGAGCATATTTTTATGCTTTTTCTTGCCGACAATATCATTTGCACAGGTAAAGGATACCAATAATAACACCTTTGCTTCCTTCATTTGCAAGTTCATTAATGAGAGAGGTTTGATAAAGTGTCGCACGGTAAGTGAGGGTAATTTTCTTACTCTTGTGAATAGAGCAGATAAGCCGGTGAATGTGATGTGCACTTGGTATCCTTTTACAGAAAGTGGTGCTTATAAATTCTCACGGAAAGAACTGATTGACCGGAGAAGGAAGAAAGTTGATTTTGTATTAATAGGGTACGGACAGAAACCGAATAATCCGATGCTCTATTATCTGGTACCCGTTTCTAAGGTAAAACGGAAGATGAGTGAGAATGCTTTGAGAAAGTATCAGGTCGGAATACCGGTATGTGACTTGAGCTTTGCTGACTAAGAATAAAGCCCCAAATAGTACGGAAAAAAAGTTTAGAAAAACTCCTTTCACACAAAATGCGCTGTAAAATATTGATTTATAGCGCATTTGTGTGAAAGGAGTTATCTCATTTCTATCACCCGATAGAGATTGCCGGTGCGCGTATGTATCCTTTCTACTCCAAGTGACATCAATACTTTACTGAAACTAGCCGGAGATGCCTGCTTTAATGCATGGGGATAGCGCTTCTTGATACATAGGAATATTTCTGCTGCCGACAGTTCCATATACGTTTCATCAGGTTGTGCCGCCCGGAAACAACAATTAAATATGCTCTCTTCTGTTGATTGTCTGTAAAATTCCCGGTTATGGAAATTGATTTCCGCTTCTTCGTCACTGTCAAACCAATAACGCTTCCCACGCAACAGTTCTGTTTTTAACTGGGCATAGATTTGTGAATGTATGATATTTTCTGTATTGATTTTCTCTTCCACTTCGATACAGATAAAACGGCGGCTTCCCGAAGGATCGGTCAGAATATCCTTGCGGTTGGATGTACCGGCAAACGAAGCGATTCGAGGCAGTTTGGAGAAGCTCTTTTGATATGATTTGATGAAACTCAGGCTTGCCATCTGCATCAGATTCTTTAATAAAGGCATCTTCTTGGTGGTTTCCTTGTCAAATTCATCCATACATATCAGCCCATATTCCGATAATTTACGAGTGGCCTGTCCCTTGGAATTCAGGTTGAAGTCATCGGTATAATAGTTTTGCAATTCGGGCGGTACCAGCATTTTTATATACGTGGATTTTTGTTTTCCTTGTTTCCGACTGACCAGAATGGGGGCTACGCTATTGGCATGGGTGTTGTCCAGCCCCATCCATTGGGCTACCATTGCCAACATCCATCGGTGGAAACTCCGTATCCAGTAATCATCGGTAGAAACACGCTGTGCCAAGTCGGTCATCCGGTCTGTGCCGTCCCACAACGGAAGTTCCTGCATATAGAGCAGGAAAGGGTGATAACTGCCGGTTTGTGTGGAGTAAATAAAACGGTTGACGTCCTTATCCCAACAATTTATTCCTGCTTTGCGGACTGCAATGCAGATGGAGTTCAAGTCTCGTTGGCTCAGCGGAGCGAAAGGCAAAGTACCGTGCGTGCGGTATTCGGTTATTTCGTTCATTCGGTTAAAGCGGAAATCATAGTGGCGTTTCAGGTAAGATTCCATCTGCAAAATGGCATCCAGTATAGGGTCAGTGGACGGAGCCATTTTTCGGGCACACATTTCTTTTAAAGATTCATTCTCTTTTCTCAGCTTTTTCAAGTTCCTTTTGCTCATTTTTCTTTGTTTTTGGGTTTCTATGCGGCTAAGTTACAACCTTGGGAGAGGGGTTTGCAAATATTTCGCAGCTTTAGCAGATATTTTTCCGTTTATCGGAAATAAATGCCTGACGTGGTGTCTGTCTGTCTTTTTTTTGTTACCTTTATGCTGTAAATGATATCGTTCCACTTGGCTGGCACGACCATTCTACCTGGGTGAATCGAGCATGTCAGCCGGGTGGGATGGTCATTTCATCCGGCTGAAACGATGAGGAAAAAACGTATGAAATAGTCAGTAAAAGGAGAAGATTATGAAGGTGGAATATGATTTGTATAAGAGCCCTCCCCGTGAAGTGGATGGGAAGGAGGTGGTGCATCTGCACGCCCGTGTAGCCAGGTCAAAAACGATTAGTATTTGGAGTTTGGGGGATGACATACAGAAGGCGACCAGTTTGACAAAGAGTGATTTGAGGGCAGTGTTGTGCGAAATGAGTGACCGTTTTGTGGAGGAATTGCAAAAAGGTAATTGTGTGCATATCGACGGTATAGGTTATTTCCAGATGACATTATCGTGTCCGGGCGATGTGGAGAAGGAAGGAGAGGTGCGGGCGGAATCCATCCGTTTTAAGTCGGTGGTGTATAAGCCGGAGAAGGCTATATGCGGTAAATTGGAGGGGCTGAAGTTTATCCGTTCCGAAAGAGGGGGACATACGAAGAATTATTCGGATATCGAACTGATGGGGATACTGAGTGACTATTTTAAATACAACAGTTACATCACTCGTCTTGAATTGGAGCGTGTATGCGGCATGACGCGTAGTACGGCTTATCGTCGTATAAAGTCTTGGATGGCGAGGAATATGTTAGAGAAGGTTGTCGGTATTGATGCTTATCGTCCGGTGCCGGGAGTATTTAGAGTTTCACGTTAATCCGCTTATTATAAGCAGATTAACGTGCTGTTAGGTGTGAAAGCACCTTTATGAATTACTTTACTCCACAGCTTTCAGGGCTGCTTCGTAGTTGGGTTCTTGAGTGATTTCGGGTACTAATTCCGTATATACCACTTTGCCTTCCGGGTTGATGACCACTACCGAGCGGGCCAGAAGTCCTGCCAAAGGTCCGTCTGTCATCAGTACGCCGTATTTCTGTGCGAAATCGGAAGTATATCGGTAGTCGGACAAGGGAACGACGTTGGCGATGCCTTCTGTGGTACAGAAGCGTCCCTGTGCGAAAGGCAAATCTTTTGAGATGGCCAGTACCGTCACATTCGGGCGGTTGGCTGCCAATTGATTGAATTTACGTACAGAGGTGGCGCATACGCCTGTGTCCATACTCGGAAAGATATTGAGTACCAAATACTTTCCTTTTCCGTCTTTCAATGTATAATTACTTAAATCACCTTTTACCAATGTAAATTCGGGTGCGGGAGTTCCTACTTTTACAAATTCGCCGGCTAATGTTACCGGTGTGCCTTTGAATGCTGTTTTTGCCATAATTTTATTGTTTTAGTTCTGATATTGTAATTATAACAAATGTAAGTAGAAAAAGGTTCACTTATTTTCGTCCTTTGTAAATAAGGAAGCCCACTACCAATACACCAATGGCAATGAAGCAGTAGCCCAATTCGTGGCTGTACTCGGTTACTGTGCTCAGAAGTTGTTCTTCGGGTACCACTGATTGCAGATAATAGCCGATTGCCGCCAGGATACAGTTCCAGATGCCTGCACCTAATGTAGTGTAGAGCAGAAAAGTGGACAGCTTCATTTTGGCTAGGCCGGCAGGAATTGAAATCAACTGGCGTACTGCCGGAATGAGGCGGCCGATAAAGGTGGAAAGAGCACCGTGCTTGTCGAAGTAATGCTCGGCGTTCTGTACTTTTGCCTCGTCTATCAGACACATGTGACCGAAACGGCTGTTGGCAAATTTGTATACCAAGGGTCGGCCGACAAAGTAAGCAATGTAATAATTGATGATGGCACCGATATTGGCTCCTATGGTGGCGAAAATAACTACCAGAAATACATTCAGGTCACTATTTCCTCCTGCAGCTTTATAAGCGGCCGGGGGAACCACCACTTCCGACGGGAAGGGGATAAAAGAGCTTTCAATGGCCATTAATAACGTAATAGTCCAATAATTAAGGTGATCTAAGCACCATTGGATAAATGCAACTGATTCCATGATTAATTAATTATAAGAAATTATCTAAGTCTACTTTTCCATTATTGACACTGTCTTTCAGGTTACGCATTAATTCGTTAAAGCGTGTATCGCTCAGTATAGAGTCGCTTGTGCCCAGGTTGCTGTACGCATCGGGCAGTTCGTGCTTCATCTTTGCGATGTAATGCATGCAGGAGATGGCTTCTTCCAGATAGAAATAGCAATAGGCCAGAAAGAAATAAGTGGCGGGTGCATTGTCGGGAAACTCACGGTTTATTTGTTCGTAGTATTGTGCGGCAAGCTTGAAGTTCTGTGTGTCGAAACAAGCAGCGCCGATAGTGAACAGGTAGTCCAGCCGTTCGTCTTCCATGATTAAGTTCAATGCCTGTCGGAAGTATAGTTCTCCTTTGGCCTGGTTTTCTGCTTTGGCAGTCTCGTCATTGCATGCTTTGGCTTCCATCAGGAAGAATCGTCCTGCAACGATAAGCGTATCGGGGTCGTTCTCGTTCAGTTCCAAAGAACGCCGGATGGATGCTTGTCCCACGCCGATATGCTTCAGGGCGGCATGGCATAAAGCTATGTCGCCATATAGTTCGGACAGTTCGTATTTGCTTAATGCGTCTTTATTGTCCAGCAGTGCTTCTATATAATAGATGGAGGAGGTATAATCCTGCATCTCAAAATAGGTCTTTGCCAATGCCAGATAAGCACGTGTTTTATTTTCCTGTTGCTCTGCCAGGCGGAGATAGTAATCACAGGATTTTTGAAGTTCACCGCTTTGTTGGTAGCAAAAGGCTTTAAGCGTCAGTGCCTCCGCATTGCTGTCATCGATGGCCAGTGCGAAGTCTATGGCTTCGTGTGCCTCTTCATAGTCATTGGTGCTCAAGTAGCATTTGCCCAAACTGTTCCAATGATTGATGGAGTAGGGATAGCAGTCGAGTGTGGCTTGCAGAAGAGGAATGGCCGCTTCGGGATTATTGAAAGTGATATAAAAGTCACACAATAGGTCTCTGAACTTCTGGTTTTTTTGGGAAAGGGAGGCAAGATCGTATGTTTCGCCCACGTGCTTGATCCATTTCTTTGCCAAAGCTTCCTGATTGGCATCTATATAAGCGAGGATAATATCGATAAGGGTTTCCAGTTTTCCTTCTTCGTAGGCAGCTAGTTCTTCGAATACATGGTCGGCTTCTTCCATGCGTTTTTCTTCCATCAACAAATCGGCTTTCAAGAACCTCACCTCGCGATCCGATCGGTCTTCAATCAAGTCCATAACCATATATGCTTCGTCCAGCCTGCCTTTCATGGCCAGGGAACGGGCACGAAAAATCAAGGCATCCGTATCGTTGGGATGCAGTTGTAAAGCAAAGTCTATTGCGGCTTCTGCTTCTATTTGTCTTCCTTTTGAAGCATAATATTCGGCGATGTCTGTCAGTTCGTCAGCATCAAAATAAGCGGGGGTATGGTTTTTCACCATACCCTCGTATTTTTCTAACGCTTCTTTAAATTCCGGGTCTTCAAAATAGGAAGACAGGTCATTATTCATAAGCTGTTTTTTATTTATTAATTTTACTCCAGGTATCTTTTAAAGATACGGTACGATTGAACACCAAGTGTTCGGGCGTGGAGTCTTTATCTACATTGAAGTAGCCGATGCGCTGGAACTGTAAGTAATCCAGTGGTTTGGCTTCTGCAAGGTATTTTTCTACATAACATTCGGTCAGAACATGCAATGAATCCGGGTTGATCATTTCTTTCATGGCTTCCAGTGCATCGCATTTCTTGGCTTCGCGGATGGCAGCCATTTCGTCACGTGGGTTTTCTACCTTCCATAGGCGGTCATACAGGCGTACTTCTGCTTTCAGGCAATGAGCGCAGCTCACCCAGTGCAGTGTTCCTTTCACTTTGCGACTGCTGCCGGGCATGCCGGTTTTGGTATCGGGGTCGTATTCGGCATATACTTCTATTATGTTGCCCTCTTCGTCTTTCTTGCAACCGGTGCATTTCACAATGTATGCATTTTTTAGGCGGACTTCTTGTCCCGGAGTCATACGGAAGTATTTCTTCGGAGCGTCTTCCATAAAGTCTTCGCGTTCCATCCAAAGCTCACGGCTGAACTCGATGGTATGTGTGCCGGCTGTCGGGTCTTCGGGATTGTTGATGGCTTCCATCTCTTCCACTTGTCCTTCCGGGTAGTTGGTGATGATAAGTTTCACCGGATTGATTACGGCGGATACGCGAGTGGCACGGGTGTTCAAGTCTTCGCGCACCGCACTCTCCAACAGCGCGAAGTCGTTCAGGGCATCGTATGTGGTGTAACCGATTTTGTCAACGAAGTTGCGGATGGACTCAGGAGAATAACCACGGCGGCGGAAACCGCAGAGGGTCGGCATACGGGGGTCATCCCAACCGTTTACTAAGTGTTCCTTTACCAAAATCAGCAGGTTACGCTTGCTCATCAGCGTGTAGTTCAGGTTCAGTTTGTTGAACTCGTACTGGTGAGGGCGGTTGTTGTCCAAGTCTTTTCCTTCTTTTACCCAGTCCACAAACAGGTCGTAGAGCGGACGGTGAGGAACGAATTCCAGTGTACATAAAGAGTGGGTTACACCTTCGAAAAAGTCGCTCTGGCCGTGGGCAAAGTCATACATGGGGTATGCTTTCCATGTTTCGCCTGTACGGTGATGGGGCGTTTTTACTACGCGGTAGATAATAGGGTCGCGGAAGTGCATATTGGGGCTTGCCATATCTATTTTGGCACGCAACACCATCTTTCCTTCTTCTATTTCTCCGGTGTTCATCTTTTGGAACAGTTCGAGTGTCTCCTCTATAGGGCGGTTGCGGTAAGGGCTTTCTACACCCGGTTGGGTGGGCGTGCCTTTCTGTGCAGCAATCACTTCGGAGCTCTGTTCGTCTATATAAGCTTTTCCTTCCTTGATGAGACGGATGGCGAAGTCCCACAATTGCTGGAAGTAGTCGGATGCATAATATTCATTTCCCCATTGGAATCCGAGCCATTGGATATCTTCCTTGATGGCTTCCACATATTCCATGTCTTCTTTGGTCGGGTTGGTGTCGTCGAAACGCAGGTTACATACTCCACCATAGCGTGCGGCTATCCCAAAATCCAGGCAAATGGCCTTGGCATGACCGATGTGGAGATAACCGTTGGGCTCAGGCGGGAAACGGGTTTGGACCTTTCCTCCGTTTTTACCTTCCTTCAGGTCGTTCTCTACTGCCTGTTCGATGAAGTTCAGACTTCTCTTTTCTGTAGCTTCTGTAGCGTTCATTTCAGTCATAGTGATATTAATTTTACACTTTAAGGTGCAAAAATACGTATTCTTTTTGGGATATGCGTTATTTCACGGGAATATATCCTCCCTTTTTTATAATATTTTGCCCCGCAGGGGAAAGTACATACTCGATGAAAGGGCTGACTTTCGCTTTGTCGGACACATTATAATAATAGTAGAGCGGACGCACTACAGGATATTGTCTTTTGGTTCCGTTTTCCATGGTGGGGAGTACATAGTGTTTTCCTTCGTCATACGAGACGGCTATCGGCTTGACACGGTCGGACAGATAGGCAAGACCTACATATCCGATGGCTCCCTTGGTTTGGCTGACGGACTGGATGACGGCGCCGGTTGCCGGCATGGAGAGGCTGCCGCTCATATAGTTCTTGTTTTTTAGGACGCTTTCTTTAAAGAATTCGTATGTTCCCGAAGAGGTTTCGCGAGAATAGACAATGATTTTCATATCGGGGCCTCCCACTTGCTTCCAGTTTACAATTTTTCCGCGGAAGATACCTTCCAATTGTTGCCGGGTGAGGCGGCTGACAGGGTTGTCCGGGTGGACGATGATGGCAAGGGCATCGTAAGCGATAATTACTTCTTTTACTTCTTGTCCGGCAGCTTTCAACTTCATTTTTTCACTGAACTTGATGGGGCGTGAAGCCATGGCGATATCGGTGGTATGGTCCATGAGGGCGGATATGCCGACTCCGGTCCCGCCACCGGTGATGGTTACCCGCTGCTCGGGGTGAGTGTTCATAAATATTTCTGCAGTCTCTTGTGAGACAGGTAATACGGTGTCGCTGCCTTTGATGCGTTGTGCGGCAGTGTGCAGGCTGCAAATTGATAAGACAAAGAAAAACAGGGCTTTTAACTGATTCATAAGTTATTATATTAATTCATGTGCAAAAGAAACGTTTTCCTGTGTCATTTGTTTTACTTGTGTATTACGATTCCGTTACAAGGTGAGGTGTTGCTTTTCAGGTGGAGGAGTAGACTTTTCTGTCCGGGTGTAACAACTTTGTAATATAATTGTAGCAAATACTTCAAGCTCCTTTCATATCATTTTAATATCGAGAAGCTTTTTTTGCATCGATTACTAATAGAAGACTAAAACAGTATGAAACAAGTTTGGGAAAAGATTGTCGAAGGAATATTGACTTGCAGTGGCTTTATCACAAGTATTACGATAGTGCTGATTGTCATTTTTCTGTTTACGGAGGCATTCGGACTCTTTGGCAACAAGGTAACAGAAGAAGGGTATGTGCTGGCTGTCAACGGGAAGAATCCGGTCAGGGAACTGAGTGCGGTGCAAATTAAAGATGTGTTTGACGAAGAGATAACCAATTGGAGTGAAGTGGGAGGTCCCGATATCGGAATTAAGGTATTCCGGCTGGAAGATATTACTTCTTATTTTTCGGAAGAAGAGTTGGGGGCGGAATACGACAAGGCGGGAGAATGTATCGGTAAGGTAGTGGCAGACCATCCGGGTATCATTGCTTTTGTCCCGGCAAAGTTTATAGAGAAGGACTTTCCGGGTCGTTTGCTGAAAGATGAGCATATCTCTTTCTCGGAAGTGTTTGCCGGTAAAGAATGGTTCCCGACAGCAACTCCGGCCCCGCAATTCGGTTTTGTTCCTTTGGTCATGGGAACACTTTGGGTGAGCTTCTTTGCGATTCTTTTTGCATTGCCGTTCGGATTGTCTGTGGCTGTATATATGTCGGAAGTAGCAAGCAGCCGCACACGCGGATTTCTGAAACCGGTTATTGAATTGCTGAATGGTATACCGTCGGTGGTATACGGATTCTTCGGGCTGATAGTTATTGTACCTCTCATTCAAAAGGTGTTCGATTTGCCGGTGGGAGAGACCGGTTTGGCTGGAAGCATTGTGTTGGCTATTATGGCTTTGCCTACTATTATCACGGTCAGCGAGGATGCTATGCGTAATTGTCCGCGTGCCATGCGCGAGGCGAGTCTGGCTTTGGGAGCCACGCATTGGCAGACCATCTATAAAGTGGTGATTCCGTTTTCCATTTCAGGCATTACATCGGGAGTGGTGCTGGGCATCGGACGTGCCATTGGTGAGACGATGGCTGTGCTGATGGTGACCGGCAATGCGGCTGTGATACCGACAACGATTCTGGAACCGCTACGCACGATTCCTGCGACGATTGCTGCCGAATTGGGAGAAGCTCCTGCCGGTGGTGCACATTATGAGGCCTTGTTTCTGCTGGGGGTGGTGCTGTTTCTGATTACCATGATTATCAATTTTAGTGTAGAGTATATATCATCCAAAACCGGAGCGGGTTTCGGAAGAAAGTCATAATACGATAGAATATGGAAGAAAATATATTTAATGCCCGACAAGGGGTACGCAAGAGACGTTCACAGTGGATTGCGTTCGGAGTGTTCAAACTGCTTAGTTACAGTATTGTACTGATTTTGTTTTGCATCTTGGGCTTTATTATATATAAAGGTATAGGAGTTATCAACTGGAAGTTTCTCACTTCGCCTCCCAGCGACGGAATGACGGGAGGAGGCATTTGGCCGGCTATCGTGGGTACTTTTTATTTGATGATAGGCAGTGCATTGTTTGCTTTTCCTGTGGGCGTGATGAGCGGTATTTATATGAACGAATATGCTCCGAAAGGTAAATTGGTCCGCTTCATACGGGTGATGACGAATAATTTGAGCGGCATCCCATCTATCGTTTTCGGTTTGTTTGGTATGGCGCTGTTTGTGAAGTACCTGGGTTTTGGCGATAGTATTCTGGCGGGTTCACTCACATTGGGTTTGCTTTGTGTGCCGTTGGTTATCCGTACTACCGAGGAGGCTTTGAAAGCTATTCCGGATAGTTACCGCGAAGGCAGCCTGGCGTTGGGAGCGACCAAATTGCAAACTATCCGCTACGTGATTCTTCCGATGGGGATGCCTAATATTATCACGGGGCTTATTCTTGCAATGGGAAGGGTATCGGGAGAAACCGCACCCATTCTGTTTACTTGTGCCGCTTACTTCCTGCCGCAGTTGCCGCATAGCATATTGGACCAATGCATGGCCCTTCCTTATCATCTTTATGTCATATCGACCAGTGGAACCGATATGGAGTCACAATTGCCCATTGCTTACGGAACTGCTTTAGTGCTTATCCTTGTTCTGGTGGTCAATTTGCTGGCGAACGGACTTCGCAGGTATTTCTCGAATAAATTAAAAACGAATTAATCTATAATATATGAATAAGATAGATGCGCAACATGTGAATTTCTTTTATGGAGATTTCCAGGCATTGAAAGATATCAGTATGGCGATTGAAGAAAAAGCGGTAGTGGCTTTTATCGGTCCGTCGGGCTGCGGAAAGTCTACCTTTCTCCGTCTCTTTAATCGTATGAACGATTTGATTCCCGGTGCACGCCTTGAGGGGAAGATACAGATAGATGGCGTGAATATCTATGATAAATCTGTGCAGGTGGACGAACTTCGCAAGAATGTGGGAATGGTGTTTCAGCGTCCCAATCCTTTTCCGAAAAGTATTTTTGAGAACGTTGCCTATGGGTTGCGGGTAAATGGAGTGAAGGATAATGAATTTATCCGTCACCGGGTAGAGGAAACATTAAAAGGAGCTGCCTTGTGGGATGAAGTGAAGAACAAGTTGAAAGAGTCCGCTTTTGCCCTTTCGGGCGGACAGCAACAGCGTTTGTGCATAGCGCGTGCCATGGCTGTGTCGCCTTCCGTCTTGCTCATGGATGAACCTGCATCGGCGCTCGATCCCATTTCTACCGCTAAGGTGGAAGAACTGATTCACGAACTGAAGAAGGAATATACCATTGTTATTGTAACCCATAATATGCAGCAGGCAGCACGGGTCAGTGACAAAACCGCTTTCTTCTACATGGGTTCGATGGTGGAATATGACGATACGAAGAAGATTTTTACAAACCCCAGCAAAGAAGCCACTCAAAATTACATTACGGGACGTTTCGGATGATGGGGGTACCGTCAGAAAAAAAGAATACAAAAAGAAAGATGATATTATGGTGAAATTTATAGAATCAGAGCTTACCTCACTGAAAAAAGAGGTGAACGAAATGTGGACACTGGTGTATAACCAGTTAGACAGGGCCGGGGAATCGGTATTGACATTCAACCGTGACCTAGCGCAACAGGTGATTGTTCGCGAGAAACGGGTTAATGCTTTCGAACTGAAGATAGACAGCGATGTGGAAGATACCATTGCTCTTTATAATCCGGTGGCGATAGACCTGCGATTTGTGTTGGCCATGTTCAAGATAAACAGCGATTTAGAGCGGTTGGGAGATTTTGCCGAAGGCATTGCCCGTTTTGTGGTGAGAAGCGATGAAACAGCACTTGATGGAGAATTACTCCGTGAACTGCGGATAGAGGAGATGCAAAGACAAGTACTCGGTATGCTTGAAATGACCAAGACTGCATTGAATGAAGAAGATTTGGATTTGGCATTGGCTGTCTTAGGCAAGGACAATTTGTTGGATCAGATTAATGCGGATGCTCCGGGGGTGCTGACTAAATATTTGGGAAAGCATCCCGATTGTTTTTTGACTTGTCTGGAACTGGGGACTGTGATTCGCAAGCTCGAAAGGGCAGGAGACCATATAACGAATATTGCCGAAGAGATAGTTTTTTTCATTGATGCCAAAGTATTAAAGCATAGCAGAAAAGTGGATGAGCACTTTATAGGGAAGGAATAAAAACGATAAAATGTTTTCATTCTCCCAAAAAAATCTTATCTTTGTCTATGTAATGAGGCAGATAAAGAGCTTTTCGGTTTGTAAATAGCCAAAAAAGACAGAAAAGTCTAAAAACATGTTGTATGGCATAGTTTTTTATTTGGCTGGTTTAAAAAAAGGCTCGATATTTGCATCGTTATCCTGAAAACAATCTTTTTACCTTAAAAAAAACTAATACCTATTGAAAACTTAAAAAGGGGGCTTTGTGAAAAGACCCCTTTTTTATTTGCTGCATAATGGTTCTTCCGGTGTTAAATTTCACCTATTTATTGGTCAATATGTAAGATTTCTGTATTTATTAGCTTATATTAGCAACTTTCTTTTAAGTTAATGCTTAACTTTGTTCCCTCATAAAAATAGCGGTGAAAAGAATGAAGACAAAATATATCAAGTCGTTTCTACTATTTTTGTTATTAGGATGCTGCATTTCGGTGTCAGCCCAAAATATACAAGGCGTTGTAACAGACTCATTGACGAATGAACCCATACCCTACTTGTCAGTCTTTTATGAAGGAAAAGGCGTAGGAAGTATTACCGATAATGATGGAAATTATAAGGTCGAAACCCGTAAAGGCTGGAATAAACTCACCTTTTCGGCGGTGGGATATGTAACAAAAGTGGTGAATATAATTCCCGGCGTCACCAAGAGCCTGAATGTGAGGATGAGACCGGATGATATCATGCTGGACGAAGTGGTGGTGAAGCCCAAACGAGAGAAATACTCCCGTAAGAATAATCCGGCAGTGGAACTGATGAAGAAGGTGATCGCTCATAAAAAGAATAATAAGCTGAGCGAGAACGATTACTATCAGTACAATAAGTATCAGAAGATCACGATGTCACTGAATGATGTGACTCCCGAGATGCTGGAAAAAGGCATGTATAAAAAGATGCCTTTCCTGAAAGACCAGATCGAACTTTGCGAGGAAACCAATAAATTCATCCTTCCTATTTCGGTGGACGAGACCGCTTCGCAGAAAATTTACCGTAAACATCCCAAGAGTGAGAAGACCATTATCAAAGGAATGAGCTCTACGGGGGTGAACGAGCTGTTTGCAACGGGAGATATGCTGAGCACGGTGCTGAAGGATGTATTTACGGATGTGAATATTTGCGACAATGATATCCGTCTGTTGCAGTATCCTTTCATCAGCCCTATTTCGTCCAGTGATGCCATCTCTTTTTATAAGTTTTACATTATGGACACCACATTCGTGGACAAGGACAAGTGTTTCCATCTCACCTTCGTTCCCAATAACTCGCAGGACTTCGGTTTTACGGGGCATCTTTACGTATTGGCCGACTCGTCTTATACGGTGAAGAAATGTACAATGAACCTGCCCAAGAAATCGGGGGTGAACTTTGTAGACAATATGGATATTATTCAGGAGTTCGAGCAATTGCCCAATGGGGAGTGGGTGTTGAAAACCGATGACATGATTGTGGAGATGACCTTGATGAAGATCATGCAAGGATTCCAGATACGAAGGACTACCCGTTACTCTGATTATGCCTTCGATGAGCTTCCGCAGCAACTTTTCAAGCGTAAGGGGGCCGAGATCAAAGAGGCGGACGCCATGATGCGCGGAGACGATTTCTGGAATCAATACCGGCCGGTTCCGCTTACGCAGACCGAGAGTTCTATGGATATGCTGGTAAAGCGTCTGGAGCAGATGCCGGGATTCAAATATGTGATTTTTGTATTGAAGGCGTTTATCGAGAACTTTGTGGAAACCGGGACCAAGGAGCATCCCAGCAAGGTAGATATCGGTCCGGTAAACACCATGATCTCCAATAACTATATCGACGGATTGCGTCTGCGTATGAGCGCGCAGACCACGGCCAACCTGAATCCGCATCTGTTCTTCAAGGGATATTACGCTTACGGATTCAAGGATCATCGTTCCAAGTATATGGGTGAGGTGGAATACTCTTTCAACAAGAAGGAATACCTGCCGCGCGAGTTCCCGAAGAACTCCATCACGTTCAGCTATCAGTATGATGTGATGTCTCCCACGGATAAGTTCCTGAAGACAGATAAAGACAACGTGTTCGTATCTTTCAAGACTTCTACGGTAGACCAGATGTCCTACGTGCGGAATATCGCCTTGAAGTACGAGAACGAGACACAGTTTGGCCTGAAGACCACGGTGGAAGTGAAACACAGCACAGACGAGCCTACCGGCGGTCTGGCCTATATAACCAATGATGACCAGAAAACGTTGGTTCCTGAGATTCAGACCATGGAAGCCTCCCTGGCCTTCCGTTACGCTCCGGGTGAGACATTTGTCAATACCAAGCAACGCCGTATTCCGGTTTCTTTTGACGCTCCGGTATTTACGCTGTCGCACACGGCCGGTTTCAAGGGCGTGCTGGGCGGAGAGTATAACTATAACTTGACAGAGATCGGGCTGTACAAGCGTTTCTGGTTCTCGTCATGGGGTAAGATCGACATGTTCGTGAAAGGCGGTGCGCAGTGGAACAAAGTTCCGTTCCCGTTGCTGATCATGCCGGCGGCCAACTTGTCCTATATCCTGCAGCGCGAGACTTTCAACTTGATTAATAATATGGAGTTCCTGAACGACCGTTACGCCTCTCTGGATGTATCGTGGGATTTGAACGGTAAGATTTTCAACCGTATTCCTTTGCTGAAAAAACTGAAGTGGCGTGAGGCTATCGGCTTCAAGATGCTGTATGGTCATTTAACCGACAAGAACAATCCGATGAAGCATCCGGGTGACAGCGAGCTCTTCCTGTTCCCGACCCGTGACGGACGTCCTACCAGCTTTGTGATGGACCCGAAGACCCCGTACATGGAATGCTCTGTGGGTATTCACAATATTTTCAAGATATTGCACATAGACTATGTCCGCCGTCTGAATTATCTGGATCATCCCGATGCGAACAAATGGGGCGTGCGGTTTATGGTGATGATGACGTTCTGATGCAAGGAGAGATGCTCTTTTCGGGGAATCGGTGAATGTTTCCTAAATAATTAATTGCCTGTTAGCTGAAAAAATAGTAGCTTTGTGTATAAAAAAACATTTTTATGGAAATTGCATATAAATATATTCAACGGTTTCAAGTGGTCAGGATGTGGGGAAGAATAAATCTTCACTGGGCAGACTTGAACAATGATGTGAATATCCTTGTCGGCATCAATGGCAGTGGTAAAACGACCTTGCTGAATTTGATACACGATTATTATACCGGTCAAAAGACTAAAAAGGAAATAGCCGAATCGTTGAGCGGAAATGCAATATCCAGTCCGGTTACCTATATCCGTTCTTTCGACATTCCCGCCAACGCGAAAAAAAAGACCGAAAGTATCTTGCTTCAAGATTTGAAAAACATTATCAACCAGAACGGAGAGGGCACTTCTTTCTTTGATTATCGTATGAAAATGCTGAATTTTCCGCAGGAGGCAGATAAGATAAGGAAACGGATTGAAACATACTTTCAGGTCGTGAATTCTTTTTTAGGAGAGACGAACAAGGAAATTTCCATTGATCCCCAAAGTAATAGTCTTGTGTTCTTGATTAAAAGATTAGAAGGAATGCAAGTCATAACGGAGGATAAAATACAATTGGAACAATTGTCTTCCGGTGAAAAACAAATCTTATTAATTCTGACTACGGTTTTTCTGCAAGAAGAGAAGCCTAATGTTCTACTGATGGATGAACCGGAAATCTCCCTGCATATTGGCTGGCAGGACAAACTGATAGAAAAATTACGTCTGTTGAACCCTCAATGCCAGTTGATTTTGACCACTCATTCTCCCAATATTTTCGTCAATGGCTGGGAGGATAAAATTATCTTCATAGAAGATTTGGAGGACCGGTGATGGCGGTGGACAAGCATGTGTTTTTTAAGGATGTGGCCAAACGATTGGCGGCATCTACCTTATTATACAAGGTGGATTCGGTTGTTCATGTAGAGGATAAAGACGATATATGGTTTTGGGAACAACTTTTGCTTAAATATCGTCCCGGACGTTATAAATTCAAGCCTGCTACGATGAATGAGAAGGGAAACCGTACGGCAGGGTGTGCTCAATGTTTAAAATATAAAGGATTTCTTTCTCAGAAGTTTTTTATTTGTATTGACAGTGACTTGCGCCGTCTGGCTGGAGAGGATATATCGGCTGTCGATGGAATTTTGCAGACCTATACCTATTCATGGGAGAATCATTGTGCTTTTGCCGCCAAACTACAGCGTTCTTTTACTGATCATAAACAAAACGGATTTGACTTCACCTTATTTTTGGAACAATATTCTGCTATCGTGTATGAACCTTTTTTATTGATGCTCTATCAAGAAAGAAATGGACTTACATCTTTTAATCGGGACAGATTCAGACAATGCATATCACTGCAATATAGAAAAGAGGATGAGCAAAGTAATGGCAAGCAATTTTTAGAGCGTTTGTCCTTTCAACTTTTAGAAAAAACAAAAGACATAATAGACAATTGTGGGTTTGATTTCAATAAGGAATCTGCTTATTATGCCACTCTAGGAATGAAAAAAGAGAATGCCTATCTGTATGTCCGAGGACATTGTTTGTATAATTCTTTGGTGTCTATGGGTTCAAAATTATGCGAGGATACGGCTGTCGATTTTGAGCAAAACATTCTTAAACCCGTTTTGGCTTTTGAAGAGTATGACGAAATATCCGAAATAAAAAAAGATATTCTATTATTAAAGACTTTAAGAAAAGACTTGTCGTGATATTAGGCAAGAAAAGGCTTTTGCGTGCAGTAATGATAGTCTTCGTATAAATGGGGCGTGCGGTTTATGGTGATGATGACGTTCTGATGCAAGGAGAGAACTCCGATGGAGTGTGAAATGAAGAAACCGAGGTAAGAACTTGTATCGTTCAAATAAAGTTATTATCTTTGGAAAAATCTAACGAATGAGGTGAAATAATGATGGCAGCACTGGTATTCAATGACTTATGAGGACTTTCGATGAAAGCCTCGCTGATGCAAAAGTGCAAGGAAATGAAAGGTAATGAAGGCAGACGGTTTTCAAATCATTACCCGATAATGAGGTAAGTTTATAGGTCGTTGGAGTTTATTTCTACTCTCTGCTACATTCTGCATAACAGTGTACAACTCGCTGATAACTAATTTTGTAACCAAAAAGAATTGGATTATGCGAAGTACATTTAAGGTGCTGTTCTACGTGAACGGAAGCAAGGAGAAAAACGGTATTGTCCCCATTATGGGGCGAGTTACAATCAACGGTTCTGTGGCTCAATTCAGTTGCAAACTGACTATTGCAAAAACAATGTGGGATGCAAAAGGCAATCGGGCAAAAGGCAAGAGCAAAGAATCAAGAGACATCAATTTGGCTTTGGATAACATCAAGGCCCAAATCATCAAGCATTATCAACGCATTTCGGATAGAGAAGCCTATGTTACTGCCGAAATGGTACGCAATGCCTATCAAGGTATCGGAACGGAATACGAAACATTGCTTGGCGCTTTTGATAAAGACAACGAGAGTTTCAAGAAACGTATAGGCATAGACCGTGCAGCAAGTTCCTATAAGGTGCGTGTAAGGTCACGAAATCATTTGGCTGCATTCATCAAGAAGTGCTTCAAGCGTAGTGATATTTCTATGCTTGAACTTACTCCCGACTTCATAAAGGAGTATGAAATTTATCTCTCTACCGATGCAGGACTGCACAATGGCAGTGTGTGGTCGCATTGTATGTGGCTGAAAACAATCGTGACCAAGGCTCATTATAACGGACTGACACCACGAAATCCGTTTGCTCAGTATCGGGTAAATCAGAACATCAAGGAGCGACAATATCTTACAGAAGATGAAATCAAGGCTGTAATGACACACGAATTTGCGGATAAGAAATTGGCTTACATCCGAGACCTGTTCGTGTTTGCAAGTTTTACAGCCTTGTCATTCGTGGATATTAAGGAACTGACTACCGATGATATTGTAGAGATTAACGGAGAGAAGTGGATTCTATCCAAGCGACACAAGACAAAGGTAAATTTCCAAGTGAAGTTGCTGGATATTCCATTGCAGATAATCAAACGTTACGAGAGGTTTCAAGAGGACAAATTGGTGTTCCCAAATCTCAACTATTGGAACATCTGTAAACCACTGAAAAAGATGATAAAAGAGTGCGGTATTACGAAGGATATTTCATTCCATTCAAGTCGCCATGGATTTGCTACGCTTGCTCTCAGCAAGGGTGTTCCCATTGAGAGTGTAAGCCGAGTATTGGGGCATACGAACATTACCACGACACAGAAATATGCCAAGATTACCACAGAGAAAATAGACAAGGATTTGACGATGTTCGGCAACAGACTTAATCAATCTTTTAGTGAAATCTCAATAGCAATGTAACTATGGAACGAGCAATTATAACAATCAGTGAAAGTGGTAGAGTAAATATCCCAAGCAAAAGTGTTTGGATGTCGGAAATGGAATTGGTAGAGTTGTTCGGGGTGATAGCCCCGACACTCCGAGCCGCCATAAAAGCTATTTATAGGAGTGGGACTCTTTCCCCTGCAACTACCCTACGATGCGATTTGGCTACGCCTAAAAGTTGGGCTACATTCTACAATCTTGAAGTGGTCATTGCACTGGCGTTTCGATTGAGCACCTATGAAGCGAGTAGAATAAGACAAAAGGTGTTGGAGAGTTTGTGTCAGCGAAAAGAGAGTGGAATTAGCATACTTCTATCATTAGGAAGCATCGAGCATCATATCACACCTAAAAGGCTATGCTAATATAAGAATGAGACCTGCTATTCTCACGAACGGCAGGTCTCAACTAACGTCTTATATGTAAATATCTATCAAAGGGATGATAGAGTTTCTTTTTAGATATACACCCGAATAGAGGGTATAGTAATCAATAGTATGCTTTTAATAAACTTTTACACCGTCAATAGTAACAGAGAGTTTATCTGTTCCCATTGAGTTTTTATTAGCCCAAAGAGTAGTGCCAGTATTGATACCCTTGTCATTGATTTCATAACCATTGACAACTGTATTGTTTACAACAAGTGTATAAGACTTACCATAGTCGTTGCCTATCTCGATAGCAGCTTTAAGGTCTGTCAAACCTCCCTTATCATTAAATACGCTATTTTCAATTTTCAACTTCGTATTTTCTCTACCATAGAGAAGCATAGCCTTACCATCTGAATTGAATGTACATTTATCAAATGTGGCATTTGGAGCACCCCAAGTCCAAATATTGTAAACATCACCAGACACATTAAAAGTACAGTTCTCAAACTTGCTGTCACCATAAAGTGTGTATGTGCCATTGATTACACAATTCTTGTAAGTGCCGTTACAACGAGCATAGCCAATATAAGTTGAGCTGTTTGTTGTAATAGTAATACTTTCGAAAGTGACTGTAGAACCATCGAAAGCATAGTCGCAGTTTTCACCACCTGTACCAACTTTAGTTACAGCGACTTTTACATCTTCAGGAGTACCAGTACCTATAATTGTCAAAGTCTTTCCTTTTGCTGATGATGGTATTACATAGTTACCTTGTGTCAAATTTATTGTAGTCGCTCCGTCAGAAATTGCATTTGTAATACCTTCGTTGCTTGAAGCAATATAATTGCCATTGGCATCTTTGACAACTCCCTCTGCTATTACTGAAACATTACCGTTTACATTTACGGTTTGATTCTCGTTGTTAGCAATAATATGAGTATTTACACCGTTTCCGAGAGTATTGTTGTTAATGTTTGCAGTATAGTTGGTACCAGGATAAGCACTTGAACCCAACTCAACAAAGTTCTCAGAATTATTCACAATATTATTTGAGAACGTGGCTATATTCCCATTTTGAGCAACATACTTCAGAGTATAACCCTTCTTGGTATTGAAACTACAATTGTTAACTTCCATATTAACATAGCCATAAATTTGCATAGCACGTGCATTTGCGTGGTCATCTTTTCCTTCAAAAGTACAATTATTGAACGACAGGGACATAACATTATTTTCAGTTGTCCACCAAGTCATCACACCTGTTTCCTTACCTGAGGTTCCTGCAACAATAAATGCACAATCTTCGAAAGTAAGATTACCTCCCCAAGCACCAACACAAGGTGCTATATTTGGTGCTGTTCCCGTGAACCAACCTGCCGTAGTGACAGAATTGTCAAAAGTAATACCTTTCACCTTAACTGTTGAAGGAGTAGCGTTTGATTGGTGATCAAGAGCAGCGATAACAACATTAGGACCTGCTGCTTCAAGGGTAAAGTTCTTGCCACCCGTAACTTTAACAACTTCGGTGTATGTGCCGGTTGCCACCTTGATTACTTCACCATCTTTAACATTATTGACAGCATCTTGGATGGTTGCATAATATACACCATTGATATTTACAGGCTGTGCTTCACCATTATTGTATTCACCATCATAAATCGGGTCGATTGTGATATTGAATGTAACATCACCTGTCAAAATTTTACCAATGATATTAGTGCGCCAGTTACGCTGAACTGGAACAGCGTTAAGACCTTCGCTAAAGTTGATATTATTACCACTTTTAGGAGCAAAAGTAAAGTCCAAATCTTCTAATGTAGCCTTTGCGTAACCTGTAGTAGCATCATTGGCCAAGATGTAACTCATTGAAAGGTACACATATTTTTCTTTTGTTCCATCCTTATCCAAATCAACATCCAATGTTTCAGGAGTAGTGAACTGAGTAGGGATGGTAGCAAAACCATACTCTACAGTTTCTTCACCCTCAACTTCACCTGTAAGCAAATTGATAGATGTTGCGGCTTTTTCAATAGTTACCTTTGATTTTTCTATCTCAATTTCTGAAGCAACAGCTGCATCCCAATCAGTCTGGTAAACACCTACGTTAATCTGAGCAAAAGGACGTTTCAATACAACATCGATTTCAGTATTACCTGTAACAGTAAATGTTTCGGCTTTGAAGAATGCATCACGAGTTTCATCGTTATTAAGACCTGCATAATCAATAGTTACATTTTTCAAGTCTGTTGTTGTGTAAGCTGTACAGTTTGGATTCTGAGCCCAAAAAGCTACTGTATATTGCTGACCTTTAGCCAATGTAATGGTTACATTTTCAGTAAGACCATTGTCGAAAGCACTATTATCAACAATCTGTCCATTTACATCTGTATTTGCAATTGTTTTAATGAGCTCACCATTAGCATTATAAACTGCATATACCAACTTCTTTGCACCTGTACCATCACTGATAGCACGGGTAGCTATACCACCTTCGGCAGCAAGTGAGAACGTCACCTGCGCCTCATTTCCTGACTGAACTACATCCAGTTCGTCATTCGAACACGATGTTGCGAGCAACATACCTGCTGCTGCGAACATACCTAAGAATAATTTCTTGTTCATCTTTGAAAAATTTAATTGTTATACAAATAGTTATTTTGATTTTCTTGTTTCTTAATGTTTGCCACATCCCTTGTAAATGTCGCACCCATTGTCGAGGGCTGCTCTGCATAGGCAGAACCGAGTATTATCATCAATCTGTCGTTGCCTGCTGATGCAGGGTAAAGGTCTCGGAACTATTCCTCACCTTTGCGGTGTTAGTTTGTTTATTCTTTTTTGTTCGGCTTTTAACTCGTTATTAGGGTTATACTTATATTGAAAATCTCTTATTCTGTTGGTGTGAAATTTCCTGCGATGTTGCTTCTTTGGTTTGCCTCTATCTCCACCTGTGGAAATTCTACCATTTTGCTGTTATTGCCATCAGTCAAAGTCAATTTGGCAGAAATATTTGTGGCTGTGGTCGGAGCAAACACATATCCCATAGCGAGGTAGTTATATTCTGTGCCGTCAGCCGAGAATGTCTCGGTTGTGGTATCATTGAAATTCCAAGTAAATTCGGCATTTCCGCTTACTGTGTTCGTGAATGGATAGAATGTGTTTGGGACTGCCTTTGCAGTAAATGTGGCTTGCATCGGTGTCCCTGTAGTACCTACATTGATTTGAGCCAACGGGCGGACAAGTTCAACAGGGTAACTGCAATCTCCTGTAATGGTAATATCTTCCATCGTGGCAAAAAAAACGTCTGCGGCTTCTGCCTCAGAGAATGTAATCGGATTGGGCAGAGTATTCATTTCAATGGCGGTCAGATCATCTATATTGTAGATGTTCTGATTGTTATCATACGCCCAAAAGACAAAACTATATGTCTGTTCCTGAGCCAATGTTAGCTGCACATTAACCGAAGTGCCGTTTATCGGGAACGATTGGCGGTCTATTTCATAATAGTTCCAACTGCCACCGCTGTTGGTATGCACATCGGCAACACCCTTTTTGAATATGCCGACCACAAGGGTATTCACTTGCTCCGCCTTACCGAATGAACGGGTACGGGTGTCAGTTGGAAGTGTGGCTGTGAAACTCACCTGAACATCGCCCACATCGTGCAATTCATCCGAACAGGATTGTATGCCTATCATAGTCAAGGCAAGCATTGCCAATATTGATATGTTATGTAGTAGATTCTTCATTATGTCTATCTGTTAGGGAAAAATAAGGTTATGGTCTCCGTCAAAGTCGGGATTGATGGTAACACCTCCCGAAGCCTCCGACATCAGGAACATACCTGTCATTATGGTATGATGGCTACGCTTCAACGGAACTTCTATCGGCTCGGTCAAGGAGAGTTGTGTACCCTCATTGTCATAGATACCGATCTGCACGGTTACAGCCGATTTCTTGCCGTTCACAAACACATAGTCAAATCCCATTGTAGCCTCCGATTCAGAGAGCTTTCTCAATGTGGATTCAAACATCACTCCCGTAGAGGAGTCCACAGGCTTGTCGGTATTCATACTGTAAGCATCGGGCATAAATCCTACATAGTAGAACACCACCTTGTAATCCTCGATGTTTACGGCTCTTGTCGGGGTATCATCTGTTGATGCAGCCTTGTTTCCGTTGGCTTTCGAAGCGACACGTACAGATTCCTTGTCTATAAACTCCACCACATCGTTTGTTACGAACTCAAATTTGGCAAGAGGACGCTGCATCGCAATATCCAATGTATCGGGCAAATGCTCCATAATATCCGCTACAAGGGAAATGTTGTTTGAGCCTCGGAAGGCATCCCGATAGTCATTATTACCCTTGTGGTCGCCTTGCAGTCTGATTTCCGCAAAGTTGTCGGTATTGTGGAAATGGCTGTCACCGCTTGTCTGCACCAAGTCCGACCATACCATCACATTGTAGTTGCCGGGCAAGAGGTCGAGCGTCACTTCGTGGTCATAACCCTCTGATATATCTTTCGTGAATACGAACTCCTGTGTATAGTCCGATGTGGTACGCATTTTCTCCGACACGGGATAGGTGCGGACAATGTAACGTATCTTGCCATAATCACGATGATTGTCGTATGTCTCGCCATATCCCTGCTCAATGACCGATGCCCCATCATACAGATGTTCCCATTCGGTCATATCCGTTTCATAATTGAGGCGAAGATGCATTTTTACAAACTCCGGCGTTTCAGGCCATTCGTGAACATCACAAGCCGAAAGAAGCAATATCGGCAGGCACATAATAAAGTATAGAATCTTTCTCATCGCTTGCCTCCTTTCTTCTTTAAGTCAAACGAATAGGAGAACGATACCGCTGCTTGGTCGATACCCCAGTAGGTCTTCTTGATGCTCTCTATCATCAGACCGTCTTTTGTGCGTGGGGTATTGTGAAACTTGTCGTAGTGATTTGAATATACTCCTGCTCCGAGAGAGAACTCCACCCTCCAACGGTTGTTTTTGCTGATGGGCAGACGATAACCGATGCTCACACCGCAACCGATGGTAGGTGTCTCACGGTTATGGTCTTGGTAGCGGTAATCGCCATCAAAAGCAAAATTGTAGTATGCCAGTCCGAAGTGTGCTCCTGCGAAGAATCCGTCATTCTCTTCCGACAGCCAATAGCGGAACTCAGGTTGTACGGCGAAGGTGCGGAACTTGATGGTTGATTTGAAGTAGTCCCAAGCCGAGTAATAGACAGGAAGCGTAAACGACCAATGCTTTGCCAAATCTACTTCTGCGGCAACATTGGCGATAGCCATCCCCAAGCCTATGGCATTGGTCTTCAAATGGAGTTTGCGGCTCCATTCCTCCACTTCGGGAATAACCGTTTCTATAATAGCCGTTGTGTCGGGCACAATTTCAACGGCTTCAACTATTGGCTCTACCTTAATGGTATCAGGCACGATTACAGGCACTTGTATGGGTGGCAACTCTTTCTTGTAGGTTACGAATACCGCACACGCATTTCTCATCTGCTCGAAGAGGAGATTGTTCATCTGCTGCCATACCTTACCACCGTCCAATGCTCTCAATTTTACGACACGGTTGTCGATATGCGTATTCGGGTGATGATAGTCCACCAATCGGGCTTCTTCCTCCAAGATGGCAATTACTTCATCCTTACGGATAAGTCCCGAATCCTCAATCTGCGATTTGAGATAATCCCACGGGATATAGCTGTCATTATAGGTAATAAGGCTGTCGGGAATATCCACCTCACTGCGGATGAACTTTTCAAGTGCCGAGAGACGGCCTTGTGCCAACTTACGGTTGAGTTGATAACTGCCTTCGGGAGAAGCTGCTCCGCAGAAGGATACTTCAATGATATTGATTGTACTGTCTTGGCGTATAGTTCGTAGGAATTCCAACATCTCCTGCATACGGGCGGCATTGTCCGAATAGGCGGAGTCTATGACAGTACTGTTCACACGGAAGTCAATACAGATTTCCGTGTGTCTCTCTTGCGAATGCGCAATACCTACACCAAACAGCAAGAGAATCAGTGTTATACAATATTTCTTAATGCGCATAAATCAGAATAATAGGTCACTTCTCTTTGGAAGAGTGATTTATGCGACATACTGCTATTGATTACGAGTAGGTTATTTGAACAGTCACGACATAATTTGCTCAACAATCCACATTGCCACTAAACAAAATCTGAATCGAGCATAACATTTTTTAGTGTAAATTGGTGCTATTTGCCGAAAAATGTGTAATTTTGCATCGGTAATCATTTCTCTTCCAAAGAGATAAGTTCTCTCTTCCAAAGAGACCTTTCATTCGCTCAACAATCTATTCTGCTCTGCACCTTCAACATCAGCCCTATTCTTTTGGCTCTTACGGCTTATTGTGTCTTGACTTTATAATTTCAGGAGTATATTTATAGAGATATTTACGGAAAGAATGGATGTTAAGTCCAAATCGTTCAGCAATATCCTTCATCGTATCTGTGCCGTTTTTCAGACATTCGATAGCAGCCGCATATTTATCTGCCGTCTTTTGTTTCCTAAGTATCTGCTTGCGTTCCGTCTTACGATGAAGCAGTTCGGGATACTTGCTCTTTATGTAAGTTCTGAAATATTCATTGTAGCCACACTCGTCCATCACGGCATGGATAGTGGCGTTCCCTGATTTCAACATTTCTACCCCTTCAGCAAACATCTGTTCACTGGATACAAGCAACGAATTATGCTTTTCGATGGCTTCGGGATAGTTACGGCGTATAAAACCGCCTACACTATTATAGGTAAGTCCCAACCGTTTGGCAATGGATTTCAAGGACTCGGAAGTGGTTGCATAGATGCGTAGCGCCTCCGCATACTTTTCTGCACTACGATTGGAAACGACCTTACCGTCAGATGTCCTTATCATTCCACGGGCTGTAACCAATTCGGGATGATGCTCCCTGAGATACATCCTGAATGTTTCGGGATTCAGTCCAAATTCCGCTGCGACCTTTGCCGTTGGCAAATCGGTATTCTGTAATCTTTCGATTGCATTGGCATATTTCTCAGCAGAAGATTTCTTATAACGTTTGGTTTGCTCCAATGCCATACCTTCGTCAAAGCCACGTCTAAGAACCATCAGTTCGGGATACCAAGTTCTCAAGTGGTAGCGGAAGCCACCGAGAGTTACCCCAACAATACGTACTATATCCTTTACATCCCTCGATGTTGTACGATACAGGTCTATAGCCTTCTCATATTTTTCAAGAGTTTCACGGTCTGGCTCACATACAGTCCAATTTCCGTTACGCATACCTCTGACCTTTTGACCTGTTGCACGGATACGTTTCTCCTCCCTATTACGGGTAATTTGTGGGTAATAGGCTAAGATGTGTTCTCGCAAACCCGTGTAGGATACATTACAAGCCTCTGCAACCTCTTCAATGGTTTTATCGGATGATTGCAACATCTCAATGGCAGTAGCATACTCTTCCTTGCTCCACTTGCGTGCTCCATATTGCAGATTGACGGTTATTCCTATCCGTCTGCGTTCCTGTTCTCTGCGTGGTACGATATCGGGGTAATGTCTGCGAAGTTGGCTTGCCAAAGAGGAACAATCTACGTTGAAGATACGTGCTATCTGGGATATATTGTATTCAATATACTCCATACTGTCGCAAGCGTCAATGGCATCCTTGTATTTGTAATGGGCGGCAGTAGTTTGACCTTTCTTTCCTCTAAGTTTGACATTCTTAAATTCTGTAAGATTATGTCGTTTGAGGATTAGGTCACGGTGATGAGTGGAGAGGTAAGAACTGAACGCGGAAAAGCCGACCCCGGTCTGCTCGCATATTTGTTTTATGGAAAGACCGGTCTCTACATAGAGGGTAATTGCATCGCTATACTTTTCTCTGGTTTCGTGTCTAATTCCTCGTTGCTCTTTCAATTTTTGGTTGCCAATTTTTATGCGTTACTTAATTGGGGTAGGCAATCGTCAGGTTTACAAGTTCTTAATTCCATATAAAGAAGCTAAAGAGTAAACCTCTCTTGATAAGAGCAATTAATATTGTAGGTCTATTCTATGAATGAGTCTATTAGCAGGTTGACACATTGGAATTTGCTCAACAATATACCTGTGGAGCAAAACAAAATGAAAATCAACCTGCTTTTTTAATTCCTTTTTTGGTTACGATTATATAATTCTTCGTAAATTTGCAATGGTAATCATTTCTCTTATCAAGAGATTTTCTCATTCGCTCAACAATACCTCCTTATAGAGATTTCAATATCATACTGTTCGCCTTGTCGATGGCTACGGTATCTAACGATGCAAGGTAGATGCGTGTGGTAGCCTCCGAGTCGTGTCCCATACCCTCACTGATTACCGATAGCGGTACATTCTTGCTCTTGGCGATGCTTGCCCAAGCGTGACGGGCAACATACAGAGTGAGCGATACGGATAACCCCAACTCCTTCCCGATGATTTTCAGGCAACGGTTGATATTATGGGCTGCATAGATATATTGCGTGCGTTCATCTATATCACCGAAAGGCTTGATGATGGGTAAGAGGTAATTGGATTGCGAAGTATCGTACTTATCCACAATCTCCTGCATACACTTCTCCCATTTGATGAAGAGTTGCTGCCCCGTTTTGCGTCTGCGATAGGAAAGCACACCATTCTGCAAATCCTTTTTTCGCAGGTATGCCATATCCACGAATGACATACCTCGGGTATAGAAGCTCATAAGGAACATATCTCTGGCGAAATCAAAGGACGGATTCATCGAGAAGTCCATCTCCTTGATTCGCTTGATGACTTTCAGAGGTACGGCTCGCTTGACGGTCTTATCCACTCCCGTATAAACGTGCTTGAATGGGAAGCGTTGTGGGGTAAGTTCCTTCTCTACGGCACGATTATATACTGCTCTGAGATTACGCATATAGAATGATGAAGAGTTTGGACTCACTCCGTTATTCTTTAAATATGCTTCGTATGCCATCATCATATCAGAATCCATATCATCCAATGTCACATCTTTGTCCTCTCGGAAGCGTCTGAAACTGCAAAGGGTCGCAGCATATGTTTCCGATGTGCGTATCTTACCCAATGTTTTCAGATTGGCAATAACGCCCTCCATAAATGGGAAGAGAAAATTTTCGGGGTTATTCGATGAAAATTCTGCTATCACATCATCTGCGGTATAATCACAACCGCTATGCTCAAAATCTGTGATGACCTTCTGGAAATGCTTGACATCCATTCGGATTTTGTCGCCAATCTCCGATAGATAGCGTTTTCTGTTCTCGTTGAACTTGGGTAACACTACCTCTGAAGAGTAGCTGTTCCACTCATAGCCGTAGAGACGGTAGCCCGTCTTTTGCTGACGGGCTACACGATTATGGATTACTTGATAGAAAATTGAGCCTTGTCCGCCATCAACCGTTGATGCTCGGAACTTAATCTTTACTGTTGCCATATTACAATCAGGGTTTTGATTTATTTTGTTTAACCTTACTATTATCCTGCTTGTTCTTAATGGACTTGGCTTTGGATTCTTGCTCCTTTGCAGCCTGCTCCTTGAGTCGTGCTTGCTCGGCAAGGGCGGCTTGTTTGCGAACAGCCTCTTCATAGGTCTCCACATCTTTACGCATCTGCTCGATTGCTTCGGTATTGCGGTTGAACTCAAAGATGTCCTCCAATGTGGCTATCTGCTCAGCCGAAGCATCGCCTTTCATCTTGATGTAACGGTATTTGAGAGCATCATCATCCCTTTGAACATTTGGTCTTGACAAGTGGTATATTGCAGATGCTCCTGATGCCAATAGTATGACAATCATTGACAAAAGAATCCAAGATTCCTTTGTATAAAGGGCAAACGAGTGTCGTTTCTCGTCAATGTTGTGCTTTACCTTTATTTCATCCATCTTGTCAATAGCCTCTGCAAGCTGTTGTTTTACACCCTCAAAGTCGGGTTGCTCCTGCTCACTGATGCCATCCATTCGCTTGTTTATCTTGCTAAATTCATTGACAACAAAGCCTGCAAGCTTGTTGGTTTTAGCATCATAATACTCTTTGTTTTCTCTGTTGCCATTCTCGATTAACTCTTTAATGGGCGTCAAATCTACATTGGCATTTACTGTCTGTCCTGCTTGTTGGCTCTTGCTGATTGTCAGCAACTCTTCCAACATTGCGATAATAATTGAGTTATTTTCCTGCATATTTCTTCTGTTTTTAAGTGGTTAATGATTATAGTTTGAATCCTCTGGTTCTCTTTTTCTTAGGTTTCTGATGCATCAAACGGCGGAAATCGGCCTCTTCCTGACTATCCACATCTGGCGAAGATGTGAAGTCCAACAAGCCTAATGAACCGCTGATAAGCTCAGATTCTATGTTGTCGAAATGGCTTATCTGCATATGGTGTGGTTCATATTGTCGCTGATTCTCCGATTGACTATTACCATTCAGTGCCTTATCAATCTTTGAATAGCTGAAACTGCGGTCTATCTTCGAGCCGTTGAAGTGGTAGCCGTTCTTGGAAAAGACTATGCCTTGTATCTCATTGCTATTGCCCTTATACTTGAAGCGGACATCTATTCCTTCGGCTTTCAACCGTTTCAGCAGTGTAACCCAATCCGAACATCTTGCAACCTCCCGTTTGAGAACTTGGTATATCTCGTAACGGGTTTTGTCAGGCTCTTTCAATCGGTGCGTTTTTACCTGTACCTTACCATTTGCGAAGTATAGCCCGTATTTGCGTGTCAGCTCCTTGCAGATGCGTTCACTGCGGTAACGGTCATTCTTGTCGCTGATGGTTTTGCTGTTATTATCTACTCGATTAAAGGCAATATGCACGTGCGGATGCTCCTTATCATAGTGCCGTCCGATGATATATTGCGTGTCACGAATACCCATTTTCTCCATATATTCTCGGCTTATCTGTATCATAAGTTCGTCAGTTAAGCTTGGTAAATCCTGCTTTGAGAAGCTGAGTGAGATATGTCCGATGAACTTATCCACTCGTGGATTAAGTTGTGATTGAGCAATGAAACTTCGGGCAATGGAGGAGTTGTCGTTGAACAACACACCTTGACAATCTATGAGCGTGGCTTGCTTCTTACTGTCGAGGATATAATCGACAATACCTTTGGCTCCTGAGCCTTTGACAATCTTCGCCATCATAGGCTGATATGGTCTATAATGGTTTCCAACGACAGCAACAGATGTTGGCATTGCCCGTAATGCAGCCTTACGCCCTCCCGATGTGCTTTTTGGGTAAGCTGATTGAGGTTGTTCGCCATACCGCATAACTTGCGGATATAGTCCGCTTGTTCGGTTGTCAGGCGTGCCCTGATATGGCAATCACGGATAGCCATTCTTACAATCTCACTTGCCGAGACTCCTGCATTTTTGGCTTTGAGTTTCATAGCGTAGTACTCTTCGGTTGCCATCTTTACCGTTATGCGGTACTTGCGTTTCTCGGACAACTTCTTCGTGGGTCGTCCTCCCTTGTTGGGTATTTTGTTATTGATACTTCGTTTCATACGATCTCTGATTTAGAAAATGATACATACATTGTTTACTTGATAGACCAACGGGATGTCCTCTTCTGCGACCTTTGGGAGTGGAAGCAAGTGGTTTTGGTCTGCCCAAAACATAAACTTGCTTCCCCACTAACCGAAGGTCAATCAAATTTGAGTGCCTCAAAATGAGATACCGTTGGAATAGTTCTTAAATAGAATGGATTAAGAGGTTACATCCCTTTCCAATGCTCGAAATCTTCTGAATATAGCTCGATGTGGTGGCGAACGATGTTCTCCAATAGTCCCGACATACTCATTCTATCCTCACCAATTTTGCAGGCGAACTTATCAAGCATCTTTCGCAACTTTCCACTGATGAATACCGGCTTACGGTCTTCAATCTTGTAAGGTCGCATAAAGGTGTTGCGGTACTCCTCCAAAGAGAGCTTGCGTTGCTTACTGCTCACTCTGCGTTGGATGGGTGATGTCGGTGGCTGTTCCTCGGCATTAACAATAGGTGAAATCTCTGTAGCTACCTCTGCAACGGAAGACGCTGCTTCCGTTTGGGCTTGTTTTGCTACTGACGGTAGAGGCTCTGGCAGAATGTCGTCAATGGATGATCCTACGGATTCCATTGTTTGCAAATTCTCCATATCTGAGCTATTACCCTTATCACTCCTGTAAAAAGACCTTGTAGTCATTTGGTCGATAATTTCTTGACACTGTTCTTGTGTCAACTCAACTTGTTTTTTCTTCATACTTATCACTTTTTGAATGTTCAACAATATGGTCTTTGTGCACAATCTTGACCGATTATCTGCTGCAAAGAAAATATGCATACAATTCTACCACAACTAATTAGGTCTATATAGGCAATTATGAATTGTATTGCATTTAGGGGTGATTCGTAGGCAGTGCCGACTGCATAATTCTTCCCAAGTTGAACGGGTAATTATGGATTAGGACGAAATGCTTAATTGAGGAAATTAAGGGCTTAAATACGATAGCGGATAGACGGACTGCCGAAGTGTCGGGAGTTGGTCTATCCGCTATACTGCTATTATAGAAATAGCGACTTTCTGTTTCGGCTGTTCGGGTCACGAGTTTGACAGACGGATAAGAATCGGTCTGACAAACGACAATGAGCGGAAAAGATCCGAGACGGATAATCGCTTGGGGATATTCTTATATAATATTGGTTACAATGTTATGTATGCTTATGAATGTATCATCATATACATCTAAAAATGCCACGAACTGTGCCACATACTGCAACAGGCTCACCGTATGATTGAGGTGTGATAACTTATCTATTACTTCGCACCAACAAAACGAAATTGCATATGAGGAAAGAGCCTATTTCGATGACTGATTATCGTGCCTGTGATGAAACGATATGACAAGGAATGACACCTATTGTTAGTGCCATTGAAGTATAAAAATCTCTTCCTTATTTAGCAGTGCGAAACAAGAAAACAAGTGAAATAATATAAAACAAAAGCGTATGGATTTAATCATTTTTGAGAGAAAGGCATTCGAGGAATTTGCCACGAAGATTGAGCAGTTCATTCTGCGAGTATCAAATTCACCCGTTGTCAAGAACGGGAAGAAAAAGACAAACAATTGGCTCGACCATCAGGATGTTTGTCAGCGATTGAAGATAAGCAAGCGTACATTGCAGACCTTGCGTGATAATGGTACACTTGCCTATACCAAAATCGGCAACCGGACTTACTATCTACCCGAAGATGTGGATAGCATTATTACGAAGGTAGAGGACAGACGAAAAGAAGCCAAATGGAAAGGGCGAGAAATCTAATCAATGTATAACAATAAAACCATTTGAACTATGTATCAGGAGATGCGAACTAAAGACGATGCGTGGATGCAGTCCATTCACGAGAGTATCGACCAACTATCGGAGATTCTCGATAGTATGCCCAAAGATGGTGCGGCATTACAACACGATGATGAGTATCTATGCGACAAGGAGGTGGCGTATATGCTTAAAGTCAGCCGAAGGACATTGAGCGAATACCGAAGCAATGGTACATTGCCTTACTATGTGCTCGGTGGTAAAGTTCTATACAAGCGAAGTGAGATTGAGCAAGCGTTGAAACGGGAGTACAACGGCAAGCATCTGATGAATAATAGTGGATAATTCCATCTATATTTTTGGAGGGAGTGAAATTTACCGCTTGCCCTATATTCATCTGTTGCAAAATAATAGTGCCCTTATGGATAGAGACAAGAACAGCATACAAATGGGTTATCAATGTAAGAACCCTTTTGTATGCTGTCTGTTTATCTTCTTCTACATTTTCGTCAGTCGCTCATTTCCGTTGCCGTCTGCATTTCTGAGTACAGACATTGAAAGGGGAAAGGTTTTCGGGCTGAATACTCTCCGCAGGAGGAAGATTCAGTCCGAAACGGCTTGCCGCCCCGACCTTTCAACTTTCAAGGGCTGATGTACTACCTTCGCAGACGAGCAAAAGAAAGGGGCGAATGACGGAATCGGAAAACTCATAATATCGCAGATTTATGATAGACTAAATTCAAATATTACACTGCAATAATGAAAAATGCACCGTCCTTTTGCTCGTTCATAAAAAAGTTGTACCTTTGTTCAAAGATGAGTTGTACATCAATGCAAATCACGCAAGTATGTAGAAATCAGAACAGTTGCCAACTCATTACCTCGTTCTTAAACTTTCCGCATAAACTTTTTATTCTTAGCGGATTATGAGATTATTCCAAATATAAAGTTTATCTTTGTTCCTATCTCAATATAAAGATGTTTAATGATGGAATTGAATACTTATCGGCTTAATTCATTAGAAGAACCTACGGATGCTCAACTTCATGCGCTGATGGAGCAGGTTGCGATGTCTGCACGTGAAAGTTCTCGTCATGCAGAGTTGGAATTGAAACATAGAATGCAGGCTGTAAAAGAATTGTTAAAAGCGTATAGGTCAGAGAAGGCTGAAAAAGATAATAAAAATATCTTCTGATATTTTCTTATCAAAAGTAAGTTTTCCTATTTTTTAAGCGCTTTTATTGTGTAATACACAATTATAGTGTATCTTTGTGCCCTCAAAAAGTTTCTAAATTCCTTTTATATAAAGGGTAAAGAACCTTTTTTGAGGGTATAAACATGTCTATAAAAAGCAGACAGAAAAGACGTCTTCGGACGAAAGAAACAACAAATAAAAGATTTCAGAAATACAAAATGAAATCTGTGTAAAATACTATTTATCAGCCAGTTATAAACACTGTGCTGATATGGTCTTCCAGTATCGGTCAGCGTGGATTTCTGACGATAAACCTCATGAAAAAGCTATCCCATCAGTTTGATAAACCGAAGCGTTCTGTGGCATCTCCCGAAGCGTTGGAGGCTTTGCGGAATAACAATGCCGTGCGTTGGTATGTGTTGTCGCTTCCCGACTGTCATAGGGGAGGAGTGCGCGGTTTGCAACGGGAACAGGACCGGCGCATACAGGCAGGCGAGCCCTCATTCGGCTTTTTTGCTCCTTCCTATCAGGAAGTGAGGCGTATAGACGGCAAATTCGTCAATACCCAGCGTCCGTTACTCTTCAACTATGTATTTGTCCGTGCCTCCGAGCGTGATGTTTTCCAACTGATGCAACGTTTTCCTGTACTCAGTTTCCTGCCTCGGGTGAGGGAACGGAAGCGGGAGTATTTTCCCTACCTTTCCGATGCCGCAATGGAGAATTTGCAGTGGGTGGCCCGTTCTTATTCCAATACACTTCCTGTTTATATACCCCAGCCGGATGGTTTGCGCAAGGGCGACCGGATACGCATTACCGAGGGACGGTTTAAGGGGGTGGAGGCGACTGTTGTCATTCAGCCGGGAGCCGGGCGAAAGGATGTGATGGTATGTGTGGAGAACTGGATGTGGGTTCCGCTGCTGCGTGTGATGCCGGGTGAGTACGAGGTAATTGCCCTGAATGATGAGGACAAGCATGTATATACCCGTCTGGACAATGACTGTATGTTGAATGGTTTGCACAGTGCTCTTCAGCGTTATCACAGTGCGGAGGGGGTGAATGAGGAAGATCGTTCCCTGGCTGCCAGGGCGTTGAAAGAATATGGCAATCTCCGGATGGATACGGATGTGATGCGTTGCAAGCTTTATGCCATTTTGCTGCCGGCTTATACTATATTGGGTATGGAAGAAGAGGCGGCAAAGCTGGTTGGCGTTATGCAGACTATGCTTCCTCTCGTCAAGGCGGAGCAGTCGCGTGCACTTGCTGTGGTTACACTTTATGGTTGTACGGATAGCAGTATCTATTATCATTTGGCGCACGAGGCGGTTGATCCGTGGAAGAAAGAGGAAAAGCCGAAAAAGAGTAAGCAGCAGCTGATCAGCCGGTTGGCTGATTATGATCGGTGGTTGAGGCATTGAAATGGCTTTGTAGATGATATGAGGGGGAGTAAGAGCAGTGTTATTAAAAACAAGTTGAATCGCTAGGATAAGTGAAATATAATTTGTTCTTTTGTTTGCAATAAAAACTAGAGAATATGAAATCAGAACCTTTTAACCCAGTCCAGTTACACTTGTTAAAGATGTTTTCTTATGCTAAAGACGAGCGTGCCTTGGAAGAAATACGTAAATCTTTGACAGCCTACTTTGCTCAAAGAGTAGAGGAGGATATGGATAAGTTGTGGGATGAAGGTTTGTGGGATCAGGATAAGAATGAGGCTATATTGAAAGAACATTTGAGAGTGCCTTATAATGATTGATATAGTATTGGATGCTAATTGTCTGATTTCATCTTTTTCAAAAAGAGGAAATTACTTTAATGTGTGGAGAGGCTTGCACTCCGATAAATATATTCTTTATGTTTCCAACGAAATATTGGAGGAGTATGAAGAAATAATAAGTATGAAGACAAATGCTTTGATAGCATCCAATGTAATACAGGCATTGCTAAATTCTCCTTATATGTCATTGATTGACCCTCATTATCATTTTCATTTAATACATGCAGACAAAGACGACAATAAGTTTGTAGATTGTGCTATTGCTGCCGGAGCTGATTATTTGGTTTCTAATGATGCGCATTTCAAGGTGTTGAGTACAGTATCTTTTCCTAAACTTTCAGTGATTGACCTGGCTTCTTTTTCAGATTTGTTAGAAGGGCGTAAATTGTACAATACTAGCTCGTCAGATGATTTGATGGTAAATGAGGAAATGGTTGAATATTCTTCTGATAATAATGGGATGTAATGATGGCTGGATATTACAAGTCTTTTAATATGAAAAAAACTGTTCAATGGGTATGTTGAAAAACTTAGATTCTGATATTGAGTTAGGATCAATGAAACAGTTCTCTGCTTCCTTACTAGTTGAGGATAATACGCTAGATGCTCTAAATTGGACTTCAGAATTTGCCGGACGATGGGATGATGATCGTACGACAGATGAGGTTGTTGAGGACATACGTGGTGCGAGAACTTCAAATAAGGAGATCGAATTATGAAACAAAATCTTCTTGATGCTTGTGTCTGTGTATTTCTGTTCCGGCAGAAGTTTGGAATAGCCGAAAAGTAAACAGGGATAGGTGCTTCATAGTGTTTTATTATTGTATGTGGATAATATGAGAATATTCAAGTAAAGATGGAAAATGAAGGCACTAAGAAAATGACACGCGAAGATGCTTTGCGTCGGCTGGAAGAAGCAAGAAGATTAAAGCGTGAATATGTTAAGGAGCTGGAAAAGAAAATGAAGGAGGACTTTAAGAAACGTACAGGTCAGGACGCTACCTATTTTGAAGTGTGGTAAATTTTGATTCGGAACGTATTAAATCTTGTTTTCTTATTCTCATTGTATAAGTCTGATTATTTTTATGTCCTCTGATATTCAAGGTGCTCTTAGTCTATCAAAAACTAAAGAATATGAAGTCAGAACCTTTAAACCCAGTTCAATTATATTTGTTGAAGATGTTTTCTTATGCTAAAGACGAGCGTGTCTTGGAAGAAATACGTAAATCTTTGACAGCCTACTTTGCTCAAAGAGTAGAGAGGGATATGGATAAGTTGTGGGATGAAGGTCTGTGAGACCAGGATAAGAATGAGGCTATATTAAAAGAACATTTGAGAACACCTTATAATGATTAATATAGTACTGGATACTAATTGTCTGATTATTGTTATAGCCTTTATTTTATATTACAAATATAGTTGGTCTTTTTTTGTTCTGATATTTGAATAATCATATTTGACAATCAAATACTTGAAGTCTTTTAATGGTAAGATTGTCATGCCGGAAAATCACTGTTCTCAGCATAAGTATAAGTTTTAGACCAATGGCAGAAATGAATCGCACAGTACAGAGCATTAAAAATGCTCGTGTTTCTTTATTTTTTAGTGTTCTCGTCTTAGTTCTTGGATTCTTTTCGCGTAAGATTCTCATTGATTGTTTAGGTGCGGAAGTCTTAGGATTGAATACAACAGCAACGAATTTACTTGGATTTCTTAATTTGGCAGAACTGGGTATAAGTGCAGCTATTTCATACACATTATATACTCCTCTATTTCAAAAGGATTATGAAACTATAAACGAGATAGTTGCTGTCCAAGGTTGGCTTTATAGGCGTATTGCTTATATAGTATTAGCAGGTGGTGCTGTTTTAATGTGCTTCTTTCCATGGATATTTGCTAAGATGGAATTGCCGTTATGGTATGCATACGGTTCATTTGGTGTTCTGTTGTTGGCTGCCATGTTGGGTTATATTATTAATTATCAGCAGATCGTGCTAAGTGCTGACCAACAGGAATATAAGATAAATTATAATGTACAAGGCTTTCGAGCATTAAAACTATTGATGCAGATTGTTGGTATTGGTTATTTTCATCAAGGCTATATTTATTGGTTAGTAATTGAATTATTGATGTCTGTTGTTACTTGCCTGTCTTTAAAGAAAACGATACATCGGAGTTTTCCTTGGCTTCATCCAGACTTATCAAAAGGAAAAATGTTATCTCGAAAACACTCTGTGATAATAAAAAAAACCAAACAACTGTTCTTTCATAAATTTGCGACTTATGTGCTGGGGCAAACTAGTCCATTAATTATTTATGCTTTTCTATCGTTGACAGTTGTTGCTATTTATGGGAATTATATGCTATTGGTTGTAAGTACATCTATGATAGTTACTTCTATGGTCAATGGGATGAATGCTGGAATAGGAAATTTAGTGGCAGAGGGAAATAAGGAGAAAATATTATCTTTTTATAGGGAGTATACAGTAAGTCGTTATTGGATTGCTTCTATAATTTGTTTTTGTTTGTTCTATTTATCTCATTCTTTTATGTCTATTTGGATAGGAAAGGAATATTTGCTGGATTCTACTTCTTTTACCTTGTTGATTGTTTATGCTTTTATTACAATGACACGTACAAATGATGCTTTTATTGCTGCTTATGGGTTATTTCAAGATATTTATGCACCTGCTATTGAAGCAATATTAAATTTGGGATTGTCTGTATTGTTGGGATATTATTATGGATTACCTGGTATTATAACAGGAGTATTAATAAGCTTGTTGTTGGTTATTTGTTGTTGGAAACCTTATTTTTTATATACTTGTGGTTTTAAAATATCTATATGGAGTTATTTGTTTTTGATTGGTAAGATAATGTGCTTGGTAATAATATCTTGGGGAATTTCATATTTTTTTCTTGAATATATAGATTTGTTATGTGAAAATATAATGGATTGGATATTTCTAAGCATAAAAGTATTACTTTTTTATGGGGTGCTTAGTTTATGTGTTTTTCAAGTGTTTGACAAGGATTTTAGGGTCTTTAGTAAACGGATTTTTGAATTAATAAAGCGTGAATAATATGTTGATGGAGTCGAATGTTCCAAAAATTAGTGTGTTAATACCTGTTTATAATGTAGAAAAATACGTGGAGCGTTGTATGATTTCTGTTTTGAATCAGACTATGCAGGAAGGAGTTGAAGTGATTATCGTGAATGATTGTACTCCTGATAGCAGTATGGAAATAATTCGTAAAACGCTTTGTGCTCATGTGAAAGAAAATGGAATGACAATTCGTATTATTGAGCATAAAACGAATCGTGGAACGGCAGCGACTCGTAATACAGCGATGGGTTATGCAACAGGTAAATATACGATTTTTATTGATAGTGATGATTATATAGAACCAGATATGTTAGAGGTAATGTATTCGAAAGCTGTGGCGGCAGAAGCGGATATAGTGATAGCAGATCTTTGGAATGAATATTACGATTGTTCTGTATACGCAAAGGCTCCATTTGATGATAATGGAGATTTAATGTTTTCCCAATTGATACGTGGTAAATTAGCTTCTTTATGTGATAAACTTATAAAACGCTCTTTGTATTTGGAACATCATATCGTTTGGCAGGAGGGGATGGATTGGAAAGAAGATTTTAAAACCACAATCCCCCTTTGTTTTTTTGCTCGTAAAATTGTTGGGATACCTAAAGCATTTTATCATTATGTACATTACAATGATAGTTCCATGACAATGAAAAAGAATCATGGTAAAAAAGATATATTGAGTTGGCTTAGTGCTGCTTCTTTTTTAACGAATTTCATAGAAGAGAATAAAATAAAAGGATATGAACAAGATGTAGCTTATTATTTACTTCGTACAAAGGTTTTCTGTATAAGTTTTTCGGGACGTAATTTTTTAAATTATTTGTACTTATACCCACAGGTTGATAAATACAAAAAATGGTATATTAAAGAAGAGTCTACTACATGGAGAAATAAATTGTATTTTTATTGTATATTATCTAATAATTTTATAATTGCTGGTGTTTATCTTAGTATGAAATTTGTAGGTAAAAAGATGTTATCTATTATAAAAAGATGAGGATGGAATTATATAATAAATTTATGAAGTTATTGCATATCGGGCAATATTTGAATAATTTCCAAAAGGATATTATATATCAAAACCGGAAAGATAGACTAACCGAATTGGCTTTATGTAGTTCTACAAAAGGAATATCAAAAGAACGGTATTGTCAAAAGGAGGTAATAGTATCATTGACAACTTATGGAAAAAGACTTTATGATGTTTATTTGGCTATTGAGTCTATTATGCAACAAAGTATGAAGCCTAATCGTATTGTGTTATGGTTAGGTGATGAGTTAAAAAATAGACCTTTGCCTAGAATTTTAGGTTTTCAACAACAGAGAGGATTGGAAATAGTTTTTTGCAAGGATATATATTCTTATACGAAATTGATTCCTGCTTTGCGTAAATTTCCTAATGATATTATTATTACTGTAGATGATGATTTAATATACAATGTAGATATGGTTGAGAGATTGGTTGGAGCGTATATAGATGATCCTTCTTATATTTATTGTTGTCGAATGCATAAAATGAGATTAAAAAAGAATGGCTTGTTAGAGGGATACATGGCATGGGATTGGGAAACATCCTTATTAGATGCTTCGCCTTTGAATTTTCCAACAGGATGTGGAGGTGTCTTATATCCACCACATTGTTTTAATGATGAAGTGTTTAACGAGAACGTTTTTTTGAATATTTGTAAGTTTGCTGATGATGTATGGTTTAAGGCTATGAGTTTATACAATGGAGTTCAAAGTAAACGTATTGTGACCCGAAATTCTAAGGGAAAAGAATATATAGAAAACATGGAAGTACAGGATGTTGGATTATATCATATTAATAATAATAAAACAGTAAATAGAAATGACATTCAGTTGAAGGCCGTGTTTGATAAGTATAATTTATATGCATTACTAAAGAAATAATTGTATGGCGTAATAAAGGATGGTATAATTGGATTTGAATAATAGTAGGACTTATGTTGTATATTAAAATATTTCTCTTTGTCTATGCTTTACTTTTTCTTGTTTTTTTGTTTATAAATAAAAGATATGCATTAAATCTGTTGTGGGCTGGTATATTTATTGTTCCCTATCGTGTTTATACAATGAGATTTTTACCAGGATGTTCTCTTATTGAATTTCAATCCTTAATAATATTCTTGTTTCTTTCGTCTAAATCTATAAAAGGGATTATATCAGTTATTTATCCTATAAGACATTCGCTTTTTTTTTATTTGTGTACATGTGTTTTATTACTATTATTTTCAACAGCTGTTCCTTGCATTATGCAAATAAGATATTATAAGAATGAATTTTTTGAATTTTTGTTGTTAATTGTAACTTGGTATTGTTTGCGTAGTGATAGGGATACTGTATTGAGTTTGTTGAAAGTTCTAGTTGTATGCCTTTTGTTGAATGCTTTTTATGGCTTTTATTCAGTAATTGTGGGTGTTAATATATTTGCGACTCCTCTTAATATTCTTTTAGGTGTTGATATTGATAATGCTGTTGATATGATTAATCAAAGTAGGGGATTTTTGTCATTCAGATTACAGTCGCTATTTGAACATCCTTTAACATTGGCTCAATGTTATCTTTTATTACTACCTGCAATCCTTTGGAATAAGAAATATTTTAGTAAACGAAGTTATATAGCTATTGTAATTACAATCACTATATCTATTTTTCTTACAGGATCAAGAAGTGCTCTATTTCCTTTGGTATTGATGTTTTTATATTTCTTTATTTCTTACTTAAGAAAAAAAAGGAAGTATGTGTTCCCGTTTTTTTGTATTGTAATATGTAGTATGTTTTTATTAAATAGTATTCAGACGGAGGATAGAGAATATAAAGATGTAGTACAAAGTATTAAAGCATCTGTATTCTTTTGGGATGAAAGTTTACAAAAGAAACAAAAAATAGAGGGTTCTTCGGTTAGTATGCGTATAAATCAATTAGATGCAATGGTTGATATTATTTCTCAAACTAATATTTTTGTTGGCTATGGACGCGGTTTTAGGGAAGTCTTTGCGGCCAGATCTACAAAGATTGATGGTAAGCTTTTGGGCTTTGAAAGCGTCTTCCTTCTAAAGCCTGTTGAACAAGGTATTCTAGGACTTTTCTCATATTTTATTTTAATATTCTCCTTGTGGAAACTTTTTATGAGAAAAAGGAAAACAAGAGAATATATAACTGTTTTATATTCTATATTTATTTTGTCTATAATAATGACAGGTATTAGACCTTATTCATTTATCATGTTGGGTTTATCTTCTGGTTTGATATGTTTTAGCGAAAATAATATCAATAGAAAAGGAGAATGTAAAGAAAAATACTTAAAAATATAATTTAGTTATGAATATTGGTATTGCTGCCCCTTGCAATCCTTCTGAATTTATTGATTATTATTATTCTCGGGATGATGTCCCTAGTTTTAATCTTACAGCTTCTTCTATTCATTCGATAATAAGAGGACTACTAAAGTGTGGGCATAATGTGGTTGTCTTTACTTCATCAATAGATATTAATCATAATTTAGTTTATGAAGGAGAACATATAAAAGTTTTTGTTTTAACAAGAAAAATTATTTGTAAAAAAATAGGAGTGATAGATCGCTTTTATATGGTTAGTAGATTAAAAAAGATAATTAAAGCGAATATACACTCTTTAGATGTTCTTCATGCACATTGGACTTATGATTATGCTTTAGCTTGTGCCGAATATTCTAAATTATTACCTGTATTTTGTACAATAAGGGATTGGTGTCCTTATTTGCTTAAGGTTTATAATAAAACTATAGGAGAAAAAATATATTGGCGAGTTAGTTATTGGGTTTTTAGAACTGTTGTATACAATCAAAATATTAATTTTATTGCGAACTCAGAATATACATATAATTGCTTTTTACAGTTTGTTTCAGGTAAAAAAATTCCAATTATTTACAATTCTATACGTGAGGAGTTTTTAAAAGGAGAAAATAAGGAATACCCAAAAACTCCTGTTTTCATTGCGATATCAACATTTTTAGATGATCCTAGAAAAAATATGTTGACGCTTTTAAAAGCATTTAAAAAATACAATGCGGAAGTACCAGAAAGTAAATTGTTGTTAGTTGGTCAATATAAACAGGATTCTGATTTTATAAAACAATGTAAGATTGATGATTTGTTGGTAAATGTAAAGTTAGAAGGGCTAGTACCACATGAAAAACTTATTAACTTGATTGATAGTACATCAATATTAATTCATCCATCATTAGAAGAAACTTTTGGGAATATTTTATTGGAGGGAATGGCGCGAAAAGTTCCTATCATAGCAGGCATGAATGCTGGAGCTGTTCCATTTATATTGAAACAAGGCAAATATGGATGCTTGTGTGATGTGAAAAAGGAAGTTGAGATTTATAATTCTATATGTATGATAATGAATGATGAGGTCTATCGAAATTTGTTGGTAGAAAATGCTTTTAATTATTTAAAGAATAATTATTTGGATGAAATAATAGTAGAAAAACATATTTCCTTGTATGAGAGTATATTAAATGAAAGGCGTTGAAAATGATAAATCGGACGGTTAACTTCTTATTTAAGGTAAACAATTATTTGTATTTTAGAATTTTATCTCTGTATAAAAGAATAACAATAGGGAATAATTTTTGTATTCATGGATACGTAAATGTTTCTATTGCAGATAAATCTATATTGAGTATTGGTGATGATTTTTACTTTTCTAATGCTAGAAGATTGAATCCTATTTGTCGAAATATAAGAGGAAGTATTAGAATAGAGCCTGGTGCGGCAATAATAATAGGAAATAATGTTGCGATTAGTAGTGCTTGTTTATGGGCTCATCAGAAAATAGTAATAGGTAATAATGTTAGGATAGGGGGTGACTGTATTGTGATTGATTCTGATTGTCACTCTTTAAATTATGTGCATAGACGGGGGGCAGTTAGTGATATGTTGAATACAAAAAGTAAACAAATTACGATAGAAGATGATGTGATGATAGGTGCACGTTGTATTATATTAAAAGGAGTAGTTATCGGTGCACGTTCTGTTATTGGTGCAGGGGCTGTCGTGACACGATCAATTCCTGCTGATTGTATAGCATGTGGTAATCCTGCAAAAATAATAAAACGCATTTAAAATGAAAATTCTATATTTTGGTGGGGGATTGGGAAATCAAATCTTTGAGTATACTTTTTATTTAGCAATTAGAGAACATTTTCCTGAAGAAGATATAAGGGGAATCTATTTGAATTCCAAATTTAAGGAGCATGAGGGAGGGCTTGAATTAGAGAACGTTTTCAATGTAAAACTTCCGCCTACATCATTGAAGGCAAAATTGCTGACAGGGCTTATTTATTTGTGGAAAAAGATTCACCCTAAAACTAATCTATGTAGTTTACATAATACTATCGTGAATTGGGATGCTATAATATTTAATGCATTTAAATCAGATATCTCTTTTTATGAAAATAGAATTAATTGGTTGGAATTTAAGCCTATAAAACTGAGCAATAAAAATTTGGAAATAATTAATCGGATGCAAAGTACTAATTCTGTTTGTTTGCATATTAGAAGAGGTGATTTTTTGTCAATTGAATATATGAACATTTTAGCAAATATTGCAACTGTTAAATATTACGAAAGGGCTATAGAATTTGTTCAGTCAAAGTTGATTAATACTTTTTTCTTTGTTTTTTCAGATGATATTGCATGGTGTAAAGAGAATATGCAATTATCGCAAGTGACTTATATAGATTGGAATATAGGTAAGGATAGTTATATTGATATGTATCTGATGACATTTGCGAAAGCAAATATAATAGCAAATAGTACTTTTAGTTACTGGGGAGCATATCTTAATAGGAATAACCCCATTGTAATTTATCCAAAGAAATGGATAAATGCAGATTATTATCCTAATATTTTTCCTATTAACTGGATTGGTCTGACATCAGAATAATACTATGAATCTTCTCTTTTTAATGAAATATTTTGAGGTGGGTGGGCAGGAAGTTGTAACTTCTGTTTTAGCTGAAAGCTTTACTAAACAAGGACATAACATTGTCATTGTTTCATTTAATCCTCCAGCTCGCTTGATGAAGGAACGATTACCTGAAGATATACCATTTTACGTTCTTGATGGTTTTCATTATTCTAGAAAAAATATAAAAATGATACGGAATATATTAGAAAAGCATCGAATAAAAGTTGTTATTAATCAGTGGGGATTACCTTATCTTCCTATATTGGTTTTACGTAAAGCCTGTGGTAAACAAAATATAAAAATAGTGTCTGTTTATCACAATGACCCTGGGACAAATGCACGTCTTAAAATTGTAGAAGAGCAAATAAAACAAGTGGCAGGAAAGTGGTGCAAAATAATCTTAAAAATTAAATGGCATATATTTAGGATTGCGACAGGAGTATCTATGCATTATGTTTATAACTATAGTGATAGATATATGCTTTTGTCTCAGTCTTTTGTTTCTTCATTTAAGAGATTTGCCTATTTGACAAAAAATGATAAAGTACAGATCCTTCCTAATCCAATAACGATACCTTCTTCTGATTTTGTATTCGATTTTTTACAGAAGAGAAAAGAAGTATTATACGTTGGACGTATTGATGAAAATCAGAAAAGGATTCATAGAATAATTGATACTTGGGCTTTATTGGAGGCAAGTTTTCCTGATTGGAAGCTAATAATTGTTGGAGATGGAGTAGAAAAGAGAAATTTGGTAGGAAAAGTAATTCAGTTAAAGCTTAATAATGTTGTTTTTGAAGGGTTTCAAAATCCTTCTTTGTATTATAAGCGTGCTTCTATATTAATGTTGACATCAGAATATGAGGGATTTGGTCTTGTTGTTGTTGAAGCAATGAGTTTTGGAGTGATTCCTGTAGTATATGGAAGCTATTCTGCTGTTTATGATATCATTTCAGATGGAGTAGATGGTGTGATTTTACCTTATAATAAAAAAGGGTATGATACGGAATTTGCAACAGAAAAAATGAAAGAATTAATGTTGGATGCTGATAAACGTAATAATTTGGCACAAGCAGCCATAATAACCAGTAAAAGATATTCGGTGGAATCAATTGTAGATTCATGGAATAAATTATTTGCTAAATTGTAAAGGTTAACTTCTAATGAAAAACTCAGTTCGTTTCCTTAATCTTGATATCCTCTCTCTCACCCAAAAAGAGCTATTAGAGCAAATGGCCGAAGGTGTACTCTACACCCCCAACCTCGACCACCTAATAAAACTCCAGTATGACAGAGAATTTTACGACATCTACCAGCAAGCGGAATGGATAGTATGCGATAGCCAGATCCTTTATCTTGTATCAAAACTATTAAAGCGATCCTTACCGATGGCTATTCCGGGAAGCAGTTTCTTTACGGCATTCTATAACTATCATGCCAATAATCCCAATTGTAAAATTTTTCTGTTAGGAGCAGCCGAAGGAGTTGCTAAAAAGGCGATGGAGAATATAAACAGGAGAGTAGGGAGGCAAATAGTGGTCGGTGCTCATTCACCCTCTTACGGTTTCGAGAAGAACGAACAGGAGTGTGAAGAACTGATACATATTGTCAATGAAAGTGGAGCTACTGTATTGTTGGTTGGTGCTGGTGCACCCAAGCAAGAAAAGTGGATAGCAAAATACCGTAGCCGTATGTCCGGTGTGAAATTATTTATGGCTCTTGGCGCTACCATCGACTTCGAAGCCGGCAACATAAAACGTGCTCCCAGAATATTCCAAATCTTGGCGATGGAATGGTTCTATCGCTTCCTGAAAGAACCCAAGCGACTGTTCAGACGCTATTTTATAGATGATATTCAGTTCTTTTATTATTTTGCCAAACAATTATTGGGGCTTTACAAAGATCCTTTTGCATAGTTTCCATAAACTATGTAAGGAAACAACGGGTAGGAGCAGAATGAAAGACACCAGCCAGACCATCCCATTCAATACTAATAACACTATTGCTTGCAAACGTTTCATGGAAGCAAAGATAGATGGAATTCTCATAATAATGTGTAGAAAAATACGATTAATTTTAGTATGCCTTATTGCGATTAGTTCGTTACAGAGTCAGGCACAGGCACTATACGGCACAACGGGACTTCTTCATGCCCCCACTGCCGAGATGCAAAAAGACAAGACATTTATGGCGGGAGGGAATGTGTTGCATCTTGTTCCATTGCAGTATTTCAATAGCAATGAGATAAAATACACATTCAATTATTATCTGAACATAACCATCTTTCCTTGGCTTGAAGTGGGATATACCTGTACCATCAATTATGCAGAGCATGGTTCCACTTATTTTCCGGAACAGTCTTGGGGAAAGTACACCAATCAGGACCGTGCCTTCAATGCTCGCCTGCGGTTGTGGAAAGAAGGCTGGTGGAAGCCTTGGACTCCGCAGATAGTCCTTGGTTTGGACGATCCTACCTCGCATGAAGCATACGGTGGTGGGGCCATCAAGTTCGATGAGGACGGTATGCAGAACAATCATTTTACACGATATTATCTGGCGGCAACCAAGCATTTCTGTTTCGTCGGGGTAGGGACACTGGGCGTTCATGCCGCATACGTGGATTATCGTGCCTGCTGGTTTCCTCATTACAGAAGGCCTGCCGCGGGTGTGAATTTCAAATTCAATCTATTGCCGGAAGACAACCTGGCAGTGAAAGCTTTGAACGGCTTGGATCTGATGGCCGAATATGACGCCCGCACAGTGAACATCGGGGCGCACTACCAGCTTTGGAAAGACCACATCAACCTGATTGCCGAACTGAACAACGGGAAATACTTCTCTGGTGGCATTTATTTCAAAATCCATCTGAAATGATAAAAAGATTATCCGATTAGGATCTCCGGAATAGATTTTACTCTACAACATTTTGAACATCGGGTGTAAGGGAGATATTGTTGCAAGATTTATCGAGTCATATTTCATAGGCGTTAATTAATGAGAAACATTTTGGATATTATCATTATAAATTCTATATTCGCATAGAATTTATAACCGATATAATTATGGAAACTACAGTATTCAACCCCATACAGAGGCATTTGTTGGAAATGTTTTCTTACGATAAATCTCAGGAAGGTCTGGAAGAATTGAAAGAGGTGCTCTTTCAATATTATTCCAAACGGATGAATACAAAGTTGGATGAACTTTGGGATAAGGGAATTCTTGACCAGAAAAAGCTGGATGAAATAGCTGAAATGGATATCCATTCATTAAAATAACGTCAATGGCTAAGTTGGTTCTTGATACGAATTGTCTTATTCAAAGCATTCCTCAAAGGAGTCGTTACCATGTCTTGTGGCAATCCTTTGTGGACGGAAAGAACAAGCTCTGTGTATCCAATGAAATATTGGAGGAATATATAGAAATTCTGCAAAGACTTACCGACAATGAAACGGCGGAATATGTGGTGAAAACCATATTGAACAGTCCGTTTGTTGAATTGATAACTCCATTCTATCACTTTAATCTGATTACAGTCGATCCTGATGACAATAAGTTTGTGGATTGTGCCATTTCGGCCAATGCGCACTACATTGTTACCAACGACCATCATTATGATGTGCTGAAAGATATAGATTTTCCCAAAGTGAATATTGTAAATATTCAGCAATTCTGTATTTATCTGTCACAAGAAAAATAATATATTGGAAAAAAGGAGGATTTATAGTTGAAAATAAAATAGCTATAATTCCATACATCCCGGGTGCAAAAACCGCCATAGAGGCAGTCTCCATACAGAGGCGCTCTATGGCGGTTTCCCGTTTCCCCACGTTTACCGGGGAAAATTCCCGTTTCCGGGAAGCCGGGAGGTTACTCTTCCATTTTGAGCTTGCCCAGTTCTTTCAGGATGTGCTCCATGGCTTCTTTGTAAACCTCCGGTTTCTCCTTTTCCAGCCATTTCATCAGTTTGAAGTAAGAATTTGGAGTCACAATCTTTCCGTCTCGAATTTTGGTGGCGGTGGATCGGCCTATTGCACCTTTGTCGTTCAAGTTGCTGGGGTTTAAATCGCTTCTTCGCACGGCATTACTGATGCAAGTGCTGATGATCTCAAATTTTTTTCATGTTACTAAAAATTAAATTATTAAATAATAATGAAGGTGTGTCAAAATGCGCACCTTCTTTTTTTATGCACAAAGCCCCGACTTTCACAAGCAGGGGCTTTGTTATTACCTAAAGATTTTGTATCTTTAAGCATAACATTTTATACTATGACAAAGATACATTTTCGTCCTTACAATCCCAACCAAACAGTGCTTTTTCCTCCAAGAATTGACGAGGATATTGCAGAGCATGATCCAGTTCGGATGGTTGACGCTCTGGTTGAGAGCCTGAACCTTGAAAGTTTCAGGAAGTTGTATAAGGAATGCGGGCGCAGCCCTTACCATCCCAGGATGATGCTCAAGGTCATTCTGTATGCCTATATGAACAACATCTACTCCTGCCGGAAAATCGAAAAGCTCCTTCACCGTGACATCCATTATATCTGGCTTGCCGGATATGAGAAACCGGATTTCATCACCATCAACCGTTTCCGCAACCGGGTGAAGAATGAAATCAACGAGGTGTTTACCCAAACCGTACTCCTTCTCTCTTCCAAAGGCTTCATCAGCTTGAATGTGGAATACATTGACGGGACAAAGATTGAGTCCAAAGCCAATAAGTATACTTTCGTCTGGCGGAAAACGGTTGAGCGGAACCGTGAACGCCTGATGAAGAAGATACATATCCTGCTAGGGCAGATAGACAATGTCATCGCCCAGGAGAACTCATCGGAAAGCAATGAGGAGATTGAGTTCACTCCGGCCATGCTGACTGAAATGGCAGGAGAATTGCGTCAAGCACTCGAACAGGTTCCTGAACCCTCCACGAAAGAGGAAAAGACTGCGTTGAAAAAGAAACGCAAACAGCTGAAGGAGTTGGAAGAGCACAGGGACAAGCTACAGGAATACGACAACCGTCTGGACACGCTGCAGGACAGGAATTCCTATTCCAAAACGGACAATGACGCTACTTTCATGAGAATGAAGGAGGATGCCATGCGTAACGGCCAGACAAAGCCCGGTTACAACCTCCAGATCGGCACCGGGAACCAGTTCATTACCGACTTTGCACTCTTCCCGAACCCTACGGATACACTGACCCTGATACCTTTCCTGCAATCCTTCTCAAGCAGATATGACAGGCTGGCCCATACGGTGGTTGCCGATTCCGGCTACGGTTCTGAGGAGAATTACCGCTTCATGTCAGAAAACGGTATGGAAGCCTACGTCAAGTACAACTACTTCCACATGGAACAGCGGCCGAGATTCAAACCGGACCCGTTCAAGGCGGAAAACTTCTACTACAATGAAGAACAAGACTTTTGTATCTGCCCCATGGGACAGAAGATGCAAAGGATAGGGACTAGACATGTGAAAACAGCATCCGGATATGTCAGCGAAAATGCCAGGTACAGAGCCATCAGATGTGAAGGCTGTCCGCTAAGATGCCGATGTTTTAAAGCAAAGGGGAACAGAACGATAGAGTTGAATCACAGACTCAGAAAATACAAGCAAAAAGCCAAAGAGTTGCTCTGCTCAGAGGAAGGGCTGAAACACAGAGGACAGAGATGCATAGAACCGGAAGCCGTGTTCGGACAAATGAAAAACAATATGAATTACAAACGTTTCCGCCATTTTGGAAAGGATAAGGTCTTCATGGACTTTGCCTTCTTTGCCATTGCCTTCAATATAAAAAAGATGTGTGCAAAAATGACTAAAGAAGGTATGGATTGGCTGATTAGACCGTTTTATGAGCTTACAGTTGTTCTATTTAGATGTTGAGAACGCATAAATCAAAGAAATCCTCAAAATATCGCAGCTTAAAAAAATGAGTCGATTTTTATAGTCAATGAAAAAAAGAAGGCGCATCGTGTATTACGACACACCTTCTTACTGTCTTTTTTTCTTCAAGGTGGTGCTACCAGCAACCGAAAACGGGTTGTTATGACACTATCTTTCAGTAAGTTGTATCTTTGCTACGATGTAAGTCCCTTGAATAAGGTTTTCACAGCTTTGCACCGTTCAACACAAGTTTGTATCTTGGGTACGATTTCTGAATGCAAAGATAAGTATTATTATATGAAAGCAATATTTTGCTCTTCATAATTTGAATACGGTTATCGTTTTTTCTTCCAATAAGGTTTAGTCCAAAAAGAGTACCCTGAATTGCGATAGCTTCGTTCTGGAACAGCAGCCTGTAATATTCGATCCATATCATAAGAATTGAGATAATTGTCCTTTTTAGCTATGAAAGGATCAAGCCAATCAGCTTTCTCTCTAGCCCATTGTATCTTTGCTAGCAGTTCATCATCAGTTTCACCATCTTCAATTGCATGGTTCTCAAATGCATTAATATATTCTCTTAAAATATTAGTTTTTCGAAAACGTTCAGCAGAGTATAATAGGTCTTTAAAGTCTTCTAGCTCTTTTCTTTTCTCTTCTTCGAATTCTTCTCTTTTTCGTTCTTCTTCTTTACGTCGCTTTTCTCTCTCTTCTGCTTCAATACGTTCTGTCTTTCTATTATCTGCTTCAATCTCTAGGTATGCTACTATACTAATTATTTTATCTTCGATTTTAGTATAAGCCGTATCATGAACTAGTGTTGGGCTATGAAAGCTCGAACTATGATAAATATAAAACTGTAATTCGCCAGAAAAGATATTATTATTGTTATCACAGCGATTACTGCTATTAGGATTTTGCTTTTTTCTTTCAGTTAATCTTATTTGAATTTCCTCACCATCAACAATGGCATAGGTCTGATTGTCTTTGCATTTAATACTATGTCCTCTAAAAATTAAGCCTTTTATAATTGTATCAAAAATAGATAGTGCTCTATCTAGCATATTCTCAGAAACATAGAGGTCTAACGTTTCTCTTATTTTACTTTTATAGGGATTTTTCTTTAAATATTGATTTTCTGATCGCTGTCTGAATTTTTCTTTTGTGTCGATTATTAGAGGATTTTTAGCATATAAGACTTCTGGAACCTTAAAGCATGAAATATCACCACTGCAAATTTCCAGTTCACGTTGCTTGTATGGATTTACGGATTTCTCCATTTCTACTTTAGGTTCTTTGGCTTCTTGAAGTGTTGTTGATTGAGTTGCGTTTGTTTCCTCTTGTTGGAACGGTAGAGGTGTGACTTGCTTACCATATTTCAGTTTTGCCCAATACCCCAAAGGTGGTGTGGGTATATTCATCGATTTACAGCGTTTTCTTAAACCATTATCTGAAAGACCAAAACGTTTACATATGGTTGTCATTGGCTCAGACCATACTAAGTCATATAATTCTTTGCGTGTCAGTTCCATACTGATTGAGTATTAGTAGTTTCTCTTTGATGTATATTTTTCTTGTAGAGTAGCAACACGTCCCTTCTCAACCCATTTAATTAATTCGTCCTCAAAGAAATAAACTTTGTTTCCTTGTATATAATGAGGTATGGTTCGGCTTCTGACCATTTTATTGATGCCATTTTTAGTTTGATTTAGAATTTGACATGCTTTTTCAATATTTATAGGTCTGTGCTTATCAACCCCTAAACCTAATTGTGACTCTATATGTTCAAGTAAAACTCTCATTTCAGCAATTTCATTTATAAGATAATTTACTGCTTTAGGAGTGTTTTGCAAAGTCAACTCCTCTTTATTGATTGTTTCATCAGTATTCATATGCCAAACAGTTATATTGATTAATAATGCTATGATAATGTAGCTTACTGTTGATTTATAATATAATACCCCCCCGTTTTTTGTGCCCCCCTAAACTCAATTAAACCTGATTTAACTAAAGAATTTAAGTGGCGTTTTGCTGTTGGAATACTTTTCTTTATTAATTCTGCAATCTTGGACGAATTGAGTCCAGGATATTTCTGGATTATCTTTAAAACTTCTTTCTCCTTGCTATTTACAGTATCATTTACAGTATCATTTACAGTATCATTCTTGATACTGATACCTCTTTTGAATATAACCGTAAACATCCCGTCCGTATGAAAATCAGGCTCAGGAAGATTGGCTTCTTTCATAGCTTCTTGCATACGGGGAATGCCGGATGCCACCCTTTCAACCAAATGCATACGGGTAAACAATCCAAAGATTAATGGGTTGCGTGTCATGCTCTTGTGTCCGAAATCTTTAGCTACGATAGGCAAAAGCCCTCCGGGATTAGAAACCTCTACCCGGTCATCAAACATTTCTATTGTAATGGTTGCTCCCTGTTCGTAATAATCACGATGTGAGAGAGCGTTAATAATGGCTTCTTTAAACACAGTAAGAGGAATTTCCCAAATTTCTTCTCTTGGTCCTGCTCCCTCAATTTTATAAGCTACTTGCAGTTTACTTTCTAGCCATGCCATAGCCTGCAAATATTGTTGGTATAGTGGACCGCCAAAGGTTTTATCATCAATGATATATACTTTGGTTGTTCCTTTGAAAAGGACACATCTTGTTACTGCGTGTGGAAACTTTCGTTCAGGTTGTTTCCCAAAGAACATGGCTGTTCCATTCTTGGCTACTCCGTTATCCGTAAACAGTTCCAAATTCTCAAATATCTGTTTGTTGGCAGTCGATGGACTTAGCTTTGCTTCCGTGCGAAAGTCTTTTATCGCTTGTTCATCTGCATCTGTGTAAATGTTGAACCACGAACAAGGGATAGCATCAAAAAATATTTTGTTGCATTCCTGAAAGAAACTGCGCATTTCTTCGACAGTACGAAGTTTCTGTGAGTTTGCTCCCTCACGCACAAAGATAGAACCGGAAAATATATAAGGTTTATCTTTCCCTGATGGAACATCAATTACCCAAACTGTCTTATCCTCGATATTTACCGCATACATATCACAATGGAGAGCTGGAGATATTTCACTGATAGAGCCTTGAATGGCTGAACGTTTGTCATTTTCCAAACCTGTACCAATAATCTGTCCGTTATCATCTACGCCGATAAGCAAATATCCTCCGTCAGCATTAGCGAAAGCGCAAATTTCCTCTGTTAGTTCACGAACTTTTGAAGGTACACGAACTTTAAACTCTACATTATAGCCTTCTCCGCTATCGATAAGTGATTGTATGGTTTCTGTATTTGTCATAGACATCTATAAATATAATGCAAAAATAGTCATTTCTATTGTTTTAATAACTCTAAAAACAAGGATATATATATGGTTTACTTCAAATTGTTCTTTCTGAAATTAGAGGGGCTGCATCCTCTATACTTTTTGAAAAACTTATTAAGATGGCTCTCATCGGTAAATCCCAATTCTTCAACGATTTCACAAATTCTCATTTGACTATGTAATAATCTATTTTCTACTAACTTTAGTTTGTAGTTTAAAATGTATTGCTGCATAGTTTCATTAGTATGTTTTTTGATATATCGTCCTAAATAATTCTCCGAAATGCCAAAATGTTGGCTTATATCTTTTGCTCTGATTTTACCTGTTTTATAGATGTTTGCTTGAATATACTGCAATATGTCAAGCGATTTGTCCTCAGAGCATTCATCCACCTGTTCAGGCAAGAACATTGCGATATTGCGTGCTACCACAATAATAATCGTATTAATTATTTGTGTTATAATCTCCTTGCTGTATAAATTTCGGTTAATATATTCCCTGATAATCGCTTCAATCATGGGTTTCACCAATAGCTTATCTACTTTATTTCTTAGTATACAACCGGGTTGATGATTAGCATGTTGAAGAATAAACTCCAGTCTTTGGATATTTTCAGCACCGAAAACAGAAGAATGTATATATATGTCGTTAAACTTGATGTCGACAAACTTAGTTGTTGTATGGATTTCGAAAGAATGCGTATCTCCGGGAGTAATCATAAACAAATGTCCGTCATGATAAGGAAACATATTGTTGTTAATCCATTGGATGCCTGTTCCTGAAAGAATATATACTAATTCAAAAAAGGTATGTTCATGCTCTTTTAGCAAGGATTCGGCAAGCTCGCTAAAACTAATTTCGAATGGTTGATGTAGGTTTTCTCTTTTCATGCCATAAATATAGCCCTAAAAAACGGATTAATACCAAAATAACGAAAAATAATACCTAAAATTAGCCGAAAAATCGGTATAACTTTGCAATATATTTAAAATTATAGCTTATGAAAACTGAAATGGAAAAATGTTTGGCAGGTGAATGGTATGATTGCCACGACCCGTTTTTTATGGATTTGAAAAGTAAAGCTCATCACTTGTTGATGAAATATAATTCTTTGCCGTATGAACAAAAGACTGAAAAATATGCCGTACTAAAGGAAATGTTTGGAAGTATAGGCGCAAATGTTTCTGTCGGTCATTCGTTTATATGTGATTATGGATGCAATATACATATCGGTGATAATGTCACCGTAAATACTGGTTGTACATTTGTCGATTGCAATAAGATTACCATAGGGAACAATGTGCTGGTAGCACCTAATGTACAAATCTATACGGCAACTCACCCGGTAGAGTTTAATGAACGACTTGTATTGACAGAAACCCCGGATGGCTGTAAGTATGTCCGTCGAACTTTTGCCCTCCCTGTCATGATAGAGGATGGCTGCTGGATTGGCGGTGGAGTAATTATTTTACCGGGAGTGACAATAGGGCAAAAATGTGTGATTGGTGCAGGAAGTGTTGTAACCAAAGATATTCCGGCAAATAGCTTGGCGGTAGGAAATCCTTGCCGGGTGATACGGAAAATCAATCAAATGTAAGGTTATGATTAAATTAGTAGCCTTTGACTTAGACGGTACAATCGGAGATACAATTCCCATGTGCCTCAAAGCCTTAAAAAAGGCAGTAACTCCCTATGTTACTCTGTAGATACTAATTGAAAAGTGCGCTGTATTCTAATTGAAAAGAGCTCCATCCAT
>OWHY01000279.1_pt1 | contig 33481 bp, 28 predicted proteins | sample 1732971 | NCBI WGS metagenome assembly OWHY01 (sample SAMN05065775, study PRJEB22554) | human gut metagenome | biome: ENVO:2100002; feature: ENVO:00000062; material: ENVO:00002003 | host: Homo sapiens | place: USA
GTTGAGGGGTGAGAAAAACGAATCGTGGAATCGTTTGGCGGATCGTTTTTTCAAAGTTTACAGTGACGAGTTGTACCGCTATTGCGGCTACGAGACGGAAACTCCGGGGTTTGCCCGGGTATGGGTGGCCCGTCCCGACTTGTTCATGGTCTATATGGGGGCGATGATGAGGGCCGGCATTATCGAGGACTGCTCGTTCGCCCGGATGGCCGGTCATGTGGACCGCATCTTCGACACGGGAAATACGGAAAACACCGTTTTGAACAAGTTGAAGGAGCAACTTCCGGAGGCCGATTCGATCGTGGACGGAATGAAAGCGGAATTTAAGAATTTCAAATCACGTAATAAAAAATAAACCGATCGGCGGTATTATATGGCTTCTTTTTAAAGGGTGAAAGGAATTGAAATTCTGCATAAAATAGTTTTTTTTAATAATGGATTTGACTCTACCTTTGTGATGGCTGAAAGTTGAAGATCGCTCTTCTGAAAAAAATGCGAAAATCGCTTTTTATAATTAGTTATAAGAAGTATGTTTTAGTTATTATATATTAGGGAACGGACAGGGCAAATGGACACCTGCTGTCTATTTGCTGTCGTAAATATTTGTTTATTAATCCGTTCGGACCGATTTGCAAAACGACAAGCCATAACAAATTTATTCATTATTAAATCCATCTATTATGGATCAGAATTTAAACAACGAAAGGATTGTGGGATTCCTGGGACAGTCATATGTCCTCATTCCGCGAAAAGTGTTGGAGATGTTATTTCGTGGCGAAGGCCGGGAAAGATCGGTCGGCATGGTGTACTTGGCTTTGTTCTCGGAAGTGTTTTTCAAGGACGGGAAGGTTTTTTTGAACAAGCGTTATTATGTCTGTAAGCGCGGCGAGTTTGTCGGACAATGTGAAGAACTGGCGAAAAGATGCGGGATGTGTACGAAAACTCTGAACCGAAGTCTTGTTTGGTTGCAAGAAAAGGATTTGATCGGACTGAAGCGACTTAACGGCGGGATTCGTGTTTGTGTCTGCGGATACGATTCGATCATGGGGATCCGTCGTAAGGAAGCAGGGAAGGATGCGCCGGAGCAATCCGCTTTCCTCGCCCTGGAAGAGGCCGAACGCCGTATGGGCGGACGAAGCATGCAGTTCGATTGTTGTACCGCAGACGGGGAAGGAGGCTTGCAATGATGAACGGTGAAGAAACGGACGGAGGAATCTCTTTGGGCGATATGGAAAAGGCGTTGGTCTGCCTGTTGATGACCTCGATGGAAGCGCCGGTGCAGGCGGAGTCTGCAGGGCTGACTCAGGAAATGTTTGCGGATGCTTCGTTGGGATTCGTCTATGAAGTGATCATGAAAATTTATGCAACGGGGGTACGGCCGGACATGGTGCTGGTGGAACGCGGAATGCGCGAAGCGGACGAGGAACTGGCTGCCAAGCTGGGCGGTTTGTCGTTCCTGTTGCCCTACATGCTGAATGTGCGCCACGACGGGAACGTGGCGGCCTATGTGGAAGGAATCAAGAAACAATATAAGCTGAGATGCCTCGTCACGTTGTTCGGGACGATGGCGTTCAAGGCAGGTAAGGTATCGTCCGTCCCGGAGGAACTGGTCGACGAGGCGGAGCGCCTTCTGATGCAGTTCCGCCAGAAGACGGCCGAGGGCGCTCCGGTGCGTACGATCGGCGAACTGGCTGCCGAGGCGGTGTCCTGGCATTATCGCCGCTTTGGCGGTGAGCTGGAGGCCGAACAGGTGAAGAGCGGGCTTGCCGAGTTCGATTATGTGACCGGAGGGTTCCACAATACGGAGCTGACGATCGTCGCCGGACGGCCGAGCGACGGGAAGACGGCGGTGACGTTGCAGATGGCCCTGAACGCGGCGCGTGCCGGGAAATCGGTCTGCTTCTTCAGCCTGGAGATGTCGAGCCTGCAAATGTTGAACCGTGTGCTGGCAGGGATGACGGACGTGAACCCGGATCACCTGCGCATCAACAAGCCGACCGGACGCGAGTTGGGACAGTTGGAAGAGGCTGCCCTCCGGTTGAAGGACTTGCCTTTCTATCTCGACTATACGGTAGGGGCTACCGTCGAGCAGATACGGGCGAAAGTGCTGCTGCAATGCCGCCTGGGAAAATGCGACCTGGTGGTCGTGGACTACCTGCACCTTCTCGGCGGCGACCGCCGGAAGGGGGAGACACAGGAACAGATGGTGGGACGGAATGTAAGGGCGTTGAAGCAACTGGCGTTGGACAGCAATTGTCCGGTGCTGACGGTTTCGCAGATGAATCGTGCCTGCGAGGCGCGTGCCGACAAAGCGTATCTGCCGGTGATGAGCGACCTGCGCGATTCGGGGACGATCGAGCAGGTGGCGGATTGCGTGGCGTTCATCTACCGTCCCGAACGCTATGGCTTCACCCGCGACGAAAAGACGGGGCATAGCCTGGTGGGGGTCGGCAAGATCTATATCGCGAAGAACCGTAACGGTTCGACGGGGATCGCCCGTTTCCGGTACAACCCTTCGTTCACCCGTATCACGGACTATATACAGCCTGGTACGCAAACCTCTTTAGGGTTATGACGAAGCAAGAGATACAAGAACTGAAAGCCTCCCTGTCGATCAGGGAGGTGATCGGGCGTTATACGAAACTGAACCGTGTCGGTCGCCGATGGATGGGGCTTTGCCCGTTCCACGGGGATCGGCATCCTTCCCTTTCCGTCAATGAGGAGAAGGGGAGCTTTGTTTGCTATGCTTGCGGAGAGAGGGGAGATGTGTTCGCCTTTGTCAGCAAGATCGAGAACGTCGGCTTTGTCGAGGCGGCGAACAAATTGTCGATTGACAGTGGACAGTTGGCTATTGAAGGGAAAGACAATAAGGAGGCGAGGTTGTTGCCGGAACGGTTGGCAATCAAGGAGAAAAAAGAAAATAGCGACGCGGAGCAATTGCCCGTTGTCAATTCTCAATTGTCAATTGAAAACGAAGCTTTCCTGGCTTTGTTGTTGCCCGCGGGTAGCGGATGTTCGGAACTGACGCCTACCTGGTTGGATTTCGGGGTGGGGCAGTCGCCCTGTCTGGTTCCCGAGCGCTGGAAGGCGATGCGGAACCGGTTGGTGTTCCCTGTGCGCGATGAGGAGGGCCGGTTGGCCGGGTTTGCCGCGCGGAGGTTGTCGGACGAAGATCGGGATAAACCGAAATATGTCAATTCGGAAACGGGCGGGCTGTATCGGAAAAGTGAACTGTTGTACGGGTTGTATGAGGCACGGGAGGCGATCCGCCGGGAGGGGAGCGTCTTTCTGGTGGAAGGATATAAGGATGTGCTGGCGATGCATGCGGCGGGGTTCAGGCATACGGTGGCGTTGTGCGGGACGGCGCTTTGTACGGGGCACATTGCTTTGTTGAAACGATATACGACATCTGTCCGCGTGATGCTGGATGCCGACAAGGCGGCGGATGCGATTGTCCCGGTACTTGCTGGCGAAGGGATGGATGCGGTGAGGATCGGGCTGCCGGAAGGGGACGATCCGGACTCGCTCTTTCGCCGGCTGGGGAGAGAGGCGTTTGCCGCTTACGTCCGTGAGGCGGTGCGGCAGACCCGGCCTTCGGAAGAACAGGTGTTGCTCGGACGCATCCGGAAAGGTATCGGGCTTTTGTCCGGTGTGGCGGAAGCGGAGAAACGGGAACGCTTGTTACGGGTGCTGGAGGATTGCCTGACGCAGTTGAAGGGCTTGTCAGTCGGTGCTTGCCGTCCGGCGACAATGGACTGGAGGTGGGTATGACCGGGACGTCGGATGATGAAGAAGGAAAATGGAAAAACCGTTCCACCACGCTCCGGAGGCTGGGACGGCAATATAGCCCGGATGTCACGCCCGAAGTGGCTTCCAGGCGCTTGAAACAGTGGATCGTCGGCAATCCCGTCCTGCTCGGACTCTTGCACGAGAACGGCTGGACGGCTTCGCGGCGGGTGCTGACGCCAAAGCAGGTGGAACAGATTGTGCGGGTCCTTGGGGAACCTTGAAAACAGAATATGAAACATAAAATAATAAAGAAAACCCTATTGACAATCGGCATTTCATTGTCGATTGTCAATTCTCATTTGTCAATCGCCCAACGCTCGTTGGGTGTTTCCGGTCTGCTGAACATCCCTTCGGCCGATATGCAGGAGGACGGTACGTTCATGGCAGGAGGCAATTACCTGCCTCAGGAGATGCTGCCTCAGGAGTGGGGATATAATTCGGGAAACTATTTCGTGAACCTGACGTTCCTGCCGTTTATGGAGGTGGCCTACCGGTGCACGTTGCTGAAGGTCGAGAGTACCGGCAAATGGAACCAGGACCGTTCGGTCTCCCTACGTCTGCGTCCGTTGAAGGAGGGGAAATGGTGGCCGTCGGTCGTGATCGGTTCGAATGACTTGCTGACGACCGGCGAATTGAATCCTTTCCTGGATTCGGGCGGAAATCGTTATTTCTCTTCCGTCTATGCGGTCGGGACGAAACATTTCGGTTTCTACGGCCATGATATCGGCGTGACGGTGGGAGGGCATGTGCCGTTTCGCAGCAGGAGCGAGAACAAGGGGGTGTTCGGCGGGGTGAGCTACCGTCCGGCGTTCCTGAAGCCGCTTGAGGTGATGGCGGAATATGACTCGAAGGTGGTGAACATGGGAGTGTCGGCACGGCTGTTCGACCATTTTTCCTTGTATGCCTATTGCTACGATTTCAAGACGGTGGCGGGTGGAATCCGGTATGAGCTGACGCCCCGTCAGCGTGTGTTTAACCCCGACGAGGTCCGTATGCCCTGGGACGGACGGGTGGAGCTGGTGCTGTATCCGCAGATCTCGCTGAGCAATTCGTGGCTGGACAAGATATACGGGGCGGTGATCAATATCGCTCCGGCGGTGGAGGCGCGGCTTTGGAAAGGGGCGGCTTTCACGGGGCAGGTGATCCTGCCGGTTTGGAACAATATGGTCGGGCAGATGGACTATATCCGGGCCGGGGTGCTGACCTTGAGTCAAGAGTTCGGATTGCCCGGAGGGGCGTTCGGACGGGTGACGGTCGGCAACTTCACGAACAACCGGATGGGGGCGGACCTGAAACTGCGCTATGCGACGCCGGACGACCGTTGGATGTTCGGCTTGGAAGGCGGTGTGACCGGATCGTCCACCTTCTACGAGGGCAAATGGCAGGTGTCGAATTGGAAGCGGGTGAGCGGGGCGGCGGAGGTTCGTTTCCGCGAAAGGCATTTCAATATGGATTTCAACTTGGGCGTGCACCGGTATATCTATGGCGACTATGGGGTGCGGGTGGACTGCATCCGCCATTTCGGACGGACGACGGCCGGCTTGTATGCCATGTACACGGGGGGCGAGGCGAACGGCGGTTTCCATTTTGCCGTCCCGTTGCCGCAATGGGGCAAGTCGCGCAAGGTGAGGGTGCGCCTGCCGGAATATTACCAGATGGAATATTCGGGACAGAGCGGCCTTGAATATTTCCGCCGGAAACTCGGACAGGACTACGAGACTCGGCCGGATGAGAGCAATAGTGTTCCTTATGATAGGAGGAGGGATGATTTATAATTTATGAATTATTGCTGAAAAGAGAGATGGGGGATGAATATTGTATAATAAATAATATAATGTTTTATTTTTAATGAGTATGAAAAAGAAAAATTTCTGGAGCGCAGTGCTGGCTATGGGCTTGGCTGCGACATTGAGTGTGGGATTTGTAGGATGTAGCGATGATGACGAACCGACACCTGAAATCGTGACCGATAATCCATTGGATAAGGAGGTCTACTATATCGCAGGTAAGGTGACGGAAGGAGGCAAGTCGCTGGAAGGTGTCGAGGTCAGCACGTCGGGCAAATCGGTCAAGACGGCTGCCGACGGGACGTACCAGTTGGCGATGGACAAGGTCGGAACCTATGTTGTGACGTTTGCAAAGGATGGATATGTGACAGTTACAGCCGATGCGGTAATCCTTTCGGGCACGCCGAAACATGGCAGTGTGGCTTTGTCGCAGACATTGACATCTTTGGCTGCTTCGGTGACCGTATCGGCTGATAAGGACGCGGTCGTATATGATGAACGTACTCATGTGGCCGAACTGCATATCCCGGCCGGGGCAGTTCCGGAAGATACCGATATCACGATGACCGAGTATGTGAAAGGGGTAAAAGTGGAAGGCGATCATGCCAGTCTGTCGACTATCAACTGCACGCCTGACGGTCTGGAGTTTGGAAAGGATGTGGAAGTGGTGATCAAGAACACGACCAGCAATGCGATCAGCTTCGCCGACGTGAAGCATTTCGTGGAAGAAGGCAATGACTGGAAAGAAATAGGAACGGCTGATTTTGATGCGGACCGCAACGCTTATGTCTGCTCGTTGGACGGTTTCTCTAACCACTCTTTCGGAACGGTTTATTCGGAATCCGCTGCCGGAAGCTCGACGGAAAACTTGTCTACCGTCACAATCGACAACCTGGGCAAGATGGAAGCTGCCGAGCAGGAAGTGAACGGTAAGCAGAAGATCGGTTGGGAGATCGAAGGTGACCTGAAACAGCAGTTGAGTAGCGCGTTCTCCGCTTTGAGCAGTTCTGATGTTGACAAACTGGCAAGCCAGCTGAACGCGGCTATCACGTCTACCAAAGGTTCGACTGCCGGTGTGGAAGAAATTCCTTTCTCTTTAGGTACGGCCAAGGCTGATGGCGACCAGAAAGTGACGATCGACATGAAGGCCAAGAAGAACCTCTCTTCCTTCTCTGTCAACTTCAACTACCAGGGCCGCGTCGTTCCGTTTAGTGTGAAGGTGGCAACTTATGCCGGTGTAAGCACGACGATCACCAAGGAAGGCGGCGCAAGCCATCCGGGACATTCCGGCGGTGTTATCCAATAAACCGTAATTACTTATTTTAATCAGGAAAGAAGAGTGAAAATCTGGAATTATATGTTGATGTGCGTGGTGGTACTTTGTACCTCCTGCGCATCTTCGAAGAAAGTGGTTTACTTGCAGGATGTCGTCCCGCTGAAGCAGCAGGATATCGAGCAGAAGTACGAGGTGTATGTCCATAACGACGATTTGCTGGCGATCATGGTGAACAGCAAGAACCCGGAACTGGCGTTGCCGTTCAATATGCCGATGGTATCGTACCAGTTGGGAAGTGGTTCGACCAATTCTGGAAGCCAGCGTGTGTTAGGCTATCTGGTGGATGGTAATGGGGATATCGATTTCCCGATCCTCGGCAAGTTGCATGTGGCGGGACTGACGCGTATGCAGTTGACGGAAATGATCAAGCAACGCCTGATAGAGGGAGACTTGATCAAAGACCCGATCGTGACGGTACAGTTCCTGAACTACAAGGTGTCGGTGATGGGTGAAGTGAACCGTCCGGGATCGTTCAATATCTCCGGCGACCGTATCACCCTGTTGGAAGCCTTGAGTATGGCGGGCGACCTGACGATCTACGGACGACGCGACCGGGTGGCCGTGATCCGCGAGAAGGACGGGAAGCGGACGATCCTGATGCATGATCTCCGTTCGTCCGATATATTCAATTCTCCTTGCTATTATTTGCAGCAGAACGATATCGTGTATGTCGAACCGAACAAGGCGAAGGCCGAGCAGACGGATATCAACCAGAACAAATCGTTGGGTGTCTGGTTTGGCGCGATTTCCGCTTTGGTTTCCATCGCGTCTCTGATTGTGACATTAACAAAGTAAAAAAAGAGAACCTATGAACACAGAACAAGAAACGAACATCCGCATGGAAGAGAACGAATTGAACCTGGGGGACATCCTGCAAACGGTGTTGGCTAACTGGTATTGGTTTGTTCTGTCTGTCGTGGTATGTGCCGGGACGGCGTTCCTCTATCTGAAGTGGGCGCCCAAGGTATATACCCGGACGGCTTCGGTACTGATCAAAGATGATGCGAAGGGCGGTGCGATGAGCGAGTCGGCCGCTTTCGAGGATCTGGGGCTTTTCGGTACGAAGCGGAATGTGGATAACGAGGTGCTGGTATTCAAGTCCAGGCGGTTGATGACCGAAGTGGCGCGCAACCTGCATCTGGATGTGAGCTACACGGTAAAAGACGGGCTGCGGACGGTGGAACTGTACACTCAGTCGCCCGTACAGCTCTCTTTCCCGGATGCGGAAGAGGCACAGGCTTTTTCGTTGAAGGCGGTCCCTGTCTCCGGAAAGGAGGTGGTATTGTCCGGATTCACCCTCGGCGGGCAGGAGGTGGCGGACGGCAAGCCGGTGAAGGTGGCGCTGAACGACACGGTCACGACGCCTGTCGGCCGGGTGGTGGTGGTCCCGTCGCTTTATTACGGCGACAAGTATTTCAATACGGTCGTGCAGGTGACGAAATCGCCGTTGCAGGATGTGGCGCTCCGCTTCCAGGGAGGCTTGCAGGCTACTTTGGCGAACAAGGCGTCGACGATCATCAACCTGACGCTTCAGGATGTCTCCATCCCGCGTGCGGAGGATGTGATCAACACGCTGATCTCCGTCTACAACACGGATGCGATCAACGACAAGAACCAGATCGTGATGAACACTTCCAACTTCATCAACGACCGTCTGATCGTGATCGAGAAGGAATTGGGGGATGTGGATTCGGATATCGAGTCGTACAAGCGGGAACACCAACTAACGGATATCTCGTCCGAGACGGGCATGTACTTGCAGACTTCCAGCCAATATCGCCAGGAGGGATTGAGTCTGGAGAACCAGTTGAGCCTGGCGAAGTACATCAAGAACTACCTGACGGACCCCGGCAAGAGTTCGGACCTGATCCCGGCGAACACGGGCATATCGGATGTGAACATCGAGTCGCAGATCGGGGAGTTCAACGAGATGTTGCTGAAACGCGACAAGCTGATTAGCAACAGCAGTAGCAAGAACCCGGTGGTGCAGGACTTGAACAATTCGCTGATCGCGATGAAGCAGACCATCATCCGTTCGGTGGATAACCTGATCGTCGGGCTGAACATCAAGATCAAGAATATCCGGGCGCAGGAGGAACAGACGAGCCGCCGCATCTCGGCTGTGCCGACCCAGCAGAAAGAGGTCCTTTCGGTGGAACGCCGCCAGAAGATCAAAGAGGAACTGTATCTCTACCTGTTGAACAAGCGCGAGGAGAACGAGTTGACGCAGCGGATGACGGAAAGCAACGCACGTATCATCGACCCGGCGGCGGGAAGCAATGCCCCGGTGGCTCCGAAGTCGATGATGATCCTGTTGGCTTCCATCGTGCTGGGATGTGCGATACCGGCAGGTGTCTTGTGGCTGTTGGCGGTCAGCGACACGAAGGTGCGCTCGCGGAAGGATGTGGAGGGGGTACTCTCCGTGCCGTTCCTGGGCGAGATCCCGATGCGCGACAAGAAGGACAAGAGCGAGGTGGTGGTGCATGAGAACGGCCGCGACTCGGTTTCGGAGGCGTTCCGTATCGTGCGTACCAATATGGACTTCATGCGGGTGAAGGATAAGAAGATGCAGGTGGTGATGTTCACCTCGTTCAATCCGGGAGCCGGCAAGACGTTCGTCTCCATGAACCTGGCGATGAGTTTCGCCCTTACGCACAAGAAGGTCGTTTTGGTCGACCTCGATATACGTAAGGGTACCCTTAGCTCCCATGTCCGGGTATCGGACAAGGGTGTCACCAATTATCTGTCCGGCCGTATCGACAATGTCGATGAGATCATCCGGCAGAACGAGTTGTGCGACAAGCTGGATATCATCCATGCCGGTCCTGTTCCGCCTAACCCGGCTGAACTCTTGCTGGGGGACAGGTTGGAGACTTTGATCGCCGAGCTGCGTAAGCGGTATGATTATATCATCCTGGACAACGTACCGGCCGGTGTGGTTGCCGATGCGGTGATCGTCAACCGGGTGGCCGACCTGACGATCTATGTCGTCCGTGCGGGCAGAATGGACCGCCGTGCCCTTCCCGAAGTGGAGAAACTCTACCAGGAAGGCAAGCTGCGTAACATGAGCCTGATCCTGAACGGGACGGTTTACAAGCATGGCGCGTACGGCTACCGTTACGGGTATGGCTACGGTTATTCCTACGGCTATGGGTATGGTTACGGACAACATAAAAAATAAATAGAAAAGATGTTTTCCCTACTTTTTCCAAAGAAGAACGCGGTTCACACCGATTTGTTGAGGGGGACGGCAGATGTGCATTCACATCTGCTGTCCGGTGTGGACGACGGTGTGCAGAGCGCCGATGATATGCAGGCGGCTCTGAATGCGATGCAGGAGGCTGGTGTGGAACGTGTTTTCCTGACTCCTCATGTAATGGCGGACCTGCCTGACAACCGGCGCAGTTACTTGCAGGATCGTTTTGCTTGTATGAAACAGTTTGCCCCGGAAGGGGTCGAGTTGAGGCTGGCGGCGGAGTATATGCTGGATGCCGGTTTCCGTTTGCAGATGGCGGACGGCCTCTTGACGTATGCGGACAGGCAAGTCCTGGTCGAGACTTCCTATCTCTCGCCTCCTCCCGACTATCTGAACTTGCTTTACGAACTGAGCTTGGAGGGCTACACGCCTGTCTTGGCTCACCCGGAACGGTATATGTATATGACGAAGGAGGATTATTTCCGGCTGAAGGACAAGGGGTACAAGTTCCAGCTGAACCTGTTCTCACTTGCCGGCGTGTATGGCGCCCGTCCTGCCAAATATGCCGCATACCTGATGAAGGAAGGCTTCTACGATTATGCCGGCTCCGACCTGCATCATCCCGACGATTACAAGAGAAACCTTGCCCGCCTGAAACTTTCGGGCAAAATGCTCGACGGTCTCAGAGAGGTGCTGGAGAATAACAAGGGACTATAGTTTTTATTTATCATGCCATAGATAAAACTGATGAGCTTTCTATATGCCTCTTGATAATTCTGCATACCTTTGCATTTAACAAATCTAAATAAACCAATAATTATGCTTAACACTATTCTTTGTAAGAGGACGGCATTACCTTTAGGGCTGCTTTCATTGGCTCTGGTTCTGCCTTCGTGTGGTTCCTCCGAATACAAGAAGTATGCGGACAATCAGGCAAAACAGGTAGCTTCCATCCTTCGTGAGAACGGATGCATGCAGTGTCACTCGGCTACGGCGGCGACTCCTTTCTACGGTAATCTTCCTCTGATCGGTCCGACTGTCAAGGCGGATATGCGGGAAGGTACGCGTTATCTGGATCTGACGGCGATGCTGGAGGCGCTCGACAATGGCAAACTCGTTTCCGAAGCCGACCTGGCCAAGGTGGAAGATGCCGCTCTCTCAGGTTCCATGCCTCCCGCCAAGTATTCGCACATGCCGATGCACTGGGGGACAAACCTCGATAGCGACGAAAAGGCGGTCTTGCTTTCCTGGGCGAAGGATGTCCGTAAGAAGAACTATTCGACACCTACCGTCGCCGAAGAATTTGCCAATGAGCCTGTGCAACCGTTGATGGCTTCCATTCCGACCGATTCGGCCAAGGTAGCGTTGGGATTCGATCTTTATCATGACACCCGTCTTTCCGGCGATAACACGATCTCGTGTGCTACCTGCCACGGGTTGGCTACTGCCGGTGTGGACCGCAAACAATATTCCGAGGGGATAGACGGACAGTTCGGCGGCGTGAATGCTCCGACTGTGTATAACTCGGCTTTGAATATCCTGCAGTTTTGGGACGGACGTGCTGCCGACCTGAAGGAACAGGCTGCCGGGCCTCCTTTGAACCCGGTTGAAATGGGCAGCCACTCGTTTGACGAGATATCGGCCAAGTTGGCGGAAGACAAGGAGTTGAGCAAACGTTTCCTCGAAGTGTATCCGGAAGGTTTCAACCAGTCTACGATTACCGATGCTATCGCCGAGTTTGAAAAGACGTTGCTCACGCCGAGCCGCTTCGACAAGTATCTGATGGGTGACAAGACGGCTCTGACTGCCGAGGAGGTCGCAGGCTACGAATTGTTTAAGGAGAATAAATGCGCTACTTGCCATACGGGGGTGAACCTGGGTGGACAGTCTTTCGAATACATGGGTATCAAGGATAATTATTTCGATTATCGCGGCACGGGGCTGACGGACGGTGACAACGGACGTTATTCCGTCACGAAGAACGAACAGGATCGCCATCGTTTCAAGACGCCGACTCTGCGTAACGTGATGCTTACCCCGCCGTATATGCACGACGGTTCGATCGCGACGATCGAAGATGCCATCCGCATCATGCACCAGTTCCAGATCGGTAAGAACATTTCGGACGCGGATACCAAGAGCCTCGTGGCGTTCCTGAACACGCTCACCGGAGAATATAAGGGCGAGTTGTTACAATAAAATCGAGCTGCTACAATAAAATCAAGAGCCTTGCGTTATTGTAAAGTAAAACGATAACGTGTATGCCCTTCCGCCTGGTACATATCATCCTTCTGTTGGTCGCTTTCGCGGGCACGGGGGATGTGTGGGGCCAGGAGGAAGGGCTTGCTTCTTATTACCACAACCGTTTCCACGGCCGTAAGGCCGCCAGCGGGCGGGTCCATGATGCGGATGAGTTGGTTGCTGCCCACCGCACATATCCTTTCGGCACTTTCCTGCGTGTCACCAACCTGTCCAATATGAAGCGGGTGATCGTCTGTGTCACCGATCGCGGTCCTTTCCGCAAAGGACGTATCATCGATGTCTCTGCCGGTGCGGCCGAACTTCTGGATTTTAAGAAGAAAGGTCTTGCCCGTGTCCGTATCGAGGTCGTTCCGGGCAAGATAGATCTTAGCCTCCTCGACCTTCTCTATCCCAAGATTCCTTTTTTGGAAGTGGATCATCTTCGGGTGAGGCCGCCTTACAGGATCGGAAAGAACAAATGATCTGATGATTTTTATCCTATATTTGTAGTCCGATACACAAAAACATGTAATGGCAAAGATATTATTAGTAGAAGATGAAATAAACATCGCCTCTTTCATCGAGCGGGGCTTGCAGGAGTTTGGTCATGAAGTCCGCGTGGCCAATGACGGGCAGGCCGGCTGGGAGTTGGTTCAGCAGGAGGATTTCCAATTGTTGATACTCGACATCATCATGCCGAAGATGAACGGTCTGCAACTCTGTAAACAGTATCGCCAGACGTATGGCTACCAGTCGCCCGTTATCATGCTGACCGCCTTAGGGACGACGGACGATATCGTGAACGGACTGGATGCCGGTGCCGACGACTATCTGGTGAAACCTTTCAGTTTCCAGGAACTGGAAGCCCGTATCAAAGCCCTTTTACGGCGTACGGGGGCGGAACCTGCCGTACCGCTTCTGAGTTGTGGAGACCTGACACTCGATCCGTCCAGCCACCGGGCGATCCGTGGCAAGGTAGTGATCGACCTGACCGTAAAGGAGTACCGCCTGCTCGAATATCTGATCCGGAACCGGGGGACGGCACAGAGCCGGCTGACCTTGCTGAAAAATGTCTGGGACAAGAACTTCGATACGAATACGAATGTGGTGGATGTCTATGTCAATTACCTGCGTAGCAAGATCGACAAGGATTTCGACCGCAAACTGATCCGCACCGTAGTGGGAGTGGGCTATATGATGGAAGCATGAAGACCGGGAATAAGATTGCTCTTTTTTATACGGCTATCACGATCGGTATTATTTCGGTGGTGACAGTCGTTTTCTATTTTGTGGCGACCGACTATATCAGCCGCCTCTACTATTCCTATCTGACGGAGAAGGCATACGCGACGGCACAGAAGCATTGGGAGAAGGATGAGTTGGACGAGGAAGATTATGCCCGTATCCAGCAGCATTATGAGGAGACGTTGCCTGTTGCAGCGGAAATCTTGCTGAACGCCGACAGCATAACGGAGGCGCATAGCGTCTTGTCCCGTTACCTGACCGATGAGAAGATCGCTTCCCTGTATGCAGGCAATGTGGTTCGTTTCCATGAAGGGAAAGAATTAGGAGCGGCTGTCTACTATCCGGATAATGAGGGCAATTTTATCGTACTGGTTGTGTCGAGCAACCAGTACGGCGGGGATATCCAGCACCGGATCGGCTGGCTGTTGTTGGGGATGCTGGTGATCAGTGCCGTCCTGGTCTATTTCGTCGGCCGTTTGTATGCGACCCGCATGGTCGACCGTATCGATGCGGCTTACCAGAGTGAGAAGTCTTTTATCAGCAATGCATCTCATGAACTGAATAATCCGCTTACGGCCATCCAGGGAGAATGCGAGATCAGCTTGCTGAAGGAACGTACGTCGGCCGAATACCAGGCAGCATTGGGGCGTATCGCTTCCGAAACGAAACGCATCATCCTATTGATGAAGAACCTGCTTTTCCTTTCTCATGGGGATAAGGAGATCCTGAAGAATGCACGTGAGACGGTTTTGCTGGCCGACTTCCTGATGCAGTTCGTGGGTAACCGCGTTCGTTTTACAACCGACCATTTCGCTTTCGCTATCGAGGCGAATCCGCATCTGCTGAAGATCGCTATCGGCAACATCTTGAATAATGCATGTAAATATTCGGGAGAAGCGCCTGTCGAGATGCAGCTGAAAGGTTCTGTCCTGACCATTACGGACATGGGAATCGGTATTCCGGAGGAGGAGATCGCCCGTGTGTACCAGCCTTTCTATCGTGCCTCCAACACACGGGAGTTCGCCGGGCATGGTATCGGACTCAGTCTTTCCATGCGTATCCTAAGAAGCTACGGGGCGGAAATCACGATTACGTCCGAGGTCGGGAAGGGAACGACGGTGGAAATCGAATTCCCGTAAATTTTAGATTGTTACGCTTGGACGGATGGAAAGAATGGCTATCTTTGTTTTATTAGATAACACAAACACAAAACAGAAAGGAGAGACTGTATGAATATTATGAATATGATGTGGTTTATGGGGATGTGCTTATTATCGACAGTTATTATAGGTGGCTTTTTTATTCATCGGGATAATAAGCGTAATGCAGCTGCGAATAAAAAAGGACAGTCTTCAAAGGAAGGCTGAACGATATACTTCATTATAAAAACTATATATGGGTAGAGGTCAGGTTAAGCACTCTTTAGCCGGATCTTTCCTTTTCTACTACCCACCTTTTCCTTTCAACATTTAGGCCGTTTTGATTGTTAGATATAAAAATAAATAATATGGCATACAAAATTGCATTCTTTGGAGCTAAACCGTACGATATAGCTTCATTCGACAAAGTAAATGAAAAGTACAATTACGACATTCGCTACTATAAAGGACATTTGAATCCGAACAATGTAGTCCTGACGCAAGATACGGACGTGGTCTGTATCTTTGTCAACGACACCGCCGATGCCGCTGTGATCGATGCGATGGTGGACAATGGTGTCAAACTGCTGGCCCTTCGTTGTGCCGGTTTTAATAATGTGGATCTGAAAGCGGCCAAAGGAAAGCTGCCGGTCGTTCGCGTACCGGCCTATTCGCCTTACGCCGTAGCCGAATATTCGCTTGCCCTGATGCTGTCGCTGAACCGTAAGATACACCGTGCCTACTGGCGTACGCGAGACGGTAATTTCTCGCTGAACGGCCTGATGGGGTTCGATATGCACGGCAAGACGATCGGTATTATCGGCACGGGAAAGATCGCCAAGATCCTGATCCGCCTGTTGAAAGGGTTCGGAATGCGCATTCTGGCTTATGACCTTTACCCGGACATGAAGTTTGCCGGAGAAGAAGGTATTTCTTATGTTTCGTTAGACGAACTGTATCGCGAGTCGGACATCATCTCCTTACATTGTCCGCTGACCGACCAGACAAAATATATGATCGACAAAGACTCCATCGACAAGATGAAGGAAGGCGTAATGATCATCAATACAGGCCGGGGCCAACTGATCAACACCAACGACCTGATCGAAGGCCTGAAGGAAAAGAAGATCGCGGCGGCCGGTCTGGACGTGTACGAGGAGGAGGGCGAATACTTCTATGAAGACAAGTCTGATAAAATTATCGACGATGATGTATTGGCCCGTCTGCTTTCTTTTAATAATGTGATCGTTACTTCGCATCAGGCTTTTTTCACGAAAGAGGCCCTGCATAACATTGCAGAGACCACCCTTCAGAATATCGAAGACTTCCGCTGCCACCGTCCTTTGGTGAACGAAGTTATTCTGTAAAAAGACGATGTTTATATCGCTGATTTATTATATTTTTGTAGCCATTGTCCGGTGTGAGCCAGGCAATGGCTATTATTTTTATGGTAAACAGATATGGATATAGACAGTCGCACAGGTCTGGTGCTTGAAGGAGGAGGGATGCGTGCCATCTTCACCGTCGGAGTGCTGGACTGCTTTATGGACCATGACATTTGGTTCCCTTATACGATCGGTGTGTCCGCCGGGGCGAGCAACGGTATTTCGTATGCCTCCCGGCAGCGCGGGCGTTCCCGTTTCAGCAATATCGACCTGCTGGAAAAATATGATTATATCGGTTTCAGGCATTTCCTCCGGGGGCGGGGATATATCGACATGAAATACCTTTTTTATATTTATCCGGAAAAATATTATCCGCTCGACTACGAGACGTATTTCAAGTCGCCGAACCGCTTCGTCATGGTCACCAGCAATTGCCTGACGGGTAAAGCCGAATATTTCGAGGAGAAGCAGGATGCAGACCGCCTGGTCGATATCTGTTGTGCCTCCTGTACGCTTCCGGTGCTTTGTCCGGTGGCGTATGTCGACGGTGTCCCGATGGTCGACGGCGGTGTCTGCGATGCCATCCCGATCCGGCACGCCATCGACGACGGTTTCCGCAAGAACGTGATTGTCCTGACCCGCAACAAAGGCTACCGTAAGGAAGAGAAGGACTTCTGGCTGCCCGGCTTCATCTACCGCCGGTATCCCGCTATCCGCAAGCAGTTGAAGCTGCGCTACCGCAACTATAACGAAGTGCTGGATTATATCGACGAGCTGGAAGCGAAAGGAGACGCGATCGTCATCCGTCCGCAAAAGAAAATGGAAGTCGGCCGCACCACCAACGACCGCAAGAAGCTGTCCGCCTTGTATGACGAAGGCTATGCCGTCGGCCGATCCATCGTCGAAAACAACCGGTTCGATTTCAAAACACCGGTGATTTGAATTCAAAACATATATGTTTTGGACATCGAGTGAAAATGAGGGCTTAAAATTCGGATTATTCGAGGAAATTGACTATATTTGTATATTAACACAACTAAAAGAATAAGTGATGATGAATAATTATGCAAATTACCTGTATATAGCTATTCGCGCCGCCCTCGATGCAGGCAAAGCGATCATGGATATTTATACCGATCCGGAATCCGATTTCGGCATCGAACGTAAAGCCGATAACTCCCCGTTGACAAAAGCCGACAAGAAGGCCCATGCGATTATCTCGATGGCCCTGTCCGTGACGCCTTTCCCCGTGTTGAGCGAAGAAGGAAAGGAGACGCCTTTTGCCGAACGTTCAGGCTGGGACATGCTCTGGATCGTCGACCCGTTGGACGGGACGAAGGAGTTTATCAAGAAAAACGGCGAATTTACGGTTAATATCGCCCTTGTGAAGGAAGGGGTTCCGGTATTGGGCGTGATCTACGTGCCCGTGCGGAAAGAGCTGTATTTCGCGGCTGACTCGTTGGGAGCGTTCAAGCTGGCGGAGATAGACTACGGATATCAGCCTTCGATGGACGAGATAAAAACGAAAGCCATACGCCTGCCTATGCCGATGGGACACCAGGGAGTCGTGGTGGTCGCCTCGCGTTCGCACCAGACGGAAGAAACGACGGCCTTTATCGAGAACCTGCGCAAGCAGGGACAGCCGGTCACCCTGATCAGTAGCGGCAGCAGCTTGAAGATCTGCCTGGTGGCGGAAGGAACGGCCGATGTTTATCCCCGTTTCGCACCGACGATGGAGTGGGATACCGCCGCCGGACATGCGATTGCACGGGCGGCCGGATGCGAAGTTTATCATATCGATGGCAAAACACCTTTAAAGTACAATAAGGAAGACCTTCATAATCCGTGGTTCATCGTCAAACCGCTCTGACGGGCGGTTTGTTCCGTTTGCTGAAACTTTTGGTCTGTAAGCAAGATTATCCCTAAAATTGGTTATCGTAGTAAGATTAGATTTAATATTCTTATTACATTTGCAACCCTAACAGATAATTGACAATTGATAATTAATGGTCTCTGTTCTTAATTGTCGATTGTCAATTGTCAATTGTCAATTGAAAGGATGAACTTTGAAATAATATTTGTATTGCTGGCATTGGTCGGCATGATCGGGGCGTTGATATGGGATGGGCTGAGGCCCGGAATGGTGTTACTCACGGTTGTGGTGCTGTTCCTCTGTGTTGGAATATTGACGCCGAAAGAAATGCTCGAAGGTTTTAGCAATAAAGGGATGATAACCGTCGGAATGCTTTTTCTGGTAAGCGAGGGTATTCGCCAGAGCGGAGCATTGGGACAACTTATAAAGAAGTTGTTGCCGGAGGGGAAGACAACCGTTTTCAAGGCGCAGTTGCGTATGCTTCCGCCTGTCGCTTTTGTATCCGCTTTTCTCAACAACACGCCTGTTGTCGTTATTTTCGCTCCTATCATCAAGCGTTGGGCGGAGTCGGTCAAGCTGCCGGCGACGAAATTCCTGATTCCTCTTTCGTATGTGACCATTTTAGGCGGCATCTGTACTCTGATCGGGACATCGACCAACCTGGTCGTACATGGCATGATCCTCGATGCCGGATATGAAGGGTTTACGATGTTCGAGCTGGGAAGGGTGGGGATCTTTATCGCGCTGGCCGGCATCATTTACCTCTTCGTGTTCTCCAACAAGCTGCTGCCCGATTCCCGCACCGATCGCTACGAGGAAGAGGAGGAAGACGGCAACCCCGGTAACCTGCACCGGGTGGAAGCGGTGTTAGGCTCCCGTTTTCCGGGTATCAACAAGACATTGGGCGAGTTCAATTTTACCCGTCATTACGGTGCGATCGTGAAAGAGGTGAAGAGCGGGGGACAGCGGTTTACCCGCGATCTCGATAAGGTGACGTTGCACGAGGGCGATACGCTGGTTCTTTGGGCGGACGATACGTTCGTGCCGACATGGGGTGAATCCAGCGTCTTCCTTTTGCTTGCCAACGGCAAGGACGGTACGGAACCTGTTTCCCGCAAGAAACGCTGGCTGGCATTGGGCTTGCTGATCTTTATGATCGTAGGCGCCACGATAGGGGAGTTGCCTGTGGTGAAAGAGGCGTTCCCTGAAATACGGCTGGATATGTTTTTCTTTGTCTGCATTACGACCATCATCATGGCGTGGACCAAGATTTTCCCTCCGAAAAAGTATACCAAATATATATCCTGGGATATTCTGATTACGATTGCCTGTGCCTTTGCCATCAGCAAGGCGATGGAGAATTCCGGTTTCGCCGCTTTGATAGCCCGTCATATTATCGGTATGTCCAGCAGCATGGGACCGTATGCTTTACTGGCGATAGTCTTTATCATCACCAATATCTTTACGGAACTGATTACGAACAATGCGGCTGCGGCGCTCAGTTTCCCGATTGCCTTGTCGGTCGCTACGCAGCTCGGTGTGGACCCGACGCCGTTCTTCGTGGTGATCTGTATGGCGGCATCTGCCAGTTTCAGTACGCCGATCGGTTATCAGACCAATCTGATCGTGCAAGGTATCGGTAGTTATAAGTTCACGGACTTCGTGAAAATCGGTTTACCCCTTAACCTGATCACTTTTTTGATCTCGGTGTTCGTGATACCGATGATCTGGAAATTCTAAACAGGTGAAAGTTGAAAGGTGAAAGTTGAAAGGTGAAAGTTGAAAGTGATGGGGAAGAGTTTGACGGCAGAAAAGTCCTTTGGTTTTGCGATCCGTATCGTTAGACTATATAAGATATTATATGAAAGAAAAGAATTTGTTCTGTCAAAACAGATGTTGCGTAGTGGAACTGCCATTGGTGCCCTTTTGAAAGAAGCTGAGCATGCGCAGTCCAAAGCCGATTTTATAAGCAAAGTGAATATTGCTTTGAAGGAAGCAAATGAAACGGAATATTGGATTATGTTATTGAAAGAAACGGATTATTTATCTGAAAAAGAATACGAATCGATTATAGAAGACTGCCGTGAATTGATTAAACTGACGGTCAGTATTGTGAAAACAAGTAAACAAAATATGAATGGAACAAGTAAATAATAATAATATCGAAGAGAAACTTTCAACTCTCAACTCTCAACTTTCAACTAACATCTATCCTATTTTCGATAGGATGATGACGAGGGAGGATAAGGAGCGTTTGTTGAAGCAGCGCAGTGTGATGGTGTGGTTTACCGGGTTGAGCGGTTCCGGGAAGAGCACGGTGGCGATAGCGCTTGAGCGCGAGTTGCACAAGTGCGGTTTGCTGTGCCGCATCCTGGACGGCGACAATATCCGCAGCGGGATCAACAACAATCTCGGCTTTTCGGCTGAAGACCGGGTAGAGAATATCCGCCGTATCGCCGAAGTAAGCAAACTTTTTATCGATACGGGAGTTATCACGATAGCGGCTTTTATCAGCCCGAATAACGATTTGAGGGAAATGGCGGCATCTATTGTCGGGAAGGAGAACTTCCTGGAAATATATGTCAGCACTCCGATCGAAGAGTGCGAGCGGCGCGATGTCAAAGGGTTGTATGCGAAGGCACGCCGGGGCGAGATCAAGGATTTCACGGGTGTTTCCGCTCCTTTCGAAGCACCCGAACATCCTGACCTGACGTTAGACACTTCCGTGTTGAGCCTGGAGGAATCCGTAACCCGTTTGCTCGAACTGATATTGCCGAAGGTTTCCCTTGGCGGGAAACAATAGTTTCCCCGGCATGGAATTTTTGTTCCTGCAGCATGCAAACATAGTTTCATGGGCATGGAACTATATTAGAATAGAAAGGTAAGAATAATAACAACATTAAATAACATACAATGTCAGATTATAAATTAAGCCATTTACAGGAGTTGGAAGCAGAGTCTATCCATATCATCCGGGAGGTAGCTGCCGAGTTTGAGAATCCTGTGATGCTTTATAGTATCGGAAAGGATTCTTCTGTTATGGTTCGCCTGGCAGAGAAAGCCTTCTATCCGGGTAAGGTACCGTTTCCTTTGATGCACATTGACTCCAAATGGAAATTTAAAGAGATGATTCAGTTCCGTGATGAATATGCTAAGAAATATGGCTGGAATCTGATTGTGGAGAGCAACATGGAGGCTTTTCATGCAGGTGTAGGACCCTTTACACATGGAAGTAAAGTACATACCGACCTGATGAAAACACAGGCGTTGTTGCGTGCGCTCGACAAATATAAATTTGATGCCGCCTTTGGTGGTGCCCGTCGCGATGAAGAAAAGTCACGTGCCAAAGAACGTATCTTCTCCTTCCGTGACAAATTTCACCAGTGGGATCCTAAGAATCAGCGTCCCGAGCTGTGGGATATCTATAATGCCCGTGTACACAAAGGAGAAAGTATTCGTGTTTTCCCGTTGAGTAACTGGACCGAGTTGGATATCTGGCAGTACATCCGCCTGGAAAACATTCCCATTGTTCCGCTTTATTATGCAAAAGAGCGCCCTTGCGTTGAACTTGACGGTAATCTTATTATGGCCGATGATGACCGTCTGCCGGAAAAATACCGTGATGAGATTAAGATGCGTATGGTACGCTTCCGCACATTGGGGTGTTGGCCGTTGACTGGTGCAGTGGAGAGTGAGGCCGATACAATTGAGAAGATCGTGGAGGAGATGATGACTACCACAAAGAGCGAACGTACTACCCGTGTGATCGACTTCGACCAGGATGCAAGTATGGAACAGAAAAAGAGAGAAGGATATTTTTAATTAGTTGAAAGTGGAGAGTTGAAAGTTGAAAGTGGCTTCGCGTCACTATTTTCAACTTTCACCTTTCATCTTTCATCTTTCACCTTTCAACTTAAAATATATGGCAACATTAAATATAAAAGAATACCTCGACAGAGATGAACAAAAGGATTTGCTTCGCTTTCTGACTGCCGGATCGGTGGATGATGGCAAATCGACGCTGATCGGTCGTTTGTTGTTTGACAGCAAAAAGTTATACGAAGACCAGCTGGATGCCCTCGAACGCGACAGCAAGCGCATGGGGAATGCCGGCGACCATATCGACTACGCTCTGTTGCTGGACGGCCTGAAAGCCGAACGCGAACAAGGGATCACCATCGATGTGGCTTACCGCTATTTCAGTACGAATAACCGTAAGTTCATCATTGCCGACACTCCGGGACACGAACAGTACACCCGCAATATGATCACCGGCGGTTCGACTGCCAACCTTGCCATCATCCTGGTGGATGCCCGCACGGGAGTGATTACGCAGACGCGCCGCCATACCTATCTGGTTTCGCTCTTAGGTATCAAGCATGTGGTGCTGGCGGTCAACAAGATGGACCTGGTTGATTTTGACAAGAATATTTTCGACAAGATCGTTTCCGACTATAAGGAGTTTGTCGCTCCGTTGAATATCCCGGATATCACCTGCATCCCGCTGTCCGCTCTGGATGGCGACAATGTGGTGGAGAAGAGCGACCGTACGCCTTGGTACGAAGGGCCGTCATTGCTGGACTTCCTCGAAACGGTTCCTATCGACCAGGACCGCAACTTTGAGGATTTCCGCTATCCGGTGCAATATGTATTGCGTCCGAATCTGGACTTCCGCGGTTTCTGTGGGAAAGTGGCCAGCGGTATCGTTCGTAAAGGCGATACGGTGATGGCTTTACCTTCCGGGAAAACATCCAAAGTGAAGAGTATCGTGACATACGACGGAGAGCTGGATTATGCATTCCCTCCCCAGTGCGTCACCATCACGTTGGAAGACGAGATTGATGTTTCACGCGGTGAGATGCTCGTCCATCCGGATAACCTGCCGATAGCGGACCGTAACTTCGAGGCCATGCTGGTGTGGATGGACGAAGAACCGATGGACGCAAGCAAGCAGTTCTATATCAAGCATACGACCAATCTTACACGCGCCCGTGTGGACAGCATCCGTTATAAAGTGAATGTCAATACGATGGAACAGTTGTCGGTTGACAATGGAAAACTGACAACTGACGATTTGCCGATGAAGCTGAACGAGATCGCTCGTGTCGTCTTCACGACCGGAAAGGAACTGTTCTTCGATCCGTATCAGAAGAACAAACAGACAGGCGCCTTTATCCTGATCGACCCGATCACGAATAATACATCGGCTGTCGGTATGATTATCGACCGGGTAGATGCTCGCGACATGGTGACGGAAGACGCGTTGGCTGTACTGAATCTTCCGGAATTGGGTATCGGCCCTGAGCACTACGAAGCTATCCGTTCCGTTTGTAAAGAGCTCGAACGGCAAGGAGTTTCCGTCAAGTGTATAACAGAAAATAAATAAGGTATGGGATTACTGGAATTTGACAAACTACCGATCAATACTTTAGTGGGTGCTGACTGGAAAACGTTCAAGGCTGTGACAGCCAATAAAACGATCGACAAAGGATTTCGTAATAAATATTTTCTGACTAAATCCGTTTGCCGCCTGCTCAGCCTGTTGCAACCCTTCGAAGATGCGCGTTACCGTAAGATTGCGGACAAGCCGTTGGAGATGGACCCGGTGTTCATTCTCGGACATTGGCGTAGCGGGACGACATTCATGCACAATGTCTTCTCGTGTGACAAGCATTTCGGCTACAATACGACCTATCAGACCGTATTTCCGAACCTGATGCTTTGGGGACAGCCTTTCTTCAAGAAGAACATGGCGTTCTTGATGCCCGACAAGCGTCCGACCGATAATATGGAGTTGAAGGTGGATCTTCCCCAGGAAGAGGAATTTGCCTTGGCAAATATGATGCCTTACACGTATTATAATTTCTGGTTCTTCCCGAAGCATATGCTCGAATATTGCGACCGTTATCTGCTTTTCGACAATATCAGCGAACACGAGCGGGAAGTGTTTAAGGAAACGTTCCTCAAACTGATCAAGATTTCCCTCTGGAATACGAAAGGAAGTCAGTTCTTGAGCAAGAATCCGCCTCATACGGGACGTGTGAAGACTTTGGTGGAAATGTTCCCGAATGCTAAATTTATCTATCTGAAACGAAATCCGTATACGGTGTTCGAGAGCACGCGCAGCTTCTTTACCAATACGATCCAGCCGCTCCGCTTGCAGGACATCTCCAACGAGCAGATCGAAAGCAATTTTATCGAAGTATACCGCCGTTTGTTCTATAAATATGAAGAACAAAAGCATCTGATACCCGAAGGAAACCTGGTAGAGGTGAAGTTTGAGGATTTCGAACAGGATGCTTTCGCCATGACAGAGGATATATACAAGAAATTAAACCTCCCCGGTTTTGAAGAGTCTAAAGCTGAAATCGAGAAATACCTCGGGAAAAAGAAGGGCTATAAGAAGAACCAATACAAGTATGACGACCGCACGGTACGGCTTGTGGAAGAAAATTGGGGAATGGCTCTCAAGGAGTGGGGATATTCTTTATAATTGACAATTGTCGGCTCTGCCGGCTTTGCCGACTTAGGGATTTTAGAAAAAACAGAATTTGAAATGAAACAGAAAGCAAAATTCCTCTTTCTCTTGGGAATTGTCAATTGTCAATTGTCAATTGTCAGTTCCCAAGAGCACGTAGTGCCGTTCAGTTTTGGAGATATGGATCATTGGGTCGTTCGCGAGATACATGAATCCGGCATTATCGGAGGAAATACGAAGCATCTTTACGAGCTGGGGCCGACAGATACGATCATCGGCAATACAGCCTATACGAACCGGGGCGGTTCGCCGTGGGCGAACTCCAACGTGATGGCGAAGGTGGCAGGTGTGGTGAAGACGAATACATCTGTCTTCCCTGAAAGACGGGATGACGGTTGGTGTGCACGTCTGGAGACACGCATGGAAAGTGTGAAGGTTTTCGGCTTGGTCGATATTGAAGTGGTAGCCGCCGGTTCTGTTTTTCTCGGAACGGTGCACGAACCGATCAAGGGGACCAAGAACCCGCAGGCCATGTTGAACAGCGGAGTGGCGTTTACCAAGAAGCCAAAGGCTTTGCGTTTTGACTATAAGGTGAAGCTGGCTCCGGAAAAGGACCGTATCCGCAGTACCGGCTTCAGCCGCAAGACGACCGTTGCCGGACAGGATTCGATCGCAGCCATTCTTTTGCTCCAGAAACGTTGGGAAGATAAAGATGGAAATATTTATTCCAAACGTGTCGGGACAATGGTGCAGCGTTATACGGAATCCAGCAACGGTTGGGTGAACGATGCGACCTACCCTATCTTGTACGGCGATATTACGAAGCATCCGGAGTATAAGCCTTATATGCGGATTCAGGTGGAAGAGCGTTATGCCTTGAACAGCCAGGGTAAAAGTGTCCCTATTCAGGAAGTGGGCTGGGCGGCGGAAGGTGAATTGCCGACTCATATCGTCCTGCAGTTTACTTCCAGCCACGGCGGAGCCTATATCGGCTCACCGGGCAATACGATGTGGATTGATAATGTAGAACTAATATATTAGTTGAAAGTTGAAAGGTGAAAGTTGAAAGTGATGAATTTTTCTTTTTAACTTTCACCTTTCAACTTTCACCTTTCAACTGAAAAAATGGTGGTAAAAGATAAAATAAAAGCACTTCGCGAAGCGCTGGAGCAACATAATTACAATTATTATGTGCTCTCGGCACCGACGATATCGGACCGTGAGTTCGATGAGATGATGAAGGAGTTACAGGTCCTTGAAGAGGCGCATCCCGAATATGCCGATCCTCATTCGCCGACCCAGCGGGTGGGGAGTGACCTATCCAAAGAGTTTGAACAGGTAGTGCATAAATATCCGATGCTTTCGTTGGGCAATACCTATTCGGAAGATGAAGTGAAGGATTTTTACGAGCGCATAGCCCGTGACCTGAACGAGCCTTTCGAGATTGTTGCCGAGTTGAAATATGACGGAACTTCCATTTCCCTGACATACGAGGACGGACGTCTGGTCCGAGCCGTGACGCGTGGCGACGGGACACGTGGCGACGATGTGACGGCCAACGTGAAGACAATCCGTTCGGTCCCTTTGAAACTAATGGGCGACCGATACCCGGCAACATTTGAGATAAGGGGGGAGATCTTGCTTCCCTGGGCCGAGTTCGACCGCTTGAACAAGGAACGTGAAGAACAGGAGGAGCCTCTTTTTGCCAATCCGCGCAATGCTGCTTCGGGTACGCTGAAGCAACAGAACCCGGCTGTCGTGGCGGCTCGTAAGCTGGATGCCTATTTCTATTATTTGTTGGGAGAGGAGCTGCCGGCGGAAACGCATTTCGATAATTTGGAGGCGGCCCGTTCATGGGGGTTCAAGATCCCGAATGTGATCCGCGTATGCAACAGCTTGGAGGATATATACGATTATATCGCCTATTGGGATGTCGAACGCAAGAACCTGCCGGTTGCAACAGACGGGATCGTTTTGAAAGTGAATTCATTGCGCCAACAACGCAATTTGGGATTCACGGCCAAAAGCCCACGTTGGGCGATTGCCTACAAGTTCCAGGCCGAACGTGCCGTGACGCGCCTTAACTCCGTGTCTTTCCAGGTCGGGCGGACAGGAGCCGTCACTCCGGTTGCCAATCTGGAGCCGGTATTGCTGGCCGGAACGACCGTAAAGCGTGCTTCCCTTCACAATGCGGATATTATCGAAGGACTCGACCTGCATTTGGGTGACAAGGTGTTTGTGGAGAAAGGCGGCGAGATCATCCCGAAGATTGTCGGTGTCGATGTCGAAGCCCGCGGTTTGCTGGTGGGCGATAAGGTCCGTTTCATCCGTTCTTGTCCCGAATGCGGGACACCGTTGATGCGTCCTGAAGGAGAAGCGGCTCACTATTGTCCGAACGAAGCCGGCTGTCCTCCCCAGATCAAGGGGAAGATCGAGCATTTCGTCACCCGGAGGGCCATGAACATCAATATGGGGCCGGAGACAGTCGAAGATTTGTACGAAGCCGGCTATATCAAGGACACGGCCGATCTCTATACGTTGGAAATAGCCGATCTGCTGCGCTTGGAACGTTGGGCTGACAAGAGCGCCCGTAACCTGATGGCGAGCCTTGAAGAATCCAAACAGGTTCCCTTCGAACGGGTACTTTATGGATTGGGGATTCGTTTTGTGGGTGAAACGGTGGCAAAACGCCTGGTATCCGCTTTCCATTCGATGGAGCAGTTGGAACAGGCTTCTTTCGAAGACTTGACTGCCGTGGACGAGATCGGTGAGCGGATCGCCCGAAGTATCATCGCTTACTTTGCCGACGAGCGTAACAGGACGTTGGTGAACCGTTTGAAGGAATACGGGTTGCAGATGTCCGTGGCCGAAGAAAAGCTGGCCAACCGTTCCGAGAAGCTGAAAGGCTTGAGCATCGTTATCAGCGGGACATTCGCCAAGCATTCCCGTGACGAGTACAAGGCCATGATCGAGCAGCATGGCGGGAAGAACAGCGGTTCGGTGTCCGGTAAGACCGATTATATCCTGGCGGGAGATAATATGGGACCGGCCAAGCTCGAAAAGGCGGCCAAGTTGGGTGTGAAGATTATAAACGAAGACGAATTCTTAAATATGATAGCGGAATGAGACTGACGAATTATTTTATTAAAAAGAAAGTGCAGTCTTTAGCTTCCGGGGCTGCCGGCCGCAAGCATGAGTTTTGTGCGCTGGAAGACGCAGGCCATATCCTGGTCCTTTATCAGGCAAACGATCGCGAGCTTGTCGAGCCTTGTCTGGACGTCCTGCGTAAGAAGAACAAGAAGGTGCAGGCCTGTGTCTATGTAACCGGCGATCCGGAGGCAGATGCCTCGTGCATCCCGGTCCATGCCAAGAAGGATGTGAACGTCTGGCAGGTTCCTTCCGATGTCGTGCTGGAACGGTTCAAGACGGTCAAGGCGGATATCCTGATCGATCTTACGCGCCCCGATTGCTACCCGATGCAATATCTTATGCTACAGCATCCTTGCAGATTCAAGGTGGGAGTGAAGCATGCCGATATAGATTTGTATGATTTGTCCATATCGGTAACAGAGCGTGAAGATATCAAGCATTTATTCGAACATATATTATTTTATTTGCAGGCGATACGCTCAAAATGATATAAATTCCTTATTTTTGCAGCACCGTTGACAATTGACAATTATTATCATGGCAGACATAAATTTAAAAGGAATGGGTGTGGCGTTGATCACTCCCTTTAAAGAAGATGAAAGTGTAGACTATGAGGCGTTAGCCCGGCTCGTAGATTATCAGTTGCAGAATGGAACCGATTATCTGGTTGTGTTAGGTACCACCGCTGAAACCCCTACACTCACGGAAGAAGAAAAGAAGGATATAATCAATTTGGTCGTGACGAAGGTAAACGGACGCATTCCCATCGTGTTGGGGGTTGGCGGAAACTGTACGCGTTCGGTTGTCGAGAAGTTGAAAAACGATAATTTTGACGGTATAGATGCGATCCTGTCTGTCGTACCTTATTATAACAAACCATCCCAGGAAGGAATCTATCAGCATTATAAAGCGATTGCGGAGGCGACTACGTTACCGATAGTCCTGTATAACGTTCCGGGACGTACCGGTGTGAATATGACGGCCGAGACTACGCTGCGTATCGCTCGTGAGTTCAAGAACGTGATTGCAGTCAAGGAGGCTTCCGGCAATATCACCCAGATGGACGATATCATCAAGAACAAACCGGCGAACTTCAATGTGATTTCAGGAGACGACGGTATCACCTTCCCGCTTATTACGTTGGGAGCTGTCGGCGTGATTTCCGTAATTGGCAATGCTTTCCCGCGTGAGTTCAGCCGTATGGTGCGTCTGGCATTGGCTGGTGACTACGATAGCGCCCGCACGATCCACCATAGTTTTACGGAGCTGTTCAGTTTGCTGTTTATCGACGGTAATCCGGCGGGAGCGAAGAGCATGCTGAATGCGATGGGCTTTATTGAAAATAAATTACGCTTGCCTTTGGTTCCGACCCGTATCACCACATTCGAAAAGATTCGTGATGTATTACGTCAGTTGAGCATTAAATGTTAAGATTTTTCAGGCTTGTAGGGGTGGGGTTCTACTCCGCCCGATATCAGTAATCCCGCATCTACTTTTTCCGTTTGCGTCAGGATAATCGTACCGTCCTTGTCGGCAAGGAATACGCGGGGTATGGTGTTGTCGGCAAAGAGGGAGTAGACGTTCAGGTCCGGATCGGCGAAAAACTTCATATTGTACTGATGTTCCCGGAAATAGGCCGCTACCTGCTCTTCGGTTTCTCCACGTGCGATCAGAAGCACACAGACGGAGGGATCGTCTTTGTATGTATGATATAAAGTGGAAATATCCGGGAAGGCCTTCTGGCAGTCGGAACAGGTCGTACTGAAGAAAATAATCAGGGCAAATTTATTTTCCAAGTCTTTTTTCGATACCGTTCCATCCGGATTGGAAATGCTGAATTCGGGTAACGGGTCGCCTTCCTCCAAAGCAAAGCCACCCTCAGGCGGCAATTCCTCGTGGATGCAGGCGGTGAGAGATAACAGACTGATTATGTAAAACAATAAATATTTCATGGGGTAAAGATACGGGTTGTTCGCCATACTTTGTGACTTTTTGCATGGATATTTGCATATTATCCTGTATATTTGTACCGGAATTTCAGATATCAAAGAACAAAACAGCAAGAAATACACTTGGTCATACAATCTAAAAATATGGTGCGCGTGATGCGGTTTATACTGGTCGGTACGCTGAATGCGTTAATTACGGTCTTGATTGTCTGGCTGATGATGGACAAGCTTGGTTGTAACTATATCGCTACCAATATCACCGCTTATGTGATTGCGCAGATCAATAATTTCTTCTGGAGCAAATATTGGATATTTTCATCCCGCACCGGTAAGTTTCGCCGTGAGATTCCCCTTTTTCTGATCGCTTTCGGATGTGCTTATTGTTCCCAATTCCTCGCTTTGCTTATCATGGTGGAAATCTTTGACTTGAACGAATATCTCGCCCAGTTCTTAGGATTGTTTATCTATGGTGCAGTCAACTATATGATGAACAAAAAAATCACCTTCCAACTCACCCCTTAATTCTTAATTTTTAATTCCTCAGTGCGCCCGTTCACGAAACTCCGACGGTGTCACGCCCTCTTTCTTCTTGAAGAAGGTGGAGAACTGTCCGGCATTCTCGAATTTGAGACTGTAGGCTATTTCCGAGATATTCATGCTGCTGCTGGTAAGCAGTTCCTTTGCCTTCAGGAGTTTTTGCTGCAATTGATATTGGGCGGGCGATACGCCTGTATATTCTTTGAACATACGGCGGAACCAGGAGTAGCCGAGCCCCAGGCGGGAAGCTATTTCTTCCGGTGTCAGCGGGTTTTCCACCTGCTCTTTCATCAGGATGCGGGCTTCGTTGATCTTATCCACAACGTAGGTATTCGTGAAGGAGTTGTTTCTTCTTTTATAATAGACCGTACCCAATATATGAAGGACGATACTCGAAATCATCTCCTGGTAGCCCGTCTTTTCCTGAGAGGCGAATTTCAGTATGTCTTCATATAGTCCGACGATCGTCGCACTGAGCCCGATGTGCTGTAACGGTTCCTCGCGGGTAAAAAAGCGTTTTTCCACGCGCCGGTCGATGTGGACACCGCGGAAACCGACCCAGTATTCGTCCCAGCCTGTCTCGCTGTCGGGATAGTAGCTGTGCCATTCTCCCGGAAAAAGCAGGATCATCGTGCCGGCGTTTATCTTTTGCATCTTGCAGGATTGCGAAGAGAAGTAACCGCTTCCCTTCGTGATATAGACCAGTTGGTATTCGTTCAGGATTCGTCCGGTCTGTGGCTTGAAGTTATAATTGTCCGGATGCTTCGAAAGAGGATAGTTCCCTTTCGGGGGAATAAACTGGTAACCGACGGTCGTGACGACAATTCCCCACTCTTCGTCTATCGCACTTATCGTCAGGTATCTCAATTGATCGCTTAGTCGTTTCTCCATCTCCTCTGTCAGATTTGAAAGGTTTAAAATCATTTTCAAAAGCAAAGATAGTAATTTACCGTTTACTTTTGCAATCATAAAACAAACAACTTTGTTGTACCATGAAGAAATATAACTTTTTAGCCTTTGATATAGGAGCGACCAGTGGACGTGCCGTGTTAGGCACTTTGGTTGGTGACAAATTTGAAATGCAGGAACTTCACCGTTTCCCGAATGCGATCATGGAGTTGCATGGGAAATATTACTGGGACATATACCGGTTATATGATGCCTTGAAAGAAAGCCTTACGATTTGTGCACGCCGGAACCTGCTCCCGGACTCTATCGGGATCGATACTTGGGGGGTGGATTTCGGGTATCTGGCGGAAGACGGCACACTGTTGGGGCTACCGCGTGCGTATCGCGATCCTTATACGGACGGTGCGCCGGAAGAATATTTCCAGCGTGTTCCCCGGTCGGAAGTCTACCGGCTTACCGGTATACAGATCATGAATTTTAATAGTGTTTTCCAGTTATTCAGGGCTAAAAAGGAAGGTTTCGGGCCGTTGGAGGCTGCCGAAGAGATACTGTTTATGCCCGATCTGCTTTCTTACCTGTTGACGGGTAAAAAGGTTTGTGAATATACGGATGCTTCCACTTCCGGACTGTTGAATCCGGTGACGAAGGAATTTGAAGCGTCCTTGTTGGAAGCGGCAGGGGTAGCTCCGTCCATTATGCGTCCGGTAGTGATGCCGGGAACTTTTGTCGGGGAGCTGACCGATGCGCTTGCACGGGAAACGGGGATCGGCAAAGTGCCGGTCATAGCAGTTGCCGGCCACGACACGGCTTCGGCTGTCGCGGCTGTTCCGGCGGCGGACCGGGAGTTTGCCTATCTTAGCAGCGGCACATGGAGCCTTATGGGGATCGAAACGGAAGAACCGATTATCTCGGAAGAATCCTTCCTGCATAACTTTACGAACGAAGGCGGTATAGACGGGACGACCCGTTTCCTGAAAAATATTACCGGGATGTGGTTGCTCGAACAGTGTCGGAAAGAGTGGGAGAAGGCCGGGCGCGACTATTCCTATCCGGCGATAGTCAAGATGGCGGAACGGGCGACGCCTTTCCGTCGTTTTGTGAATCCTGACGATCCGCGTTTTGCCAATCCGCCGAGCATAACGGAGGCAATCAAGGCTTATTGCCGCGAGACGGAGCAGCCCGAACCGGTCGAGGACGACGAGTTTATCCGCTGTATTTTTGAAAGTCTGGCATTCCGGTATAAGGAGGTGCTGGCATTGTTATCCGAAATGGCTCCTTTCCCGATCCGCAAATTGCATGTGATCGGGGGAGGCTCGATGAATAATCTTCTCAATCAATTTACGGCAAATGTAATAAACATGCCGGTTGTGGCAGGGCCTTCGGAGGCGACGGCAATCGGCAACTGCATGGTGCAGGCGAGGGCGGCGGGATTGGTGGCCGACCGTTGGGAGATGCGCCGTTTGATCAACTCTTTCCTTTCGCCGGCTGTCTTTCTGCCGGAAGGTAGTGGAGAGTGGGAAGAGGCTTTTAGGAAATATAAATCTGTAACCTCAAAAAAATAAGACCATGACAAAAGAAAACATTATCAGACAAGCGTATGAGGCAGCTGTTGAACGCTATGCAGCTGTCGGTGTGGATGTAAGGGAGGCAATGGACAAATTGCAGAAGATATCTCTTTCGATGCATTGCTGGCAGGCGGACGATGTGAGTGGTTTCGAGAACCAGGGCGGTTCGCTGACGGGCGGAATTCAGGTGACAGGCAACTATCCGGGACGTGCCCGCACGATCGACGAAGTGCGTGCCGATGTCTTGAAAGCGGCTTCTCTGATCGCTGGTAAACATCGCTTGAACCTGCATGAAATATATGGCGACTTCCAGGGCAGGAAGGTCGACCGTGACGAAGTGGAACCTGCTCATTTTGAGAGCTGGATGCAGTGGGCGAAAGAGAACGGGATGAAGCTGGATTTCAACAGCACTTCTTTTTCGCATCCGAAGAGCGGCGACCTGACGTTGGCGAATCCCGACGATGCGATCCGCAATTTCTGGATCGAACATACGAAACGCTGCCGCTGGATCAGCGAGGAGATGGGCAAATACCAGGACGATCCCTGTATTATGAACCTGTGGATTCACGACGGCAGTAAAGAAGTTCCCGCCAGCCGTCTCAAATATCGTCAGATACTGGAACAGTCGCTCGACGAGATTTTTGCAACTGAATATAAGAACATGAAGGATTGTATCGAGGCAAAACTGTTCGGCATCGGTCTGGAAAGTTATACGGTCGGTTCCTATGATTTTTACTTGGGCTACGGTGCGAAGAAGAATAAGATTGTGACGCTCGACACGGGCCATTTCCATCTGACGGAAAGTATCGCCGACAAGGTTTCGGCCCTGCTTCTTTTTACACCGGAGATCATGTTGCACGTGAGCCTGTCTCTTATACACATCTGACGCTGCCGACGAAGCT
>OWHY01000284.1_pt1 | contig 33169 bp, 33 predicted proteins | sample 1732971 | NCBI WGS metagenome assembly OWHY01 (sample SAMN05065775, study PRJEB22554) | human gut metagenome | biome: ENVO:2100002; feature: ENVO:00000062; material: ENVO:00002003 | host: Homo sapiens | place: USA
GGGGACGGGAGCGGGCTGGTATTCGACGGCTACGTGTCCGATGCCCTGGACGGGGCCACGGCGAACCGGGTAAACCAGGTGGCAAAGGCTTTGGGGGTGCGGGTGCGCTTTGCGGACAGCGTGCGGGGCGGCACGGCCAACGCGCAGCTCAGCGGCGCGGACATCCTGGTGGAGAAGGGCAACCCAAACCCGGTGCTGTTCCTGCTGGGCCACGAGTGGACGCACCGGCTCCAGGAGCTGGCCCCGGAGGCATACCGGAGCTTCCGGAACTTCGCCTCGGAGGAGCTCCAGGGCGAGGCGCAGGTGCTGCTGGAGGGCTACCGCCAGGCTGGTGAGGACATCGGCTACGAGGCCGCCCTGGACGAGGCGGCGGCCAACTACGCCGGAAAGCTGCTGGAGGATGGGAAGCTGCTGGACAGCTTCATCGAGAAGCACCGGGACGACCGCACCCTGCTGGAGAAGGTGCGGGACGCTATCCGGGCCGTGGTGCGCAGGCTGACCGGCGCGGAGAAGCGGCAGGCACAGACCGCCGAGGAGAAGCTGACGGCGGCCCTGGAGGCCGGAGCCAGGCAGGCGGCCAGGAACGCCAGGGCGCAAAAAAACGCCGCCCGGGTGGACGGCGGTACGAAGTTCTCCATCAAGTACGACCGGGACAACCGGCCTTATGTGGTCATTGAGGAGGATATTCTGGACGGTGTTCCCCAAAAAGAGTGGGTAAAAGCCGTCAAGGACAACCTCCGGCGGAAATTCCCTGACGGCGTGACGGTGGGGAACAATGTCATCCATATCAATCAGCAGAGCCGGCAGGAGATGACATTTTCCCGATATATGCAGCGGCTTTTCAATACTGAGCCGACGGTATATGCAGATAAGCTGCGTGCTACTGACAATGCAGACGAAATTGTGAGAGCGGCACAAAATTGGGTGAATGAGGCGTTACTGCATCCGCGAAAGGACGACATTATAGACTTCGCCAGAGGCGAGGTGTTGATGCGTATCGGAAGTAGCGATTACAGTGCACAGGTCATTGTAGGGAATCGGGGCAAAAAGGGACTGCTGCTATATGATATAATCAACCTGTCTGAGAGCACCATCCATGAAAAGCAAAAAAATGAGAGCGCACAGTATACCACTAACGCCCAAAATGAGCCTCGCAGTAGGGGTCGTGCGCCCTCTGAGCCCAGTATACCCGAAACCAGCGCAGATGTCAACAGAAGTTTCTCCCTGAAGGGCAGCGAGGACGCGGCGGAGCTGGCGGAGCTGCGGCGGGAGAACGAGCGGCTGAAGGAGCGGGTGGAGGAGTGGAAAGGACAGACCCGGCGCACCGCGCCGGGGACGGTGGCCCGGAAGGCGGTGGACCGGGCGGCCCGGGAGCTTATCCGCGCCTACGGCTCCGAACTGGAGGCCTCCGACCTCTCCGGCGGGCTCAAGCGCCTGTACGATTACATGGGCACCGGTCGGGACGGCAGGGACGAGCTGACCTGGACCGAGGCCCGGCGGCGGGCGGAGGAACTGGCCGGGATGCTGGTGGACAGCGCCGTGGAGACCGACGACAGCCTCTACCGGCAGTACGGTGAGCTGCGGGACTACCTGCGCGGGGCCAAGCTGACCATCAGCGAGCAGGACGCGGCGGGGCTGCGGGACTACGACACGCTGCGGCGGCACAACTTCGGGCGAATGTCCCTTGGGAAAGGCGGCACGAACATCGACCAGGTGTATGAGGATCTGGCCGAACGGTGGCCGGAGTTCTTCGACGCGCAGAGAGAGACCCACCCGGCGGATCAGCTGGAGCACATCTCGGACGTGCTGGACGACATCTACCGCATGAAGGAGCGCAACCCCTTCGCCCAGTACCGGGACCAGGCGGTGGACGGGGCGGCGGGCGAAATTCTGGAGACCTTCTTCGACCTGCCCCAGGTCAAGACCTTTGCGGACCGTCAGGCCGCCAAGCTGGAAAAGACAAAGGCCAAGGGCCGGCAGCAGGTCCAGCAGGCCCGTGAGCAGAGAGACGCCCGCCTTGCCGCGCTGCGGGAGCAGAATCGGGCACGGGTACAGCGGGCCATAGAGCGGGAGCGGGAGACCCGGACGCGGCAGGTGGGGGCGCTGAAAGAGCGCTACCAGGCCAGGGACGCGGCGGGCCGGGAGCGGAGGAGCGCGGCGGAGCTGCGGCGGAAGATCGCCCGGCACGCGAAGGGCCTCTCCCAGAAGCTGCTCCGGCCCAGCGACAAGAAGCACGTCCCGGAAAACCTGCGGGGGCCGGTGGCCGCCCTGCTGGAGAGCATCAACCAGGAGAGCCAGTACACCATCGATCCGGAGACCGGCAGCCGCCGGAAGGGCGGCGGGGGCCTGCCCGCCAAGCGCACCGAGGCATTCCGGGCGCTCAAGGAGCAGTACGAGGCCATCCAGAAGGGGACCACGGACTTTACCGGAGTGGTCGACCCCGCGCTGGCGGACAACCTGACGGCCCTTATCGCCATGAAGGACACCCCGCTGGCGGCCATGAACACGGAGCAGCTCGCCATTGTATGGAACACCCTGAAGGCCGTGGAGGCCAGCGTGAGCAGCGCCAACAAGCTGTTCGCCAAGGGACGTTACGACGGCGTGGCGGAGCTGGCGCAGGCCATCAAAGACAGCGCCCGTACCAAGAGGCCCAAGGCAAACTACGGCGGCGGCGGCCTGGGGGCCGTCACGGGCTTCGGAGACCGGCTGCTCAACCTGGATATGCTGGATTCGCTCACCTTCCTCCACCTGTTCGGGGAGGGCGGCGACGCGCTGTATCACGAGCTCCAGGCCACCCGGGACCGTAAGACAGAAATCATCCGGCAGACCAGGGAGCGGGTGAAGGAGGCCATCGGGAAGGCGGACATCCGGAAGCTCCAGGAGACGAGCCACACCTTCCAGGTGGAGGGCGGGGAGCTGAAGCTCACCACCGCCCAGCTTATGAGCCTGTACGAGCTGAGCAAGCGGGAACAGGCGCAGGGGCACATCTACAAGGGCGGCCTGCGCCCGGCGGAGCAGAAGAAGGCCGCCAACCTGGCCGGGAAGCTGGAGGCCCCGGCGGACGGCGTGAAGGTCAGCCGGGAGGATGTGGCGGAGATGCTCTCCGCCCTTACGGACGAGGAAGTCAAACTCGCCGACGGCCTCCAGGGCATTATGCAGGGCTATCTGGCCGACGAGGGCAACCGGGAGAGCATGAAGGTATACAACTACCGGAAGTTCACCGAGGAGCACTATTTCCCCATCACCTCCGACCCACACCAGGTACAGACTAAGATCGGAGACATTCTGGAGGGCGGGCAGCTGCGCCCGGTGTCCGTGGCGGAGTGGGGCAGTGCAAAGGGCACCGTGGAGAAGGCCGGCAACGGCCTGCTGCTGGGGGACATCTTCGACGTATTCGCCCAGCACGCGGTGGATATGTCCACCTACGCCTCCCACCTGGGCGTGCTGGAGGACCTGAACCGGGTGCGCAACTTTACCTTCCGGGACAGCGAGGGCAACCGCACCGGCTCCATGGGCGATATCATCCAGCGGGTGGCGGGGCAGGGCGGCGGGGCCTACCTGGACAAGCTGCTCCAGGACATCAGCCGGGGCACGGCAAAGGGCGGCGTGGCGGGCCTCAGCCGTCTGACGGCCAACTACAAGGCGGCCAGCGTTGGCCTGAATCTGCGGGTAGTTCTCCAGCAACCCACCTCCTACGCCCGCGCCCTGTCAGTGATGGACCCCAAGTATCTGGCCGACCCCAGGGTGATGAAGGGGGGCGGATGGGAGAAGGCGCTGAAGTACGCCCCCATCGCACAGTGGAAAGAGTGGGGCAACTTCGAAATCAACCAGGGGCGGCAGATCCAGGATATCCTGTTCGGTACGGACAGCGGGCTTGAGAAGGCGCGGAACAGGGCCATGGGCCTGGCAAGTGCCATGGACAGCTGGACGTGGGGCCGCCTGTGGAATGCCTGCGAGCTGGAGATTGCGGATCAGAGGCCGGGGCTCACGCGGGGGAGCGAAGCCTTTTACCGGGCCGTCGCCCAGCGGTTCACCGACGTGGTCGACCAGACCCAGGTGGTGGACAACGTGCTGGGGCGGAGCCAGTTCATGCGCAGCTCCGACGGGCTGGCGAAGATGGCCTCATCCTACATGGGCGAGCCCACCAAGACCTACAACCTTTTTTACCGCGCCTACCGGGACGCGGTGCAGGAGCAGGACCCGCAGAAGCGCGTCCAGGCTAGAAAACGGATGGGCCGGACAGCGGGGGCGCTGGTGTTCTCCATGTTCCTCAACGCCATTGCGCAGTCCCTCTGGGACGCCGTGCGGGACGACGACGACCGGGACGAGAAATACTGGGAGCGGGTGCTGGGGCACATCGGCCCCAACTTCGCCCAGAACGTCAACCCCCTGGGCATGGTGCCCTACCTGCGGGACATCCTCTCCATCCTCCAGGGCTACGACGTGGAGCGCATGGATCTGTCCGCGGTCGCCAGCTTCTTTTCCGCCGTCCAGAACATGGGAAAGGCCATCAATGGGGAGGGCCGGTACACGGTTCTAGGGGCCGGGGCCAACCTGCTGGCAGAGCTGGCCCGGCTCACCGGCCTGCCCGTGGCGACGGTCAAGCGGGACGCGCTGGCGGTGGCCCGCACCATCGGCGTGGAGACGGAGGACTGGCGCTTCCAGTATCAGCTGGAGCGGGCCCTCAACAGCGTGGTCTACTCCGGCAACCGCAAGGAGTTCTACGATATTGCCTTCGGCGCGCTCAGGGACGGCGACACAGAGCTATACCAGGAGATCGCGGCGGATCTCATGAAGCAGGGCGTCAGGGCCTCCACCATCGAGAACGCCATGCGGCAGCGGCTGGAGGAGGCCAGGAAGGAGAACCCGGACTTCTCCATGCCGGAGGAGGCGCGGGATCTGATCGGAAGCTATGAGACATACGCCAAGCCCAAGGAGAGCACCAGCGGATTCAGCGCCGAAGCTCTGGACGCGGAGACCTATCAGGCCTACGCCGCCCAGGCCGCCCGGCAGAGCCGGGAGTGGGTGGACACCCTGGAGAGCTACGGGAGCTTCCACAGCCTGGACGACGAGGCCAAGGACGGCGCCCTGGAGGCCGCCCGGCAGCTGGCTGAGGACATGGCCCTGCGGAGTTACTCCGGCGGGCAGTTCACCGACGCAGATCTCTCCCAGTGGGAACGCTGGGCCACTGGTGGAGAGGAATGGGGCGTAGACCCCGTGGAGGCCATCCTGTTTAAGACCGCCTATGATATGGCGGAGAGTGACAAAGATGGGGACGGCAAGACCATTTCCGGGAGCAAGAAGGAGAACGCCCTGGAGGCGGCGGAGAAACTGCTGCCCGGCTTGACCGGCGGCGAGCTGGAATACCTGATGGCAAACTTCTGGACGCCGGAGGATCGGGAGCTGAAGGAAATGAAAGAGAGCAAGTTTATGCCTTAAATGGAACAGGGCCGGGATAACACCCGGCCCTGTTTTTATATACTATATTTATATTGTCCTCTGAGTTGCGACAAGGGCAAACAGTAAATTGCCAGGCACTTTTGTTTTCCCTTATTTTTTCCCTTACAAGGATCTGAGTGTATAATACTGTATCAAACTATTTCCGAAGAAATATTGATTTCAAGCCACATAAACAGGATAAAATCGGAACTATATGAGCGAATCGGAAGTGCTGCCTGGAACCATGTGGTTCCAATAAGGTAAAAATCAAAAAGCTAGAAATATCAAGGCCCGCAGCCGGTTTTTTGCCGAGCCGCGGGCCTGTTTTCCCTTATGTTTTCCCTTACGCGCCAAAATTGGCCTTTATGAAATCCTCCATGCGGGCGGCGCTGTCCTGCCTCATACGCTCCGTGAAGTGGCCGTATCTATCCAGAGTAAAGGCTGCGCTGGCGTGGCCGAGGTTGCCCTGGATGGTCTTGATATCATCACCGGCCCGAATGGCGTTGACTGCATAGGTGTGCCGGAGGTCGTGGAAACGCACACCAACCAGTCCGGCGGATTTTAAAGCGGCACGAAATTGGAGGCCGACCGTGGACAAACAGAGGGGGCAACCGATATCATTGGTAAACACAAATTGGTGGGGGTTATCCCATAAGGGGCCAGCCAATAACTGCCGTTCAGCCTGCTTCCTTCGCTGCTCCTTTAGAGTGCTGAGCACTGAAGGCGCAGGCGTGATTGTACGGCTTTTCCCACTCTTTGGGGAGATAAAAAGGCCGCTCTTTTCTCGGTGCTCGGGCCGGACAAGCTGCTTATTTATCAGCAATGTTCCGTGCGTAAAGTCCACGCAGTCCCAGGTCAGGCCCAGCAGCTCCGAGAGGCGGCAGCCGGTGAACAGGGCCACGGAGACCAGTCGCTCCAAACGACTGCCCTTGACGGCCTGGAGCAACGCTGCGGCCTGTTCGTCGCTGAGTGGGTGAATCTCCGTGCGCTCTGCCCTGGGGAGCTCACAGTCCGCGGCCGGGTTGCGGGATATGTACTCCAGCTTGACCGCCTTCTCCAGAGACTGATGCAAGACCTTATAGGCCAGCCGGACGGAGGCCGGGGAGAGTGAGCCCAGACTGTTGACAAACTGCTGGATCATGTGTGGGCGGAGATCAGGGAGAGACACCGCACCGAGGGCCGGCTTGATGTGCTTTTTTATGAGGCTTCTGTATTTGGTAGCGGTGGCGGGCTTCACGCTGCCGAGATACTCCGCCGCCCACACATCGAGCCAGGAGCCAACCGTCATTTTGGCCGGGGTGATATAGGTGCCCGTGTCGATGGCCGCCGTGGCGGCCTTGAGCTTTTGGGCGACCTCCTTCTGCGTCTTGCCGGTGATGCTCCGCTGCACCTGCTTTCCGGTGCCTGGGTCTCGTCCTACTGTGTACCGCGCCTCCCAGTAGGTATACTGCTTCCCGCCGCGGGTCACGGTCTTTTTGCGGATTGTGCCGCTTCCGGCGGCTGACTTTCTCGCCATTGACTTTTCCCCCTATTCTGTTAAAATAGAAGGGCAGAGCGCCCGCAAAGCAATCTGCCCCCTCTATGTAAGCCGCTCCCTGGTGTTCCAGCACCGGGGGCGGTTTTTTATTGCTTTCTGCTGATCTATATGCTATTCTGGTTGTGGCGCTACCCGCAACGGTAGGCGGTTGGCCTCTCCATCCCGGAGGGGACTTCTTGCCCCCTCCAGTGAGAGGGGGTGGTGCTTATGCTTACATACTCAGAGCTGTTTCAGTTCTGTCTGGTGGTCATCGGCATCATTGGACTGGTACTCCAGGCCACAAAAAAGAAGTAACCGCCCCAGCTCCCCAGCTTAGCGGTTACTTCTTGTAACTGAACGGAGGGGCTAACCGTCTGCTGATAGCGCCTCTTTCGTGTTCATTATAACCGCCTAATATTTGATTGTCAAGGCCGCCTCTCCGGGGCGGCTCTTTTTATGGCCTCGGCGGGTTGCAGACGGAGCAAGGTTCATATCCCCTGCTGATTGCAGCCTCAACATTGTAAATCCAGTATGTTCTTCCTTCTACATATTGGCATCCATAAGTATGGTACTTTTCTCCATATTGTGTCACAATCACTGCCGAATTTTCCCAGAAATTCAACTCAGACTGCATTGCATCTTTTTGTGCTTTTACACTTCCATACCGTTCACTTAAACTGTCATAGTTTTTCTCTGACATGCCCAATAGTGTCTGCGTTTCTTCTAGTTGCTCACTTTTTAGTTGGAGAGAAAAGAAGCTAAATGCACTGACTATAGCACAAACCACACACAAAACAGCAAGAACAATTACGACCCAAAATGATACAGTTTTGCCCTTTTTGGGTGGCTGATTTATTATGCTAGTGTCACTTCGCTTGGATTCGTTATCGTTTTGTATCTTCATTAGAAGTTCAACACTGTTTTCTGGCTCTTCCTCATTACTCTCTGAGAGAATATTTTTGGCTTCCACCAAACCTCCTGCCTTATAAGTTTTGGATTGAATAACTCCCAATGAAAACAAGCGTTTGCGTTTCTTATAATATATAAACGTTAATATGCCGGTGACTGAACAAGAAACTATCGTACCAAACTGTTGGTAAATCATGTCCTGCGGTGTACCAAAGTGGCTATAGAGAATGGCGCATAGCAAAGAATATGCCGCCGCTGAAAAATACAGTGCGATGACGCACTTTGGCCCATACCATCGTCTCCTTTTCGGGAGACACCCCAGCAGAGCGACGACAGACAACACGGATCTGGCTATTGCATAATAGATATCCAACCAACTCAATGCGGTCATAGTTCCGTCCCACATCCAATGATGCGAAACCATGTCTCTGACATACACAATTAGAAGGAGAATACTCAATGCAGTAGATAAGGGCAACGCCACATACGTTAAAAATTTGTGCCATTTCAGCGGTGTATTTTCCCACATAGTATATTCCATGCTTATGCCCCCTCCGTTCTGTTTTTATTCTTGATTTTACCCATCCGATATTCTGCTAGGCGTAAAGGGACTCCCATATATGAAGCAGCATCTGAGACTGCGCGATCCAGAAAGGGCAAGAGCTCATTATCATCATACAAAAAATCAAGCGCAAAGCGATCGGCTTCACTTTCGAATTTCCCAACCGAAAACCTTGTGTGCGCCCTCAGAAATGGAGTGCTTAGATTAGGATGCAGTATAGCATGAGCCACCTCATGTGCACAGGTAAATGTAGCGGCGTACCCATCCAGCTCCTCGTTGATATGTATGAATTTCTGGCGATAGCAGCGGTTATAATACCCCATGATCTCGCCCAAAGGCTCATGGAGCACAATAATACTCAGTGATGCCGCTAAATCGAACGGGTTGCGCGTTTCGTATTTACGGCACATCGCTTCGGCAATCACTTTGGTATCCACCGCTAATCCTCCTTACGGTACTTTTTCGGCGTATACTTTTGCTTGGCAAGTTTCTTTCCCATTTCCATACTGTTACGGAGAGAATCCGCCAAAAGCTCGCGTGTTGTCGGGTCAATAGATTCTCCCGAAAACATAAGCCCGTCCTGTCCACTCTCCAGGTCCGCTAAAATATCCGCTAACTTTTTTTCGATATCGCGCTCATCCTTCTTGGTAAGGGTGAGCGCTTTTTTTGTTTCTTCTCCATATACCTCATCCAGAGTAACGCCCAGAATATCTGCGAATTTTTGGGCATTTGGCTTTGAAAGGTCTTTGCTTCTGCCATTATTTAATTCCGACATTGTGGAGCGGGGAACCCCAGCAGCTTTACAAAGAACAGTCATGTTCTTATAACCGTGTTCCCTTCCAAGACCTTCTATATGCTTATACAAATCTTCCATAATTCCCTCCGCTATTTGTGCAAAAAGGCAAAATTACAGATGACCGTACTTTATGCTTGACTTTTACAGTGAGCAGTAATATTATAGTCACATGAAGTACGGACGGCTGTATTTAATATCTGTGGCAAGATAAGTATATTACAACTTTCCGTAATTGTCAACAACACGATATAGGGAGGTGAGGAATGGAATGGCACAACTTACGGCGTTCGGCAAGGACATCGGCAAACGACTGATTGACCTGAACAAACCACAGACTTGGTTGATTGGGGAAGTTCGAAGCAAGACCGGCCTGTACTTTGATGATTCTTATATGTATAAAATTAAGACCGGTCAGCTTGCTACTCCAAAAATCATTCAGGCCATCTGTGAGATTCTGGATCTGCCGGAGCAGGGACAGGATACCACAATCAAAGAGTAATAAACCGAACTATTGGAAAGGAGAGCAAAATGGAAAACGAACTCGAAATCAAACGGGTGCTCTTCATGGGCGCAGAACTCATGGCGGCCCGTGATACCGACGGCCAGATTTGGGCAGGGGTCAGCTATATCTGTAATGGCATCGGTCTGAACAAAAATGAAAAAGACCGGCAAGTCAAGAATGTTCAGGCCGACCGAGTGCTGAAAAAGGGGTGCGTCAAATTTGACGCAGGGGTATTTGACCCGAACAATCAGACCGTAGCAATCAAACTGGACTTCGTTCCCCTCTGGCTGGCGAAGATCTCCATCACCCCAACTATGGAGGCAGAGACACCAGAGCTGGCCGACCGGCTGGAGCAGTACCAGCTCCGTGCAAAGGATACGCTGGCGGAGGCGTTTCTCCCGGCAGCAGCCAATCCCAATTTTACATCGCTTTCACCGGAATTGCAGATGTTCAAAGCCATCTTTGATAGCGTAGCTAAGACCGAGCTGAAGCAGAAGGAGCAGGACAAGGCGATTGAGGCGGTGAACCAGAAAGTGGACGGTATCCGTGATGTGGTGGTGCTCAGCCCCAACTCCTGGCGGGAGGAGTGCCGGAAACTGCTGGCTAAGGTCACGCAGGCCAGGGGCGGCGGCGGAGCCTATCAGGAGGTCAACGCTGAGGTGTTCCAGCTCGTGGATGAACGGGCGCGCGTCTCACTGGAAACAAGGCTGACCAACAAGCGCCGCCGGATGGCGGATGAGGGTGTATGCAAGTCCAAGCGGGACAAGCTCAACAAGGTAGACGTGATCGCCGATGACGCGAAGCTGATTGAGATTTACATCGCTATCGTCAAGGAAATGGCCGTAAAGTACGGAGTATCTGTCGGGAAAGGAACGGAGCAAGCCAGATGAATAAGGACGTAATTGATTTCAAGGCGTATGAATATCTCGGCAGATCCGGTGCTGCCGCCATGCAAGGACGTCTCCCACAAGCAAAAAGAGACGCAACAACGCTGCTCGTTCTCTACCGTCTTCAATCCCGCGCAGCTAGCCAGGAGCTCACAGAAAAGCGAGAGGAAATGCGCGCTTTGTATAGGAGTTTGAGAAAAGCGGAGTCCGCTGGTATATCGTTCCCTCTTGGTACACAGCGCCTGTCAAAACTGCTGGAGGAATACCGTGCTGCGGAAGGTAAGCTTGCCGAAGTAGGAAAGGATATTTGCCTTGCGCTGGATTTTTGGCAAAGCACTGGGGCTACCCTGGATGACCTGTGTAATCTCTGCAACCGAGATCCGGAACAGGTGAGGGAGGAGCTCGACCCAACGGAGAAACTGTTTTCCGAGATGGTCTTTGCCCACAATCTGGATTATAAAGACCCTCGTAACGCGGGATGGGTTGAGTATGAAATAGACGCCCCACTGACGCACGCCGTCAAAGCGCACTGGATCGACCTGGTGCGCCACACCGAATCAGGTCGAAAAGCCGCTCATGAAGCGTTTAAGTCGGTGTTCCCCGAGATTGCGGAAAACGCTCTAAGCGTTGTCACTGATGCAGATGGCATCCAGCATTTGATTGATAAGGACGGAGTAGACGTCGGGACGGTCGACGAATAAGGATAGGAGGACACTATGGAAAAAATCGCGTACAACGTCCAGGAGGCCGCCGCTGCGCTCGGCCTATGCGCGGACGCCGTATATAACTTAGCGCACCGGCCGGACTTCCCGGCGGTACGGGTTGGGAATCGGATTTTGATCCCCTGTGAGAGCCTGGCCCGGTGGCTGGAAGCCCAGGAAGGGAAGCAGCTATGAAGCGGGCCACTTTGGAGCGCCTGGCCGCTGTGCTCGTCCTGGCGGCCTGTATCTGCGCCGAGTGTATTCCCCTGCTGCTGGTGCTGGTGGCCGCGGCGGCCCTGTGCGTGGGGCTCGCAAATTCCCAAGCGATTGCGAATTTGTCAAGAAAAAAGACCGCCGGTGTAGCAGCACCAGACGGTCAAAGAAAGGTGGAAAGAAGTAAGCATCAATCCACTGCTATTGTAGCAGTTTAGAAGGAGTTTTGCAAGTATGGAAGATCAAAAAGAGCAGATGAAAGGTGAAATTCTCTGCATCCTGAATAGGAACAATACAGAGAAATTTATACGGCATATTCTGACGATTGCACTGGTACATGAAAAGATTCTGGCAGGTAAATGTGAACGAAGTTGAGAATGGAGGAGAGCGAATAATGGAAAAAAGGGATTTATCCTTAATGGCCAGTATTATGAACGGAATTGATCAGACAGACGAATGGATGGATATTCAATTGAACGACCCCGGCCTTAAGGCGGCTGCTAGTCAATTGAGACGGGCAATGGAACGTGCAAAAGCATATCTTCCAAAGGAGCTTTACAATGAACTATCTGACGCACAGAGCGGCGAATTGGCGGCGCATAGTGACCTTGCAATTCTGTACGGTATGCACGTGGCGGCAGTTATCCAAGCAGTAGCCGCAAATCCGTCAGAGCTGACCCGTTTCTGGGAGGAAAGAAAAGAGGTGCAAGCATGAACCGCCCTTTGAACAAGGAGCAGGTCAAGGGCCTGTTTGAGCAGGAGGCCGTACTGATGGGGACGGAAAACTGCGTACCAGATTTCCGGGCCGCGGCGCTGTTTGGTGGGGATGCCGTAGAGCATGCCCGAAAGATGAACACCAGTAGACCCGGATTTTTCTTCAATGGGTACGGTGTTGGAGACTACACGATGGACGCCCTTACCCTGCGAGGCTTCCAAGCCGCCGCCAGTTTCTACAATGTTCAACTGCTAAGAAAGGAGTACGAAAACCATGATTGAAATTAAAATCACCGGAACCACCCCGCTGGAGGCCCTGGCCTCTGTGACAGCCTTCGGGATGCACTGCATGAAGAACCAGGAAGTTCATGCGGCGGCCACCCATATGCTGGAGGCAGAGGAGAGCAAAGTGTCCAAATCGGACACGGCCCTGACCGCGCCCATGGCTCCTGCGGCGCCCGTCGCACCGGTAAACCCTACACCTGCGCCTGTAGCCCTGGTAAACCCTGCACCGGCCCCCGTGGCTGCTGTTCCGGTAGCTGGCCCCCAGGTGACGCCCCCTGGTAATGCGCCCGCCGTTGCGCCGGTAGCCGCCGCCCCTGCATATACCGTGGAGCAGATCGGCAAGGCCGGGGCCGACCTGGTGTCCCAGGACGCGGCAAAGATGCCGGAGCTGCTGGCGCTCCTCCAGAAGTACGGCGCGCAGGCCATCACACAGCTGAAGCCGGAGCAGCTGGGCGCCTTCGCCACGGAGCTGCGGGGACTGGGGGCGAAGCTGTAAATGGACAAGTTTACCTTGAAGCTGCCCTATCCTGACGACTATTCCAACAAACAGCCGGTGATCCGGCTGAAGCCCACCTACTACCAGACGCTCAGTGTTCTGAAAGCGAGGACAGGGCTGCCCTTGGGCAATATCGTGGAACAGTGCATCGACTATGCATTGGAGCACATGGAGGAGGAATCGAGCGATGCCACCTGAGAAACACGCCCTTCTCGGGGCCAGCAGCGCGGAGCGGTGGCTGATGTGCCCGCCCTCCGCCCGGCTGGGGGAGCAGTTCCCCGACACGGCCAGCGAGTACGCCGCCGCCGGCACATTGGCCCACGCCATCGCGGAGCTGAAGGCCCGGAAGTATTTCGTGGAGCCCATGAGCAACCGGGCGTTCAACGCCCGGCTGAAGAAGCTGAAAGAGGATCCCCACTACGACAAGGGCATGGATGCCGCCACAGACACCTATCTGGAGCACCTGAAGGCTCTGGCCATGTCCTACGGCTCCGTGCAGCCCTTCGTGGCCCTGGAGACCCGGGTGGACTTCGGGGACTGCGTGCCCGAGGGCTTTGGCACCACGGACTGCATCATCATCGGCGCGGGCCGGATGTGCGTGGCGGACTATAAGAATGGAGCCGGCGTCCTGGTGGAGGCCGAGGCCAACCCTCAGATGATGCTCTATGCCCTGGGCGCGCTGAAGGTCTATGCGCCCATCTACGGAGACACCATCCGGGAGGTGCATCTCTCCATTGTCCAGCCCAACGCCGGGGGCGTCCGGGAGTGGGACACCACCGTGGAGGCCCTGCGGGAGTGGGGCGAAAAGGTGGTCAAGCCCGCCGCCGCCCTGGCCTGGGAGGGGAAGGGAGACTTTGCCCCGGGCGAGTGGTGCCGGTTCTGCCGGGCCCGGGCGCGGTGCTCCGCCCGGGCGGCCAAGATGCTGGAGCTGGAGGCGCGGAAGGGAGCTGTACCGGAGGGGGACGGCTATGACGCGAAGGACACCGTCCTCACCGACGCCCAGGTCGGCGACGTACTCACCCGGGCGCTGGAACTGGAGGCGTGGGTGAAGGATTTGAAGGACTACGCGCTCACGGCATCCCTGCACGGACATCAAATCGCCGGGTGGAAGGCTGTGGAGGGCCGGAGCAGCCGGGAGTGGGCCGACCAGGACACCGCCTTCGCCACCTTGCAGGAGCGGGGCATCCCGGAGGCCCTGCTGTGGGAGCGCAAACCCGCCAGCGTGGCAGGGCTGGAGAAGGCCCTGGGGAAGAAGCCCTTCGAGGAGGCGTCCTTCGGCCTGGTGGTCAAGAAGCCCGGCAAGCCGACTCTGGCGCCGGAGAGCGACAAGCGCCCGCCCTATTCGCCGGCAGAGGCGGCGTTCCAGGGGGTGACATCAGATGCCTGATACCCTCGTCACGCCGGACGGCAAGATGCATACCATCCTGGGCAGCACCACGCTGGAGCGCATTATCCGGGAGTATGCCGGCGACCAGGCGGCGGCTATGGTTGAAAAGCTGACTGGCCGGAATATCTATGAGGAGGCCAGAGCGGAGACCGACCTTGGGGTCTATGAGCAGAGCCTGGAGCACTGGCACCGTATGGCGCAGGACTGGTTGGACGCATTACAGAGTATCATCGACTGTCTGACCGGAACAACTGGAGCAGCTGCCAAAACCCACGCGGCGGATATGCTAACCCGGCTGAAGACCAGCATCGAAGCAGAACTATGACAAACATAAGGAGGACAAGTAATTATGCCTATCACCATCACCGGAGTCCGTTTTTCCTATTGCAACCTGTTTCAGCCCAAGGCGCCCTACAATAATCCCCAGGGTGGGCCCAAATATAGCTGCACCGTCCTGGTGCCCAAGACCAACACAGCGGCAAAGGCCGCCATTGACCAGGCGGTGGCTGCGGCCATCGAGGCGGGCGTTTCCGCCAAGTGGAGCGGCATCCGGCCGCCCCAGCCGGCCATCTGCGTCCATGATGGCGACGGCCCCCGGCCCAGCGACGGCAGTGCCTTTGGCGAGGAGTGCCGGGGCTGCTGGGTGTTTACCGCCTCCAGCAAGCAGGCTCCCTTTGTGGTAGACGCCCAGGTGCAGCCCATCATCGACCCCACCCAGGTCTACAGCGGAATGTGGGGCAACGTGAACGTCAACTTCTTCGCCTACAACAGCGCAGGCAAGAAAGGGATCGGCTGTGGCCTGAACGGCGTGCAGAAGACCGGGGACGGCGATCCCCTCGGAAGCCGTGTGACCGCGCAGGAGGCGTTCCAGCCGGTGGCCGCCGCACCGGCGGCGGCCCAGGGAACCCCCGGCGGCTACGGCACGGCCGCTTGGGGCAATGTCGACCCGATCACCGGACTGCCTTTTTAACGCGATATGGACGCGGTACATCATCTCAGTATTGACATCGAGACGTACAGCGACCAGGAAATCGGCAAGGCCGGGCTTTACCGTTATGCGCAAAGCCCGGCCTTTGCCATCCTCCTCTTTGCGTACAGTCTCGACGGGTCTCCTGTCCAGGTGGTCGACCTGACCCAGCCGGAGGCCCGTCTGCCGGCGGAGGTCATCCGCTGGCTGTTTGACCCGGCCTGCATCAAGCATGCCTACAACGCCGCTTTCGAATGGTACTGCCTGAGCCGGTTCTTCCGTCTGGAGGCCAACGCCAGCTACCCGCCGGAGAAGTGGCTCCCGCAATGGCGCTGTACCATGCTCCACGGGCTCTACTGCGGCTACACCGCCGGCCTGGACACCACCGGCAAGGCCCTGGGGCTCCCACAGGACAAGCAGAAGCTGGCGGCAGGCAAGGCGCTGGTCCGTTACTTCTGCACGCCATGCAAGCCCACCCGAAGCAACGGCGGCCGCACCCGCAACCTCCCCCAACACGACTCGGCCAAATGGGAGTTGTTCAAGACCTATAACGGCCAGGACGTGGTGACCGAGATGGAGATTGAGCGCCGGCTGTCCAATTTCCCCGTGCCGGACACGGTGCAGGCCCAATGGGTGACCGACCAGATCATTAACGCCCGGGGCGTGGCTGTGGACACGGCCCTGGTGGATGGAGCTCTGGAGCTGGACGCCAAGACCCGGCGGGCGTATATCGCCGAGGCGGTGGCGCTCACAGGGCTGGATAACCCCAACAGTGTAGCACAGCTCACCCGCTGGCTTCAGAAAGAGACCGGTGAGGAGGTGGCAGACCTGCGCAAGGATACCGTGGCTGACCTGCTGGGAAAGGAGCTGGCCGGGGATAAGGCCCGGCGGGTGCTGGAGATCCGGCAGGAGCTGGGCAAGACCAGCAACAAGAAGTACAACGCCCTGACGGCCGCCGTCTGCGCCGACAGCCGGGTGCGCGGGCTGCTCCAGTTCTACGGGGCCAACCGGACAGGGCGGTGGGCGGGACGGATCGTCCAGCCACAGAACCTGCCCCGCACCTACATAGACGGCGCACTACTCCCCCTGGCCCGGGATCTGGTGAAGCGCCAGGATGCTGCCGGGCTGCGGGTGGTGTTCGGCTCGGTGCCGGACACCCTGTCCCAGCTCATCCGCACGGCGTTCGTGGCCGCCCCGGGGCGCACCCTGGTTGACGTCGACTTCTCCGCCATAGAGGCCCGGGTAGTGGCCTGGCTTGCCGGGGAGGAGTGGGTGCTGGAGGTGTTCCGCACCCACGGGAAGATCTACGAGGCTACGGCATCCCAGCTTTACGGGGTTCCGATGGAGCGGATCAAGAAGGGGAACCCGGAGTATTCCTTGCGCCAGTATGGTAAGGCGGCCACTTTGGCCTTGGGCTACGCCGGGGGTGCCCCCGCATTGATCACTGCCGGACATCTGCCAAAAGATACACCAGAGGATGAGCTGATAGATATCCGAGATCGGTGGCGCAATGCAAATCCCGCTATCGTGCAGTTCTGGTACACCGTGGAGGCCGCGGCCCGGGAGGCAGTGGAACACGGTCGTCGGGTGGAGCTGGACAGGGGACGGCTGGTGTTCGCCTATGAAATGGACGCGAACAACGATTTCCTCACCATCCAGCTGCCAAACGGCCGCAAGCTGTACTACGCCCACCCGCACATGGGGGTGAACCGGTTTGGACGGCCTGCGGTATGCTACTGGGGGGTAAACCAGAAGTCCCATAAGTGGGAAGTGATAGAGACCTACGGCGGACGCTTGACAGAGAACATCACCCAGGCTGCCGCCCGGGACTGTCTGGCGGAGGCCATAGACCGGCTGGAGGCCGCCGGATATCCGGTGGTGTTCCACATCCATGACGAGGTGGTCATTGACGCGCCGCCGGGCTGGGACAGCCTGGAGGAAGTTATCCACATCATGCGGCAGGTGCCGCACTGGGCGGAGGGGCTGCCGCTGAACGCGGACGGGTGGGTGAACCCGTTCTTTAAGAAGGACTGAAAAGGATGCTTTACGACAGACAAATTACCATCTCCGTGGGTGCCAGCCGGCGGGCCACCAACTGGCAGGCCCAGACGCTGACACTCTCGGAGCTTTACGACCGCCTGCGGCTGCCAGCCAAGAGCACGGAGACCATGGCGGAGTATCTGGCCCTGTCAAAGGGCCAGCAGGACAATTTGAAGGACGTGGGCGGCTATGTCGCCGGCACGCTGAACGGCCCCCGGCGGAAGGCTGGGGCCGTCACCGGCCGGGATGTGCTGACCCTCGACCTGGACAGCATCCCCGCCGGCGGCACGGACGACGTGGTGCGGCGGGTGGAGGCCCTGGGGTGCAGCTACTGCATCTACTCCACCCGCAAGCACCGCCCGGATGCCCCCCGCCTGCGGGTGCTGCTGCCCCTGGACCGCACCTGCACCGCCGACGAGTATGAGCCCTGCGCCCGGCGCATGGCCGATATGATCGGCATGGAGCTGGCCGACCCCTCCACCTTTGAGGCGTCCCGGCTCATGTACTGGCCCAGCGTGTGCGCCGACGGGCAGTACATCTATTACCCCGCGGACAAGCCTATGCTGTCCGTAGACGGCCTGCTGGCCACCTATGTGGACTGGCGGGACGTGGCCTCCTGGCCCGCCTGCCCGGGCGCTGCGGCGCCGGCGCGGCTGGCGGCCAAGCAGGGAGACCCGGAGACCAAACACGGCGTTGTGGGCGCCTTCTGCCGTGTGTACGACGTGCCCGCGGCGATGGACAAGTTCCTGCCCGGCGTCTACGAGGAGACGGACACCCCGGGGCGCTACACCTTCACCGGCGGCTCCACCACCGGCGGCGCGGTGCTCTACGACGGGGGGAAGTTCCTGTACTCCCACCATGCCACCGACCCCTGCGGCGGGAAGCTGGTCAACGCCTTCGACCTGGTGCGGCTGCACAGGTTTGAGGGGCTGGACGATGAGGCCAAGCCTGGGACGCTGCCCCACCAGTTGCCCAGCTACAAGGCTATGTGCGAGCTGGCCGTGGCGGATGAAGCTGTGGTCGGCCTGCTGAGCGATGAACGCTGGGAGAAGGCTCAGGAGGCGTTCGGCCCCGTATCAGAACCGGACAAAGAAGACGATGGGAGCTGGCGTAGGCCTCCAGTCATGGACGTGGACGCCCAGGGGAAGCCAATCAAGTCCATGAAAAACCTTCGTACCGCACTGGAGCGTAATCCCAAGCTGAAGGGGCGGCTGCGGCTGAATCTATTCTCCGGCCGTATTGATGTGGACGGGGTTCTGCCCTGGGTCAGACCTGGTATCGCCAAGACCTGGAGCGATGACGACGCCGCCCAACTGCGTATATACCTGGAGCCCTTCTTCGGGAAGATAGCAAAAAATGACATCCTGGACGCTGTTGCGGCCTGCGCCAGCGACCAGGCATACCACCCAGTCAGGAACTACCTGAACGGGCTGACCTGGGATGGCGTCCCCCGGCTGGATGCCCTCTTTATCGACTACCTGGGGGCGGAGGGCACCCCCTACACCCGGGCCGTGACCCGGAAGTCGTTTGTGGCCGCCGTGGCGCGGGTTATGGCCCCAGGATGCAAATACGATACCATGCTGGTGCTGGTCGGCGGCCAGGGTCGGCACAAATCTACCATCCTGGCAAAAATGGGCGGCGCCTGGTTCAGTGACAGCCTACGCACATTCGGGGATAAGGACTCTATGGAGACCATTCAGGGTACATGGATAAACGAGGTGGCCGAGATGCAGGCGATGGCGAAGGCTGAGATTGACGCCGTCAAGATGTTCCTCTCAAAGACCAATGACTACTACCGGGCGGCCTATGGCAGATATACCGCAGACCGGCCGCGGCAGTGTGTGTTCTTCGGGACCACAAACAGCCGAGAATGCCTGAACGACCCCTCTGGAGGCCGCCGCTTCTGGATAGTCGATATCGACCAGCAGTCGCGGAGCAAGGATGTGTTCCGGGATCTGGATGGGGCGCGTGACCAGCTGTGGGCCGAGGCCGTCGCACGCTGGAGAATGGGTGAAGCGCTGCACCTTACCCCGGAGTTGGAAGTCGTTGCGCGTGTCATTCAGGAAGAGCACCGCGCACGGCATCCGTGGGAGGGGCTGATCGCGGACTTCCTCGACCAGAAAATTCCGGATGAGTGGAGCCGGTGGGATCTCCCGCAGCGGCAGGCATGGCGCGGCGGCGGGGTCAAATACGACGGCGTCGCAGTGCCCAGGTCGCGCGTATGTGCCGCTGAAATCTGGTGTGAGGTCCTGGGCAAGCAGCGGGGCGATATGCGGCAGAGAGATTCCCGTGAGATTAACAGCCTGCTAGAGCGTGTCCCAGGATGGGAAAATATCGGAGCAGCGAAAGCGGGGAAACCCTATGGAACACAGCGCTGCTATGAGCGGAAAACGGTTACAGATGGGGGGTAACAGATGATTGCAAGTGTAACCTTTTTCGGTTACAGAGTTGCACTTGAAAAATCGAAGTGTAACCGCGTCAAAGTGCTGTGCCGCAATAGATACAGCCTAAAGGTTACAGAGTAACACTTTATATCATAAATATTTTTTAACGTAGGACAACGTAGGAAAATCCCACGTGATCCCACGTGGCGCATGATGTATATATGCACATGTGCGCGCACGCGTAGCAAAGGAGATGCCAAGAGTGAAAGAATCCGAGATTGAGGCCCGGCTTGTCCGAGGAGTGAAGGCCCTGGGCGGGGTGGCCTATAAGTTTGTGAGCCCGGGAAATGTGGGAGTGCCTGACCGGGTGGTGGTTCTCCCGGGCGGGCGGGTGATCTTCGTGGAGCTGAAGGCGGAGGGCGGGCGGCTGAGCCCGATGCAGCGCCAGCAGCTGGCCCGGCTCCGACGGCTGGGGGCGGATGCCTGCGAAGTAAAAAGCGAGACCGGGGTGGCCCGGTTCCTGGAGGACTGCTGTAATCGGCTGGAAGGAGGTGATGCCCAATGAAGTTCATCCCGCATGAGTACCAGAAATACGCGATTGACCGCGTGGTGGCCGACCCGGCCCTGGGGCTTTTCCTGGAGATGGGCCTCGGTTGAGGCAAGACGGTGATTACCCTGACGGCGATTAACGAGCTGCATTTCAACCGCTGGGCGGTGGCCCGGTGCCTGGTGGTGGCGCCCAAGAAGGTGGCGGAGGCGACATGGAGCGCAGAAGCCGCCCAATGGGATCATCTGAAGCACCTGCGTATCATCCCGGTGCTGGGCAGCGCGCAGAAGCGCATCCAGGCGCTGAACACCCCTGGGGACATTTGGGTCATCAATCGTGAGAATGTGCCCTGGCTGGTGGACTACTACCGTAACGGCTGGCCCTTCGACATGGTGGTGCTGGATGAAAGCAGCAGCTTCAAGAACGCCCAGAGCAAGCGGTTCAAAGCATTGAAGCTGGTGCGCCCCCGGATTTCCCGGTTGGTGGAGCTGACGGGCACCCCGGCGCCCAACGGCCTGGAGGACCTGTGGGCACAGATCTATCTGATAGACGGCGGCGCCCGGCTGGGCAAGACCATTTCCAGCTACCGGGAGGCGTTTTTCACCGAGGACCGGGCCTATCCCGGCCAGCAGTATCGTACTTACAGCCCACAAGACGGGGCCGACCGCCGTATCCGGGAGGCCATCTCCGACATCTGCGTGAGCATGAAGGCAGAGGACTATCTGACCTTGCCGGACTATACCGAGGACATTGTCCCCGTTGTGCTGGACGCCAAAGCAAAGCGGGCCTATGACAAACTGGAGCGGGACATGCTGCTGCAAGTGGATGAGGCCACCATCACGGCCCAATCCGCCGCCGTGCTGAACGGGAAGCTGCTGCAGCTGTGCAGCGGGGCGGTCTATGACGAGGACGGCCAGGCCGTCGAGATCCATGCCTGCAAGCTGGACGCTTTTCTGGAGGTGGTGGAACAGCTTCACGGGGAGCACGCCCTGGTGTTCTACTGGTTTCAGCATGAGCGAGACCGGCTGGCGGCGGTGCTGAAGGACTCCGGCCTGCGGGTACGGGTGTACCAGAGCGCCGCCGACGAGCAGGCCTGGAACGCCGGTGAGGTGGATCTGCTGCTGGCCCACCCGGCCTCCTGCGGTTACGGGTTGAACCTTCAGGCCGGGGGCCACCACATTGTGTGGTACGGTTATCCCAACTGGGCGCTGGAGCTTTACCAGCAGGCGAACGCCCGGCTGCACCGGCAGGGGCAGCGGCACCCGGTCATTGCGCACCACTTGGTGGTGCAGGGCGGCATGGACACGGCTGTGGTGGCGGCCCTGCACGACAAGGGCGATACACAGGAAGCGCTGATGCAGGCGCTGAAAGCAAGGATTCAGAAAGCGAGGACAGCATGAGTAGACCCAAATATCCGTGGTGGGGCTATGTCCGGGAGATCCTTCGGCGGTACCCTGACCACACAACAGAAGCCGAAGCCGCGGCAGTCGTATCTGCGATAGCACAGACGGGGCAGATGCCAGACGGCCAGCGCCGGCTCTCCGTGATTGGTATGGTGTTCTTCCGCAAGACGCACACCCTGCATGGGGCGGCTCTGGAGGCATCATGCAGCTACGCCACCGCAAAAAGGTGGCAACAGGCGTTTATTCGTGAAGTAGCATGCAATTTCAAGTGCAACAGTCTGATCGAAAGTTGAGCCACAAAAGCCAAACACTTGATGTAGGATGGAGACGTGGAGGCGTATACCTCTGCGCCTCCTTTTCTACCGCCCGGCACCGAGGCGGTAATATCGGGCCCCTACGCTGCTGCTTACTGCACGAGGTAGGCGGTGGCACCAAGAATTGACCGAGAGGTGGTGAGCCCGTTGTGGCGAAAGGCAAGTATCAGAGATGGCTGGAGCCGGGCGGGCTCCTGCTGCTGGAGGGCTGGGCCCGGGATGGGCTGACCGATGAGCAAATCGCCGGAAATGTCGGAATTACGGCGACTACGCTCTATGAGTGGAAAAACAGGTTTCCTGAGATTTCTGAGGCCCTAAAAAAGGGCAAGGAAATCGTGGATATCCAGGTGGAAAACGCGCTCCTGAAACGGGCCTTAGGCTATGAGTACATGGAGGAGCGGGTGGAAATCAGCGAAAAGGATGGGCGGAAGGTCATCCAGACGACGAAGACCACGCTGCCGGACACGGCGGCGCAGATTTTCTGGCTGAAAAACAGGCGGCCGGACAGGTGGAGGGACAAGCCCCAGGAGAAAGCGGAGGCGGCCGGCGAGGGCGGCGGAGTGGTGCTGCTGCCCGCTGTGGCGGAGCTCAGGGAGTCGGAGGGAGACGCATGACGACGGTGTGGAGCCCACAGCCAAAGCAGGCGCTTTTTATGGCGCGGCCGGAGTACGAGGCCCTGTACGGCGGGGCGGCCGGGGGCGGCAAGAGCGACGCCCTGGTCATCGAGGCCCTGCGCCAGGTGGGTGTTCCGCACTACAAGGGCCTTATCCTCCGCAAGACCTTCCCCCAGCTGGCCGAGCTCATCGACAAGAGCCTCAACTACTACCCCAGGGCGTTCCCAGGGGCAAAGTACAACGCCAGCGCCCACACCTGGACCTTCCCAAGCGGTGCCAAAATCCTGTTTGGATCCATGCAGTACACCAAAGACCGCACCCGGTATCAGGGGCAGTCCTACGATTTCATTGCCTTCGACGAGCTGACCCACTTTACCTGGGAGGAGTATTCCTACCTGTTTTCCCGCAACCGCCCCAACGGGCCGGGGACACGGGTCTACATCCGCGCCACGGCCAACCCCGGCGGCGTGGGCCACGGGTGGGTCAAGGAGCGGTTTGTCACGGCGTCCAGGCCCATGACGACCATCTGGGAGGACGTGAACTGGAGGGAGCCGGACGGGACGGAGCGAAGGGCGCGGCAGAGCCGGATTTTTGTGCCGTCCTCGGTATTTGACAACCCGGCCCTGCTCCGGAACGACCCGAACTATGTGCGCAATCTGGCCTCTATGCCGGAGGCCGAGCGCAACGCCCTGCTGTACGGGGACTGGGATACCTTCTCCGGCCAGGTGTTCACCGAGTGGCGCAACGACCCGGAGCACTACGGGGACAAGAGGTGGACACACGTCATCCGGCCCTTCCGGGTGCCGGATACCTGGCGCATCTGGCGCTCGTTCGACTGGGGCTACGCCAGGCCCTTTTCTGTGGGCTGGTACGCGGTAGACCACGACCGGCGGATGTACCGCATCCGGGAGCTCTACGGCTGCACCGACACGCCCAACACCGGCGTGAAGTGGGAGCCATCCGAGGTGGCGCGGAAAATCAAGCAGATCGAGGCCGAGGACCCCAACCTGAAGGGAAAGCCGGTCAGCGGCGTGGGAGACCCCGCCATCTGGCAGAGCGACGGAACCGAGAGCATCGGTGCCCTGATGGAGCGGGAGCGGGTCTACTTCGAGAAGGGCGACCACAACCGCATCTCTGGCAAGATGCAGGTGCACCACCGGCTGGCCTTTGATGAAGAGGGCGTGCCCATGCTCTATGTGTTTGACACCTGCAAGCACTTCATCCGCACAGTGCCAAACCTGGTCTACGACGAGACCGACGTGGAGGACATCAACACTGATGGGGAAGACCATATTTACGATGAGCTCCGATATGTTTGCATGAAAAACCCCATCGCCCCCAGGCCGCGGAAAACGCCGCCCCAGGCGGGGTATGACCCCCTGGATCTGGCGGAGGCCCGGCAGCAGTATGACCGATACGACTTTTACCGGAGGTATTGACATGGCATTGGAACGGAGACAGGACACAGGGGAGGCCCGTGCGGCGGCGCTGCTGGACGGGGTGCGCGGCGCGGCCCCCCTGGTGGGGGCCTTCCGTACCGGGCCGGAGGCAAGAGACCCCATCGGGCGGGAGGAGCTCGCCAAAGCCATCGACACCCTCACCCGCTACAAGCAGGGGAAAGCCAGCCTGGAGACGCGCATCGTGGAGGATGAGCTGTGGTGGGAGCTGCGCCACTGGGAGGCCATCCGCAGGGACAAGAGGAGGGACAAGAGGAGGGAGGGGAAAGGCCCGGAGCCCTCCTCCGCCTGGCTGTTCAACGCCGTCCTCAACAAGCACGCCGACGCCATGGACAACTACCCCGAGCCGGTGGTGCTCCCCCGGGAGCACAGCGACGAGGAGAGCGCACGGGCGCTGTCCTCCGTCCTGCCCGTCCTGCTGGAGTACAACGACTATGAGCAGACCTATTCGGACAACTGGTGGGACAAGCTCAAACACGGCACGGCGGCCTACGGTGTGTTTTGGAACCCCGAGAAGGAGAACGGCCTGGGCGACATCGACATCCGGGAGATCGACCTGCTCAAGCTGTTCTGGGAGCCGGGCGTCACCGACATCCAGAAGTCCCGCAACCTGTTCCTCGCGGAGTTGGTGGACGAGGAGCTGCTGGAGCAGCAATACCCGGAGCACAAGGGGCACCTGGGCGGAGGGGCCATCGACATCAAGCAGTACGTCTACGACGACACGGTGGACACCAGCGGCAAGAGCGTGGTGGTGGACTGGTATTACAAGAAGCGCAGCCCGGCCGGAAAGACGGTATTGCACTATGTAAAATTCGTAGGGGGCACCCTGCTCTATGCCAGCGAGAACGACCCGGACTACCGGGAGCGGGGCTGGTATGACCACGGCCTCTACCCGGTGGTGCTGGATGTGCTCTTTCCCGAGAAGGGAACGCCGGTGGGCTTCGGATATGTCGCCATTTGCAAGGATCCCCAGCTCTACATCGACAAGCTCTCGGCCAACATCCTGGAGAACGCCATGATGTCCACCCGGAAGCGGTTCTTCGTCTCCAGCTCCACCGGCGTCAACGAGGAGGAGTTCCTGGACTGGAACAAGCCTCTGGTGCACGTGGAGGGCGAGCTGGACGACCGGCGGCTCCAGGAGATTGTCACACAGCCCCTGTCCGGTATCTACGTGGACATCATCAACATGAAGATCGAGGAGATGAAGGACACCGCCGCCAACCGGGATGTGAACTCCGGCTCCGCCGGCTCCGGCGTCACCGCCGCGGCCGCCATCGCCGCCCTCCAGGAGGCGGGCAACAAGGCCAGCCGGGACATGATCGCCGCCAGCTACCGGGCGCACACGGCCATCAATTCCCTGTGTATCGAGCTCATCCGGCAGTTTTACGACGAGAAGCGCACCTTCCGCATTACCGGGCAGGCACCGGGGAGCTACTCCTTCGCGGAGCTCAGCAACGCGGCCATCAAGGAGCAGGAGATCGGCTTCGACAGCCAGGGCGCCATGCTCTACCGAAAGCCCGTGTTCGACCTGAAAATCAAGGCCCAGAAGAAGAACCCGTTCAGCCGGATGGAGCAGAATGAGCGGGCCAAAGAGCTGTACGGCCTGGGCTTCTTCAACCCGGAGCGGGCCCAGGAGGCGCTCGGCGCGCTGGAGATGATGGAGTTCGAGGGCATCGACAAGGTGCGTGAGCAGGTGCAGCAAGGGGAGACCCTCCTCAATGTCTGCCAGAAGATGTCCCAACAGCTCGACCAGATGGCACTCATCATCCAGTCCCTCACCGGGAAGGACATGGGGGTGGCCGGACAGGATGGACAGACTGGGGGACAGGTTCCTCCCCCGGGAGGAGGCCGGGGCGGCGGGATAGACAGGGCCGCCGTGAAGGCCCAGACCCCCATGACCGGGTATGGGGAGCGGCTGGCGGAACGCAGCACACCCAGCATGGACAGCGTGAGCGGTGCGGCCACGCCCAAGTAGGAGTGCGGAACCATTGGCCCGACCGCGAGGGAATGCGGGCGCGCATGGGGCCCCCACGGAAGGCGGGACGCCTTTCGTGGGGAGAGGACGAGCAACGGAATGGAGCGGATGCCCGTCGGGAGACGGGCGGAGCGGAATGGAGTTTGTGAGGACGACATGACAAAGGTACGCGCGATGAGGCGCGGAGACCATTACGCCGTCCATGCCCGGGGGCATGCCACCGGCAGCCCGCAGGTTTGCGCCGCAATCTCCGGCCTGCTGTACGCCCTGGCCGGGTATGCGCGCAACGCCGGGTACGGCCTCAGAGAGCGGCTGGACAGCGGGGATGTTTATCTGGAGTTCCGGGGCGGGGCGGGGATGGAGGCGGCCTATGACATGACCGTGATCGGCCTGATGCAGATTGCGGCCCAATACCCGGAGTATCTGGAGATTGAGGCAGAAAGGAAGGAAACGCAATGACATACACCGATTTGGCAGACATCAACCTGGCCCTGTTCGACGGCGGCGCGCCCGCCGGAGGGGAGGGCACGGGGGCGGCGGCCCCCGCAGGCCAGGCTGAGATAAAGGGCGGTTCCCAGGCAGCCCCCGGTAACACCCGCCGGGGAAGACCGGGCGGTACCAGTGTTCTCTACGGGAAGCAGCCGGCGGAGGCCGGCGGCGGGGACGGGAGAGAGCAGCAGCCCTCCGACGCCGGGAGGGAGAAAGAACCGGAGGTGCAGACCACCTCCAACACGCTGGAGGAGAAGCGGAGGGCCTACAGGGCCCTGGTGGAGGGGGAGTACAAGGACTTATACACCGAGGACACCCAGCGCATCATCGACCGCCGGTTCCGCGAGACCCGGGATCTGGAACAGCAGGCGGCCAGGGTCCAGCCGGTACTGGACATGCTGATGCAGCGGTATAAGATTCCGGACGGAGACCTGGGCAAGCTGACCCAGGCCGTGGAGAACGACGACGCCTACTGGAGCCAGGCCGCCGAGGAGGCGGGTATGAACGTGGAGCAGTACAAGCAGTTTCAGAAGCTCCAGCGGGAGAACACCGCCCTGCTCCAGGCCCAGCGGCAGCGGCAGAGCCAGCAGGCCGCCCAGCAGCAGCTCCAGAAGTGGTACGCCGAGGGCGAACAGCTCAAGGCCGATTATCCGGACTTCGACCTGGGCACAGAGGCCAGGAACCCGCAGTTCCTCTCCATGCTCAAATCCGGCGTCCCCGTGAAGCTGGCCTATGAGGTGCTGCACATGGACGGCATCAAGGCCGTGGTGGCCCAGGCCGCCGCCCAGCGCACGGAGAAGCAGGTGGTGGACGGCATCCGCGCCAAGGGGGCCAGGCCCCCGGAGAACGGCACCGCCGCCCAGAGCGGCTTCACAGTGAAGGACGACGTGTCCAAGCTGACCAAGAAAGACCGGGCGGAGATTGCCCGCAGAGCGGCACGGGGCGAGCGCATCACGTTCTGACCCCGCACGAGAAAGGAGACAACATGGAGGATCTGATTTTGCTGCCCGTCGTACTCGAGCTGTTCGACGGCGCGGCCAACACCAACGTGACCACCGATGGGGACCTGTCCACGGAGATGAAAACCTACTACTCCGACTACCTCATCGACTTGGCGGAGCCCGAGCTGGTGCACGACCAGTTCGGCCAGAAGCACCCCATCCCCAAAAACGGCGGCAAGATAATCGAGTTCCGCCAGTACGACCCCCTGCCCGAGATGACCGCCCCCCTCACCGAGGGCGTGACCCCCGACGGCCAGTCCATGAGCGTCAAGGCCATCACCGCCGAGGTGAAGCAGTACGGCGGGTATGTCACCCTCTCCGACCTGCTGATGCTCACCGCGATCGACAATAACCTGGTGCAGGCCACCAAGCTCATCGCCTCCCAGGCCGGCCGCACCCTGGACACCATCACCCGCGAGGTCATCAACGCGGGCACGGTGGTCCAGTTCGCGGATGGTAAGGTGGATTCCCGGGACGAGCTGTACTACACCAGCGCGGAGGACAACTGCAACCTGACGGTGGACGCCGTCAAGCGGGCCGTCCGCTTCCTGGAGACCCAGGACGCGCCCAAGATCGACGGCTGGTATGTGGGCATCATCCACCCCTACTGCAAGTACGACCTGATGAAGGACCCCGACTGGAAGAACCCCCACGAGTACGTAGACACCGAGAACGTATACCAGAACGAGATCGGCGAGCTCTATGGCGTGCGCTTCGTCCAGTCCAGCCGGGCCAAGGTATTCTCCGGTGCTGACCTGGCCAGCGACAGCCGCACCCTGCTGGTCAACGGCGCAAGCGTGACCAGCACCAAGACCGTCCCATTCGACGGCGGCGCGGTAAAGGCCAGCGCCCTGGTGGGCCGGATGGTCAGCATTGGCGGCACCGTCACCCGCGTGACCGCCAACACCACCAGCCAACTCACTGTGGAGGACGACGTGACCGCCTCGGACAACGACGTTATCTACCCCGCCGAGGGCGGCAAGGGCGGCGCGGACGTCTACTCTACCCTCATTCTGGGCGACGACGCCTATGGCGTGACGGAGATCACCGGCGGCGGCCTTCAGCACATCGTCAAGCAGCTGGGCTCCTCCGGCTCCGCCGACCCCCTGGATCAGCGGGCCACCTGCGGCTGGAAGGCAACCAAAACGGCGGAAATCCTGGTGCCCCAGTACATGGTGCGCATCGAGACCACCGCGACGAAGTGAGGAGGACAGGCATGAGCACACAGAAGAATCTCCCCGCCAACGAGGAGCTGGTGGAGTATATGGCCCCGCTGATCGGCGCGGCCACCAAGAAGGACGTCATCGTGGGCGTCAACGGCGAGACCATCCGCATCAAGCGGGGTGTCCCCGTGAAGATCAAGCGGAAGTTCCTCAAGGTGCTCCGCCAGGCGGCGGCCCAGGAGTACGCGGCCTATCAGGTCATGGAACAGGCGCAGAAGGGCGCGGCGGTGGCCCTGGCGAAGATGTGAGGAAGCGCGGCGAGGCGGAGAGGGGGCGGCCCGAACTGCCCCGCCGCGCTCCCTTTTCCGGAGGTGTTTTTATGAAAATCAAAGAGGCTATCGCCTCCGCGCGGAAGCTCAGCGGCAATGCCGTGGACGACGCCGCCCTCTGCCGGTGGCTCAGCGAGCTGGACGGGCGGCTGATGCTGGACTTCTACAAGGGCTCGGAGTGGATGTCCTATTCCCTGCCCCAGGACGAAGACCACGAGCTTCTGGTCCCCTTTCCCTGGGATGAGTTGTATGTCCACTACCTGGAGGCCATGGTCTACTACTCCAACGGGGAGTTTGACCGCTACCGCAATAGCTATGAGATGTTCAACAAGAAGGAGCTGGACTACCGCCAGTGGTATGCCCGCAACCAACTGCCTACCACCCTGGAGGCGTTGGAGAGGCGGGACTGCACCGTAGTGACCGAGGGGCGCGGCAGCCGGCCGTTCTGGTATCTGAGCGCCTATGCCCTGGCTGTGAAGCACGGCTATCAGGGCACCGAGGCGGAGTGGCTGGGGGATATCAGGGGAGAGCGGGTGCAGCTGCGCTACAATGAGGACACTGACGCCCTGGAATGGAAGTACGAGGACGGGGGCGCATGGGCCGAGCTGATGGACATCGACGCCATTCGGGGGCCCGTGGTGGACGGCACCCTGGAGCAGGCTACCGCCGCAAAGGAGGCGGCGGAAACAGCACAGGCAGGTGCGGAAGCGGCGCAGGAAGCCGCCGAGTCGGCCCGGACGGGTGCGGAAACCGCCGCGGCCTCTGCGGCGGAACAGGCGGCAGCCGCCGGAAAGAGCGCCGCGGCTGCGGCGCAGGATGCGCAGAACGCCGCAGCCGCGAAGACGGGAGCGGAGAGCGCGAGAGACGCCGCAGAGGCAGCAAAGAGCGAAGCGCAGGAATCGGCGGCTTCTGCCCAGGAGAGCGCCGCCACGGCGCGGCAGGAAGCAGGGAAGGCCGTGGGCAGCGCCGCGGCGGCGGCGGGCAGCGCAGAAGATGCGGCGAAAAGCGCGGAGGCAGCGGAAGCTGCTCAAAAGGCGGTATCGGATTCGGCCACAGCGGCAGAAGCCGCGCGCAAGGCGGCAGAGGCGGCCGCGGCCCAGGCGGCCGGAGATGCGGATGCCGCAGAGGAAAGCGCATCGGCCGCAGCGGGCAGCGCATCCACGGCGTCCCAAAAGGCGGAAGATGCGGGCGCGAGCGCGGCAGCGGCGGCGGGAAGTGCATCCCAGGCTTCCGAAAGCGCGGCCCAGGCAGGCGAGAGCGCAGAGGGGGCGGCGGCCTCCAGAGACGCTGCGGTTATGGCCCAGGGCAAGGCGGAGACTGCACGGACGGCGGCGGAATCCGCAAAGACAGCCGCAGAGGCGGCGAGAGATTCCGCGGGCACGGCTTCGGAGGCGGCGGTGAGTGCGAAGGAAACCGCAGTCAACGCCAAGAACGGCGCAGAGGCGGCGGCTGGAAATGCAAGTGATTCCGCCGGAGAGGCTGCGGCCAGCGCGGAGCTGGCCGGGCAAAAGGCTGCCGCGGCGGAGAAGAGCGCGGAAGCGGCTGCCGCCAGCGCCGCGTCCATCGGTCAGGCGGAGGAAAACGCCGCGGCATCCGCCACGGAGGCGGCGAGCTGGGCGGTGGGCGGCACCGGAACGCGGGAAGGGGAGGACACCAACAACGCCCAATACTGGTCTGCACGGGCCCAGGACGCGGCGGGCGGCGGTGTGACCTCCTTCAACAACCGGACAGGAGCGGTGAAACCGGCCAAGGGAGATTACACCGCCAGTCTGGTGACCTTCACCGACGGACAGACCTTCCAGGAGAAGTATGAATCCGGAGAGCTGGCAGGCCCCGCCGGAGCAGACGGCGCGCCAGGTTCCCCCGGCCCAGCCGGGGCACCGGGCGAACAGGGGCCTGCTGGCCCGGCTGGCCCCACGGGCCCCCAGGGGCCCAAAGGTGATCCCGGAGAGGCCGGGGCGGATGGAGCACAAGGCCCACAGGGCCCACAGGGCCCGGAAGGGCCTGCTGGGCCGACCGGCCCGAAGGGGGATCCGGGACAAGATGGGCCCGCTGGCCCGGCCGGAGCAGATGGGGCACCCGGTAAGGATGCAACAATAAACGGTGTAAACGCTCTGACCATTCAGGGCGGCACACGGGTGAAAGCGGCTCAACAGGGAAACACTCTGACATTGGATACACCGGATGCCGTCACTGTTCCCGGCGGCGGCACGATGCAGATGGGGGAGAGCCTTGGCGACGGCCCCTACACCATTGAGGTGACAGAAGACGGAGAGGGCGGCGACCTCTCCGCCGAATATGTGGGCTACAGCAACACAGGCAGCGGCCTGGAGGCTACCAACGTACAAGAGGCCATAGACGAGCTGGCGGGGAAGGGCGGAGGCGAATACCTCCCTTTGACTGGCGGGACAATGACGGGTCCGCTCACTTTAAGCGGGCTGCCGACCAGCGAAAACCACGCCGCCAACAAGCAGTATGTGGATGGCTTGGTTGGTGACATCAATGCCATGCTGGATGCCATCAACGGGGAGGTGGTGTGATGTGGGCACTGCTGCGGATAAGCTAACCTATTTACAGGAGACGAAAGAGGCAATTCGGAAAGCAATTGAGGTGCAGGGGGGGACTGTGGCCGCGGGGCTCCCATTTCGTCAATATGCGGGATATATCACGCGCCTCACCCCGCCGAATGCTTTGGCGGTATCGGACGGTGACGTACAGGTTACCTGTAAGCTGGGCCACCCAGTACGGGTAGATGGGCCATTAGCCTACCCAACGGGTAAGACCTACTATCTGTCGCTAGAAGGGGACGGACTCCCTGAGATTGGGAATATGCGCTGCCCTAAAGGGGCGATTCTCTTAATTACCCCTCTATCGGCAGGAGGGAAAATCGCTGTAGAGGGTGGAGCGGAGGCACTTGGCACATCCTCTGATGGCGGCCAGACATACCGAATAACAGGAGATTTTCTGATTTTTAGCTCAGGTGGTATGCACAGCGGCGGGAGCATCAACTAAAGTAGATAACTACACGCACCACCTTCTTGGAGACATAAAAAGCCACCCCCATCGGAGGGGGTGGCATGGACCAATGAAAGGTGAGGGGGTAAAAATGTTGGTCCGCGAAGTCATTATAGCATCCTGGAAGAGAATAGGCGAGCCTTCTAAGAAAGAGGAAGTGACGAATCAGTATGAAAAGAATCGACTTTGACAAGTACACCACCGCGGTCGCCAGCATCGGCATGTGGCAATGGGTGGAGGTGTAACATGGCCATCATTGTAAACGGCAAAAAAGTTGCCGGGGTGGGGCTGCCCGGCAAGGACGGAGCTCCAGGGGCAGACGGCAAGGATGGTGCACCTGGAAAGTCCGCCTATCAGGCGGCAAAAGAGAAAGGATATACCGGAACCGAAGAGGAGTTTAACACCGCTCTGGCTGGTATGCAAAGTGCTCCATTCTTGCCGCTGGCTGGCGGCACGATGGCAGGGGCGATTACTTTAAGCGGGCCTCCGACGAATGAAAACCACGCCGTCAACAAGCGCTATGTGGACGAGCACGCGGGGGCGAGGGTTATTTTGGGGAGCTATGTGGGGACAGGAAAATCAGGCAAAAGCAACCCTAATCAAATAACCTTAGCCGAACCCTTTAAACTACTCTGTATTTATGGTATTCAAGATACGGATTCGTATACAAGTATCAGCGATTCTGATATTTGTAATATTATTCCAAGCAGTATTATCCCTACTGAGTATACAAGCGGCTTTGGTTTTGGCATGGGCTACAATTATAATCCAAGAGATACTTACGGTAAAAAATCGACGGATGGAAAAACTTTCAGTTGGTATTTTGGCCTTAGCCCGACTAGTGCAGCAGATGTACAATTTAATACATCTGGAGTTGTATATCACTACTATGCCATAGTTTAGAAATAAGAGGTGAATCAAATATGACCATCATCCAAATTGAACCGCTGGAAACCGGCCAGCACCCGATCCAGAGCCAGAGCGGGCGGAGCGCCTGCTGGCTGGATGACTACATAGAGGTGCCCGCCCACCTCCATGACGCGGTGTGGGCGACCTATGGCTGG
>OWHY01000331.1_pt1 | contig 29669 bp, 20 predicted proteins | sample 1732971 | NCBI WGS metagenome assembly OWHY01 (sample SAMN05065775, study PRJEB22554) | human gut metagenome | biome: ENVO:2100002; feature: ENVO:00000062; material: ENVO:00002003 | host: Homo sapiens | place: USA
CGAGATGAGCGCTAGTCTCGTGGGCTCGGAGATGTGTATAAGAGACAGCTGCTGGACGACTCGTTCGCCTCGATCGCCACGGCCGTCATGTGGGGGCGTTCGCTCTACCGCAATATCCAGCGTTTCGTGCTGTTCCAGCTGACGATCAACTTCGCGGCCATCACCATCTGCTTCATCGGCGCGCTGTTCGGAACCGACATGCCGCTCACGGTGGTGCAGATTCTCTGGGTGAACATCATCATGGACACCTTCGCGGCGATGGCCATGGCCTCGCTGCCGCCCAACCCCGAAGTGATGCGCGACAAACCGCGCCCGAGGGACGAATTCATCATCACCCCCGCCATGGCCCGCACCCTCTTCACGTGCGGCGCGGCGATGGTGGTCGTACTGCTGGGAATGCTCTTCCGATGGACGATCCTGCAAGGCGGACTCACGGTGGAGCAACTGACCGTGTTCTTCTCGACGTTCGTCTTCCTCCAGTTCTGGAACATGTTCAACGCCAAGGGATTCGAGACGCGCCATTCGGTCTTCACATGTCTCGGCGGCTGCCGCGAATTCTTCCTGATCCTCGCGGCGATCGGCGTGGGACAGGTGCTGATCGTGGAATTCGGAGGCGAGGTGTTCCGCACCGAACCGCTCTCGTGGATGCAATGGGCCGAGGTGATCGGATTCACCTCGCTGCTGGCTGTCAGCGGCGAAATCATCCGTGCAATCCACAGAAAAAGAAAACAGTTGCGATAAAATACGATGCTCAAACGCCTGACCGCCGCCTGCCTGCTCTCATTCGCGGGCCTGGGAGCAGCGGCGCAATTACCGGACAGCGCAGACATGAGCGCCGGAGGGGAGTTCCGACGGCGCATCGACCGCCACACCTCGACAAAAGCCTACCGCATGCTCTTCGTCGGCACGCCGCTGATCGTGGGCGGCGTCGTGATGCAGGCCTACGATTCCGACTTCCGGCGTCTGCGCAACGGGTACAGCCGTTCGTTCCGCCACGACTACGACGACTGGCTCCAGTACGCTCCCGCCGGGGCGATGGTGGCCCTGAAAGCCTGCGGCGTTAGGGGACGCAGTTCATGGGGCCGCATGCTGGTCTCCGACGCCTTTTCGGCGGGACTCATGGCCATCGGGGTCAACTCGCTCAAATACTCCTGCCGTGTGATGCGCCCCGACGGATCGTCGCGCAACTCCTTCCCCTCGGGGCATACGGCGACGGCCTTCATGGCCGCCACGATGCTCCACAAGGAGTACGGCCACCGCAGCCCGTGGTACAGCATCGGGGGCTACACCGTGGCGACGATCACGGGCGTCACCCGTCAGCTCAACAACCGGCACTGGATGAGCGACATCATGGTCGGAGCCGGTATCGGCATCCTCGCCACGGAGCTGGGATATTTCCTCGCAGACCTGATTTTCAAGGAGAAGGGGCTGAACGTCACGGAAACCTACTCGGTCTACGACCGCTGCCGCCGGCCGTCGTTCCTCGGGTTCAGCCTCGGATTCTCGACCGTCCCCGGAAGCTACACGCCCTACCCCGGGATGCACATGCAGTTCCTCTCGGGGCCGGCCGTCTCGGTGCAGGGCGCCTGGTTCGCAACGCCCTACTGGGGTTTCGGCGGCCGCATGTCGTGCACCAACCTGCGCGTGAAAGTCAACGGCGTGGCGCAGAACGACAATCTGGAGTGTGCGTCGATGTACGCGGGACCCTATTTTTCCCACCCCTTTTCGATGCGGTGGCTCGTGGGCGCCAAACTGCTCGGAGGGTGCGAGATCTACAAACCGTGCCGCACGGATTTCCGCAGGCTGGAAAGACGCGCCGGATTCTCCTTCGGAACCGGGCTTTCGACCACTTACCTCGCCACGCAAAACCTCGGCGTGCGCTTCTCGACCGATTACGACGTCGCACCTCCCGTGGTGCGTTCGTCGCGCGAACGGCTTCACAAGCTCACCTTCAGCATGGAGGTCTGCGCGGTATTCTGAAACGCAAAGGGCGGACCCGTGGGTCCGCCCTTTGCGTTTTCTTTCCGGGCCCTTACAGGAACGACTCCCCCTGCGCGGCGCTGCGCAGCCGCCCGGCCGTGACGCCGTCCTTCACCGCAGCAGGGATCGCCACCCCGGAATAGACCGAGACGACGCCGTCCTTCAGCGCGCGGAGCCGCAGTTCCCGCTTCGTCATTTTTTCAACCGCATAGCTGCTGTCCCACGGCGTACCGTCGGCATAGGTCCCCGAAAGCACCTGCCCGGTCGCCGGATCGCCGACAAGGGCGTAGGTCCCGGTGAACCGGGCGTACCCGAACGTCCCGATACTCTGGTAAAGGGTGAATGTCCCGTCTTCGCCGAGTTGCAGGTAAACCGTTCCGGTCAAGGCCGTACCGTCCTTCCAGCGGGTCAGCATCCAGCCGTCGTAGTTCGCCTCGTCCTCACCGCCGCCCTTGTCTCCGCCGCAGCCGACAGCCAGCAGAGCCGCGGCCGCCACGGCAAAAAGGCTCAATCCGATTTTCATACCCAAGGCCGTCCCGCTCCTGGTTTCCGCAAAGACGGATTACAAATATAGGGATTGGAACCCGAAATCCAAAGCAGAGCTGCAAAAATCCCCGGCGGCAGATGAAACAGGCGCCCGTTGGCACAAAAAATGCACGTTCCGGACTGCGGCTTTCCCCCGGCAACACATTATGAAACTGCGTCTCGGTCTGATACTTCTGTTATTCGCGGCATCGGCAGGCATTCTTGCCTGGATGTACTACGCTGCGACGCGCGAACCCCGGTCGCCGAAGGGTTCGCCGTGGGCCGAAACGCTCGCCGACCTGGACGCCTGCTGCCGCCGCAAACACGTCAAATCGGTGCAATACGACCATTTCGCAGGCATCGCGGCCGACGAAGAGCGCCACACGGCCGAACGGCTGTTCCGGGCCATGGCCTTCTCCGAGCGGTTGCAGGAGAACAACTGCGCGACGGCGATCCTCCATCTCGGAGGTCATTACACGCCCCCGGGGAAGATCATCATTTTCGGCGGCACGACCGACGGCAACCTCGAACGGAGCGTCGCCTACGAACGACAGGCCCACGCCGGACGCTCCGGAGCCGACATCCGCCGGGCGATGGAGCGCGGCAACCGCTATGCGGCGCGCATACTGACCTGGGCCTCGGCGGGAGACATGCGGAACATCGCCCTGCTGGAACGCTGCCGGCAGGAGGGACGCAACGCCCCGGACACGGGCCGGTTCGCAGTCTGCCCGAACTGCGGCAACCTCTATCCGTCGGAATACGCCGACTGGTACTGCCCCGCCTGCCTGACGGAGGGAAAAAGGTTTGTCCTCTTCGAGTGAGCCATGCTACATAGGGGGGGGGATGAACGAAGCGAGGCACGAACCGGTAATCCCGTCCGTGCCTCGCAGGTACAAGGGCAAAACGCCCCGTGAAATCAGCGACTACTCCTCGTCGGCGTCCTTCATGGTGTGGTATACGTTCACCACGTCGTCGTCCTCTTCGAGTTTCTCGACCAGCTTCTCGACCGATTCGCGGCCTTCGGCGTCAAGCTCCTTCACGTCGGAGGGGATACGCACCGACTCGCCCGAGACGATCTCGAAGCCCTTGTCGTCGAGCCACTTCTGGATGGCGCCGAACGATTCGTAGGGGGCGTAAACCGTGATTCCGTCCTCCTCGGAGTAGAACTCGTCGACCCCCAGGTCGATCATCTCCAGCTCCAGCTCCTCGGGATCGACACCCTCGGCGGCGCGGAACTTGAAGACGCACTTGTGGTCGAACAGGAAGCCCACCGAGCCGCTGTTGCCCAGCGTGCCGCCGCATTTGTTGAAATACATGCGCACGTTGGCCACGGTGCGGTTGGTGTTGTCGGTGGCCGTTTCGACGAGGAACGCAATGCCGTGAGGGCCGTATCCCTCGTAGATCACCTCCTTGTAGTCGGCGGCATCCTTCTCGGTGGCGCGCTTGATGGCCCGTTCGATGTTCTCCTTGGGCATGTTCTCGGCCTTGGCGTTCTGAATCAGAATGCGCAGGCGGGTGTTGCCCGACGGGTCGGAACCTCCGGCCTTGACGGCGATCTCGATCTCTTTGCCCAACTTGGTGAAGGTGCGGGCCATGTGACCCCAGCGTTTCATTTTTCGCGCTTTGCGATACTCAAAGGCTCTTCCCATAAGATTATCGTTTTTTTTCGGATTTTTTCGTTCGTGGTGCAAAGGTATAAAATTCGGAGTTAAAAATTAAAGATTAAAAATTAAAAATTACTTTTGTACCGTATAAAAACACCTGAATCTATGGAGATCAAAAGTCGTTTCGACCATTTCAACATCAACGTAACGGACCTCGACCGCAGCATCGCCTTCTACGACAAGGCCCTCGGGCTGCGGGAAACGGGCCGCAAAGAGGCCTCCGACGGAGGATTCACGCTGGTCTATCTGGGCGACGGACAAAGCCCCTTCCGCCTGGAGCTTACCTGGCTGCGCGACCACGCCGCCGCGCCCTACGAGCTGGGCGAGAACGAGAGCCACCTCTGCATGCGCGTGGCGGGCGACTACGACGCCGTGCGCGAGCACCACCGCGCCATGGGCTGCGTCTGTTACGAAAACCACGACATGGGGCTTTACTTCATCAACGACCCCGACGACTACTGGATCGAAATATTACCCCTGAAATAACCGCCATGCAGACGCAAACCGAAATGCAAAGGGAGGTCGACGAGGCCGTGCGCACGATGCGCGCGGGCGGCATCATCCTCTACCCCACCGACACGGTCTGGGGACTGGGCTGCGACGCCACCTCCGCCGCCGCCGTGGAGCGGATATACCGTCTCAAGCGGAGCGGGAACAAGAAATCAATGCTCGTGCTGTGCGCCTCGGCCGACATGATCGTCCGCTACGTCAACAAGGCCCCGGGAATCGCCTTCGAGGTGATGGAGCTGGCCACCTCGCCCCTGACGGCCATCCTGCCGGGCGCCGCGGGGCTTGCCGAAAACCTCATCCCCGACGAAGGGACGCTCGGCGTGCGCATCCCCGACCACGAATTCTGCCGCCGGATGCTCCGCGCCCTGGGACGGCCCATCGTCTCGACCTCGGCCAACATCTCGGGCGAAGCGACGCCCGTGGGATTGCAGGACGTGGCCCGCGAGATCATCGACGGCGTGGATTTCGTCGTCAACCCCCGTTTCGAAGGCAAACCGACCCGCAAGGCGTCGTCGATCATCGCGTTCGGCGAAGGCGGCGAGGTGAAAATCATCCGCGAATAAGATGGCGCGCACGCTCGAAACCCCGATTCAGAAACGGTTCTCCGACGTGGACCCCTTTCAGCACGTGAACAACGTCTCGCAGCAGATGTATTTCGACGTGGGCAAGATGGAGTTCTACGAAAAGGTGCTGGGCGCGGAGGTGCTGCTCGCAGACCTGCGGATTCTCACCGTCTCGACCTCGACCTCCTACCTGGGGCAGGTCAGGATGCACGACCCCGTGCGGGTGACGACCACCTGCGAACGGGTGGGAACGAAGAGCCTGACGCTCTTCCAGCAGCTGCTCGCCGGCGGCGAGGTGCGCAGCGAAAGCCGCTCGGTGATGGTCGTCTTCGACTTCGCACGCCAGCGGAGCGAACCGGTTCCCGACGCCTGGCGCGAACGGCTGCTGGCCGATTAGTGTTCCAGCCGTCCGTCGCTGCGCAGTTTCGGCAGGCCGTGGCGGACATAATACTTATAGCCTACCACCACGAGGATGACGCCCGCGAAGATGAAGACCGAGGCGGTGATGTTCGCGGCGTCGAAATGCGCCTGTCCGCGCGTAATGGCCAGGATGCCCGCGATCACGGGCTGGATGTAGCGGTAAAGCGCCGTGTGCACCGAGGTCAGCTTCTCCGTGCCGCGGTAGAGCAGGTACATGGGCAGGACGGTTCCCAGAATGAGGATATAGCCCAGTTCGGCCTGCGCAAACAGCGGAAGCCGCAGAAACGGTACGTGGTCGATGTATTTCCAGAAGAAGGGCGCCGTTATGGCCAGCCCGATGATGTAGTACCACCCCATCACGACCAGCGTGCCCAGCTTCTCCAGCTGCGGCTTGATAATCACCGTATTGACGGCGATGGCCACCACGGCCGCCAGCACGAACAGGTTGCCCTGGGCGCGGCTGCCGTGGGTAAGCGAGAAGCCGTCGCCGAGAATCAGGATTCCGGCGCCGACGAGTGCGCAGACCACCCCCACGACACGCGTCCCGATATACTTGCGCGGGTGCATCAGGTGATCCATGATCAGCGTGAAGGCCGGGCCGAGCGTGGCGATCGGACTCGACACCTTCGGATTCACCAAGGCCGGAGCCGCGCTGTGCGTCTTCGCGGGGGTATGGCTGGTAACCAAGTCGAAATCCCGGGCGCAGCTCGACGCCGACCGCCTGAAAAGCGGCAATTAGCCCCTCCCCGACGACGGCAGCCGCCCCTTCCGCGCCCCTGAAAAAGAGCGTTTCCGAACAGCCGGGGCGAATGCTCCCCGAACCAAAAGGCGAACCCCGCGGGGAACGGGATTAAAAAACTGTAACGATTCGATTTATCGGGTCGTTACAACTTTTATATAGGAAAATAGGTAACGCGAAGGTAACGATTTATTTTCAGCTTATTGCGTCTAAATGCCGCATTTCAAATAACCTACTGCAAGCTACGAAAAATTTTCCGATCGAGCAAATTTGCTAAAAACAATAGCGTTTTTGCGGTTCAGTACGACATGCTTATACTTATCGGAATCATTTATCTAGATGTTGATCATCCATGTGAACCCTTCTACAAACAGATCCAAAGAAGTCTGCGAACCGTCAAGACATCGTCCGGCACCGAGTTCCTGCATCGGAACTGCTATCTCCCATAAGATCTGTAGGTGTAAATTGCTTTGCCCAATAAATCGGAGATTTCGGAATTGCGATTTTCTTCCGCAGTCCATGACTACAGGATGGTTTACTTTCAACCAGACCATTTTCATCTCGAATTCCCTCAATGCAATGACAGTCCATAGTAGCGATTTCATTCCTGGAATCACTTTACTGATTCATCTCGGATATTCATCAGACGTCGTCTTACTTTTGCCAACGTATGAAGTGTATTTTTTCAGATCGGAGCAGCGGCTAAATATAGTTGATATAACGTTTGAAATAAAAAGTCTGGAATGGAAATACTTTTACATCGGAAGATATTTTCGAGGCTATAAAATTGGAAGATCTGCGTCGTATTATTGGTAACACAAGCAGGAAATTAACTTGGACATCAATTAGCCGATTTACTCAATATATTGAATCATGGCTGTATCATTATCGGAGGCAAATTGCGCCTTATCATTTTCTACAGCCTGAAAAACTTGCTGTCTATAATATTCACTCCGGTTGATGACCCAATATTTTTCTATTGTTTCATTTCAGTCAGGTGCTAAGCCGGAGTTATTGGGATATGTGACAATATGGAATAAAATCCAGATAATGAGGCAATTTAGAGAGTGCGCATTCGACATAAATGCCAGCCCCCCTAAAAAAGTTGAATGAAGATGTAACCACCAGTTTATCTTCAACCTGCTACGCTCAGATTTTATAGTGCTCCATGGAAATATGATGAGTATCCTCCTCTGTTTTTGCTACGGCCTATGTTATATTATTCACGACGGAATGAAATCCTACATGAGAATAATGTATCCAACTTCTTTAGCTGTGTCTTGCGGACTTTTATTCCAAAGTATGGGAAAATAGGAGTTGCAAACTTTTATTGTTGCAACTCCCATCTGATATCGATTTTTTAGAAGGACTCTTTCAACGCTGTTCAGCCATTTCAATCTGTCGTGGAATCTCGATGTGATCGCATTGGTCGAATACGAAATGGAGCTTCGGATCGAATGTCGCAGGATAGTCTGACGTTCGCACGATGCGATTGCTCGCAGAGAATTGGAATCCGTCTACGCAATACAGATTAACAATGCGGGGATCGAATACTCGGAACAGATTTCCATCGACCTGAATATTGCGGTGATAACGACTTGTCTGCCGCTGGGAAATTCCGCTGCCGACAGCAATGCAGGCACTTCCCCATCCCCGGCTTCCATAATTGCCGTTTGCGAAGATGTTGTTGCGAATTGTTACGTCACGGACACCGGATTGTTCGAACCAGAAGTTACCGTCGCCCTCAAAGAGGATCGAGGCTCCGGCGATATGGAAATAGTTGTTTTCGATGATAACCCGTCCGCGGGAACCAATCAGCAAACCGCGGGCGCGGTTTCCCGACATCCGGCAACCGCTGATGTGAACATCGGGACCGGGTTCGTCGGCTGCAATCAGATGGCCGGGACGAATGTTCTCGGGTAAGGGTTCAGTGAAGGTTACCGCAGAATACTCCTTGTTGAACCGTTCGACCTTAGCAACAATCCGCCGGGCATAGGCTTCAAGCGTGTGGTTGTCGACAATTTCCACCGCCATCCCCGGGACGAGGAAATCTGTGCCGTATTGCCCGCTGTGTCCCCAGCGAACCCAAATCCGCTCCCGATCGAAAATCGTATCGACGGGCATATATAGTCCATGAATATTGGAGGCATCATCCTTCTGATTTTCGAACGTACAGTCAATTAGACGGATCTGTCCCCCGCAATTGGAGAAATGCGTGGCGTCGGCCGTGATGCTGATCATGCGTTTTTTGCCGGGAGCCGGAACAACTTCCATCCGTTCAATTCCGATGTCGCGGCTGCGTTGTGCGATGACCCCCATCCCTCCGCAGTGATGGAGCTTCACGTCGAGGATTGCAATACCCTGCGAATCGGAAACGGTGATCCCGGGATTGAGCCGTCGGGCGGCCCCGAAGACCATCGTATTCCCGATCGCGGCCTTCAAATCACTGCGGAAAATCCGAATCCATCCGTTAGGACGCCGTTCAGCAGGAATGGTATGGGCCGGGAGCCAGTAGTCGTCGACGTGGAAAGCCGGTTCGCATCGTTGGGTATCGAACTCCAACAAACTGGAATAGGGGTAGACACGACCTTCGTCATCGAGGAAACGCAAGCATCCGTCCGTCAGATCGCATCGGTATTTGTCCGGGAACTCCAAATCGAGCCATCCGTTTCCGGCCGCCCGTACGGTACCTTCGGAGTGAAACGTGCGGGTAAAGTCGATCGAAAGATTGCGGATCGTGATGTTGCGGCAACGTTCGAGGTTGAACGGTGAAACGAAACCTGTGAAAAGGAGTTTCGTGTCAGCACCTTCAATGGTGAAATCTTGCAGGCCGACCAAATCAAAGGCAATCCGTTTCAAACCTTCGTCGTTGTTGCTGATGAACTGGTACTTTTCGACCGCCAGATCGGGTCGTATCCGGAGTTCTCCACCCGGAAGAATAAGCCGTGCGGCCCGGATCCGGGCACAATGGGACAAGGCGGCCCGAATGGCCGGTCCTGCGTCGGTTTGTGCAGTCAGGTCGTCAAGGAAATCATTCAAGTAGACATCGCCACCGGATGTCGGGGCCTGACAGGCTGCAAAGAGCCCGACAGCAAACAGCAACAGGGTGTGAAGCAGTTTTTTCATCAGGATATTGTAAATTATGGAAGTTTGATACGCAGGGACGCTCCCTGTCGAAGCCGGAAAGCTCGGGGATTGCGTCCCGAAATCGCAAGCGTGACTCGCAGAAACCCGTCCGGCTGTTTCTCGATGACAAGGTCGAAGTTGTTTTCAAAGGCCCGAATGTGCCGCAACGCCATGCGATTCCATCCGGAAGGCATTGAAGGGGTAAGATCGAAGCTCCTGAACCCGGTGGGGCGAATCCCGAACAATCCCTCGGTGATAACGCGGCAGAAAAGCCCGCTTTCGGCGGCCAAGTGGCGTTGAGAGCCCTCGGGCCATGCTTCGATCGGATAGGGAACATGATCGCCCAGGAGTCTGCGCCGGGCATAATGACTGAGGAATTCCGTTGCACGGTCGGCCTGCCCGGCGATGTAGATTCCCCGCAGAGCATAAAGGGTCGAACGGTCCCAGAAGGTCGAACTGCCCTGTTCGGTGAGGAGGCCGTTTTCGGTCATCAGCTCTTTTCCGAGCAGCGCCCGAACAGTCCCTTCGCTGCGGTTTTGCAACCCGGCGATCAACGGCATGCATATCCACGAGCGGAGTTTCGTACAGCCATCGAAATAGCGGTAAGTTTCGTATCCGGCAACCGTGGCGCCGAAATGGCATTCAATCGCCTCAGCGAGCTCCGAAGTCTGCCGTTTGTAAACTCGCAGCGTTTCACGCGGACATCCGAGCTCCTGTCCGAGATAGACGGCCGACCGCAAGGCATCATAATAGAGTGTCGATGTACAGAGATTGGCCTTGCCGGCAGGGAATCGGCCCTCCAATTCATCGGTATCGGAAGCGACGACCCCTTCGGGAGTGAGTTTGCGCCGGCAGTATTCGAGACACCATTCCACCAAAGGCCACAGCTCTTCGGCTTCGTTCCGTTCCCCGCGGGCCAAGGCGTAGCGCGCAGCGCCGTATGCGATCATCGCGGCATCGCCTCGATCGCCGGCCCCGTTCCAGATGTCGTCGCCCTCGGCGATGATCGAACTAGGAATAGGCCGGTATTCAGCATTCATGAAACGGGCGAAGTGGCGGAATGCGTTGAGTGCCGATCGATTCCCGATGTCGTATCCGAGCATTGGGAAAAAAGGGTTGACGTATTCGGCCTGATCGTTGGCCCAAATAGCCGCGTAGTAACATTCGCCGCCCGGAGCATGCATGTAGCCGCCGCGGGTCTTGATAATGCTTTCGGCAGCCCGGATCTTGGCAAAGCGGAATTCCGTGTCGACTACCGGATCCGGGGTCTCCAGGACCAGTTTGTCCGAGATTGCAGACACGAACTCCCTACGAGAGCGGAGTTCGGCTCCGACATCTGCGGGCGGAAGTGTCTCTCCGACTCGACAAGCCCGGAAGAGGGCATCCACCACGGTCGAATCTCCGGGCTGCAGTATGCGGATTCCGGCATCGAGCAATTCGGCCCGAATGACGTAGCCGCCCGTAATGCCTCGTTCCGAAGGGGTCGTCACGATTTGCGAAAACTCTGGGATGGAAATCTCCAGCGTTTGCGAACCGATGTTGCGGATAAGATACCGTTCACAGAGGGCGGGTTGTGTCGGCGAAGGAAAGATCGTGCGCTCCATGGCCAAGACCGGAGCCGGATGCTCCACCTCCTCGTATCCGGCCCCCACGGCATTAAAACTCCATTGACTAAAGACCCGGACCGTACCGTCTATGACGATCTTTTCGACCCGTTCGAACTGCAGGGCCGAAGCATTGAAACCCGAGGCGGAGGTATTCACGGCCAACAGCGAGGGAATATCCGTGGCCACGCGGCACATCAGACTGGCATGCGTATCATTGGGACGGACACGTAACAGCGGGAAGATCAGCGAACGTTCGACGCGAAAGGCTCCTCGGTCATCCACAACCCAGCGGAGAACCGTCGAGATCTGCTCGCCGGTCATTTCGAGATGATCCCTGTGGGGCGTATCGTTTCCGGGTCTCCAGACGATGCCTCCGTCCGGATCAATCTGCCAGCGTTGTCCTGCAACAGGAAGTCCGAGCCCGGTGCAAAAAAGAAGGAACAGCAGTTTTTTCATTGTCATTTCATTGTTCAAGGATGGCGGGGCATTCGAACCAGTGCTCCACGAATGTGCGGACGCGCTGCGCATATATCTGCGGATCGTGGAGATAGGCGGCACCATGATCGACGCCGGAAAGTATCCAGAGTTCCTTGTCTCCGATTTTCGCTTCGTACAGCCGGTGAACCATTTCCACAGGGACGACCGAGTCCTTGTCGCCGTGAATGAACAACATAGGCAACCTGCATCGGTGCACGGCATCGAGCGGAGAAGCCTTTGCGAAACTCCATCCGTAGAGGATCCGGCACCAAAGGTCCGATAGATGGAAGAGCGGAAAGAGCGGCAGTCGGCACTGCTTCTCCCAAGAATCGGCAAAGATATCCCGGGTTGAAGTGTAGCCACAATCCTCCACGGCACAGCGGACACATGCGGGCAGCGACTCTTCGGCAGCGGCGATCATCGTAGTGGCGGCACCCATCGAAACGCCGTACAGGACGATCTGCGTATTGCCGCCGAAAAGCGAATCTGCCGTTCGGATCCAGTCCACCACTTCCGTTCGTTCAGTCCACCCCATGCTGATGGCCGAAGGTTCGCTTTGCCCATGACCGCGCAGATCGGGAATCAGAACATTGAATCCGAAATCATGGTTGAAGAGATAGCCGATCATGAGCATGGTTTCCGCCGAACCCTGATAGCCATGAAAGAGCACGGCGGTCTTTTCGGTAGGCTCCGGAGCCCATAGCCACCGGGCATGGAGTCGCTCTCCGTCGGCATTCAACCGTACGATATCATGCAGCAATCCGTTGCTGCGGATGCTGTCGAGCCATTCTGTGGTATGAGGATATTGCCGGGTGAGCCAGCTGAGATCGGTCAGGCGGGGCGGATGGAGTGTCCTGTAACAGAGTACGAAACTCCAGCACAATGCCCCGATGACAAGCAGCCCGAAGATTGCGCTCAGTGCAGCAATGATTTTCTTATTTCGCTTTTTCATGACAGATATTATTTGGGTTCATATGGATCAGTTCGAAATCGGGTTTGCCGTAGCCGATAAACCGGTTCTCGGCGATGCGCACATTTCGACACCCCTCAAGGCAGAATGATTGGCGTTGTGCGGCTGTGGCGGGGAAATCGTATGTTTGTTCGACACAGTTTGCCACGAACTGCAGTCCCTCAACCGATCGGGCGTGGAGCAGCGGACGGTCATAAGTGAGAATGCGGTTGTTGCGGATCCGGATATTGCGATGATAGACCGGGCTGCTTTCGTCTGCCGGACGGAAAGAGGGAGTGATGCTGATGAGGGCTTCGCCCCAGCCGGATCCGCCGTTGTTCGAAGCCGAAGTGCCGCAGTTCTCGAAAAGGTTGTCATGGATATCCATGTCGCACACGGCGCCCGATTCGAACCAGTAGTCGGTATCTCCTTCGATGAGAATTGCCGTTCCGGCCGTCATGAAGCGGTTGTTATGTACGACAACCTTTCCGGGAGTGGTGAGCAAGATGCCGCGGGCGCGGTTGGCTCGCCCGAAGTAGCAATCGTGAATCGATACGTTGGCATACCACGAGGCGTTTTCGATAAAATCGTCTTCCCTGAATGTTTTATCGAGCGGCTCACGCAAGGCGACAACAAGCCGCTTGCTGCTTTTCCTGACAATGCGTTCAATGCGGTTCCGGGCCCCCCGAGATCCGGTCGTTCGTACAATCGGCCAGATCTCATCATCGGCTTTGAACACCCGTTCTGCCGGGAACCGGACTCCGAACAACTCAATCTGTTTCCGGTCTTTCGAAACAGCGACTATCCGGGCATAGATGCCGTGTATGTTCAAGGCATCGTCACCCTGTCCGTTGCAGTTGCAGCCGTCAAGTTCGATCAATCCGCGGCAGTTGGTAAAGTGGAACGCATCGGCAGCACAGCTGAACCGACGCTTTTCGGAACGATTGACGACCGTACAAACCGCCTTGAGCAGGATGTTCTCGCTGCGGAGTCCGTAAACGCCCATTCCGGGAGAATGGCGCAGGTCGATTTTTTCGAAGCAGACATTCCTGCAGTTCACCACCGTCATAGCGTTGGACAAATACCGCCCATGGTAAAGAGCGAGTTCCGTACCGATCGGCAGGGGACGGTCGACCGTCCCGAAGAAGCGGACCGTGTCCGGAGCGATTTCACGGGCTTCGCCGCGGAAGACTGCATTGCGGTCCGAGAGAGGACAGTCCCGGGTACCGTAAAGCACCGCACCGCTTTGCGGATCGTAAGCCGTAGAATAACTTTCGGGATCGATTTCACGCTCCCAAGTCTCATCCGTAAAGCGGATCCGCCCCTTTTCGATGTGGTAGGGATAACGTTTCCGATCGATAGCCAGGTCAACATGGCCGTCCCCAAGAGCAACGATCGAAGCCTGTGTGATATAGGGGCGTTCCCAGTCGAGCGAGAAATTGCGAATCGTCAGTCTTTCGCACTCCTCAGCCAAGAAAAGCATCAAACGCCCGTGTGCGATGAATTCAGCGCCACCGCCGTCGATTATTAAATCCCGAATGCCGCGGAGTCTTGCCACGATGTTCACCCGGTCGTCCTGCCCCTCAGGGGCATGGAAATCGTACCGCCCCGACTCGAAACACAATACGGTGGGGATTTCCCGCTTTCCGATGGTAGCGACGGCTTTTCGCAAGGCTTCGGAAGCATCCTCTCCCGAATCGGGCAACGCACCGAAATCTCGCATCCGAAGCGTATCTCCGAACGGCCGGGATGAAACGCTTCCGATCCATGCGGTCGCGAGAATCGGGAGGATGTATCGACTAATTTTCATAGAAGTACGGATTAGGATTCTCAACCATTCGAGGCATCTCTTCACCCTCCAAACAATGCTCGGAACAGTCGACCAGACTGATTGTCGAATTTTCCTTCCACCCGGAGAAGTCATTGTTCCGGACTGTGACGCTGCGGCAGTGCTGGGCATCGATGACCGAGAGACCGGCGAACCGGGGCTCAAACCGGCGGGAATCGACGAACCGGTTCCTGCTGATGACGAGCGAATCGACCGAGAGAGCATAAATCAACTGGTTGTCGAACGACTCCACGAGGTTTCCTTCGAAACGGATACATCCGTGATACGGAGTCCCCCCGCTCCGGGCATCATGCGAAATAACGGGGTCGATCTGCAGAACGGCCTGGGGAGACCGGCCGCCGGTAGCCATCGTGCCGAATCGGTTGTTACGGATCACGACGTTGCGCGTACGTCCCGATTCGAACCAGTAGTTGGCGTCACCGCAAATGCGTATTCCGGCCATCATTGAAGAAAGATCACTGTTTTCGACGCATACGTCGCCCGGAGTCGAAAGCAGAAAACTCCGGGCGCGATTATAACGAACCGTGCATTCCGATATTTCGACATCGGCATCGGCCGCGCGGTTCCCGACGGCAATGTGCACCGAGTCCGGAATTGCACTCAGGTCGAATCCGGTTCGAATGATGTAATAGTTTTCATTCACGTGGTTCACCTCCTCGACTCGTCCGCAGCCGAGTACCCCCAGATCGGCACGATCGATGAAGACGAGCGAATCACCTTGTTCGGCAAAATCGAAACCCTCCTGCTGAAAGTGCCCAAAACTGGCCCCAAACCGGTTCCCGGAAAACCGATCCACAACCGTCATGTAAACACCGTGAATGTTCGTGGCATCGTCGAGCATGCTTTCGAACCGGCAGGCCCGGAGCACTATTTTTCCCGAACATCCGACGAAATGAGTGGCATCGGCCGATGCAGAGACCATCCGGCCGCTTTGAGGCGGGACTTCAACCCGGTATTGCGAGCAGACGACGTCGCGACAGTTCTCGGCGATCAGCGCCATGCCGCCCGAATCGTGAAGCGTGACGTTCCGGACTTCAACACCGGCCGACTTGTAAAACGAGAATCCCGGATAGCGGCGGTTAGTCGAATGGGGGCCTTTATCCGTATAGACGCTTCCCACAGGAGGCAGCTCCCGAGACGAGTAGCCGCTCAGACGGACAAGCGAATCGCCGATCCATTCGGCCTGCAGCGTTTTTTTTTGATCGTGTTCGTACTGTTCGGCCTGATAGTAGGGCGAACGGGTTCCGGGATCGAACAAAATATTTTCACCGAACGGACTCGCCCAGTCGTAGCCCGTAAACCAGGGTTCCCCGCTCCGGATCTCGAAACGTTCCGGATCGAGCGGACGGAGCGTGATGCTGTGCGTACGAGGATCGTTACCAACGACGAGGCCTTCGAAGATGAACGATGCGTCGCAATCGATCGTGAAAGCCTCGAAAACGATCTGTTCGCATCGAGCGACGCGGAACGGAACGATTGCGCCGTGAAATCTCAACTGGGTTTTTTCTCCAGCCCCTTCGATCCGTACACGTCGCATCTCCTCGAGCAGAAAAGCGCAGCGTTTATAGCCGTTGTCGTTGTTCGAAACGCAGAGATAGCTGCCGGCCGCCTGTTCGGGATAGAAGTCGAACGTCCCCGCTCCGAATCGGATTGTGACCTCACCGGCTGGATGCTCCGCAAGGATCTTGCGTACAAGAGGCGTATAGTCCTCCGTTCCGGAATCGAAGTCGATGGCAATCGTTTCCGGATGCGAAATGCATCCGGAAACGATCAGCGCGGAAAGAATGATGAATTTTCGGATCGACATTCCAAACATCAATAAAATACGACCTTTCTCCATGCGAGACTGCGTTGTCCGAGATCATTCATGTCTGCAGCATAATACATGCGGACAGCCTGTCCCCCGGTTTGATCTCCCTCTTCACTGATCAGGTTGGGATACATGGCCTCCTCCTCACCCAGATTGAGGGATATAGGGGCCTCCCACGCAATACCGTCGGCACTCGTCGAAAGACAAATGCGTCGGCTCCACGAATGATAGACCATCACCCATTTGCCTATGTAGTGGTTCCACATGACCGACGGATTTCCGCCGGCATAGGTATCGAGATTGGCGATCTTGATGTTTGCGCCGCCGAGTTGTGTCTGCCCGTTGCAGCCTTCGACGGTGAATGCTTTGCCATCCCATTTTTTCCAGGTTCCGGCAGCTCCGGCCGGATCCTCCGAACAGGCCATCGTGATCATGTAGTTTCCGGGGTCATCGCAATAGCCCGAGTAGTAGCATATCCAGACTTTGCGCGCGTCGTTCCAAACTACGCACCCGTCTCCCAAGCCGTAGGACTCACCCTGCCCGGCGGGATTTTCGGGTTTGGGGTCGGTTCCGGAAAGGATCCGTCTGCCCGTTTCCCAGGTCAGTCCGTTGTCCGAGGAATAGGTGACGCCAATGGACTTATAGGCGGCGGAGACTCCGGGCCAATGGCTCTCGGCATGGAAGAATCCGGCCAACCGACCGTCCATGAGTTTATGCACGCCGATGAACCATGCGCCGCCGTCGTAAAATCCGGATACGGGTTCGATGCACTTGCCAAAGACCTCCATATCGGAGGTCAAGGCATTGACGTTCTCATCGAGCCAGGGACTGGCGGATACCTGTCGCAGGGAATTGTCCGCAGACCAGTAGGTCGTAAACAGTCCCGAATCATCGTATTTCCCGACGGAGATCTTTCCGTCAAGCCAGAGCATATACCGGGGAATGTGGGGATCCTGCCAACAGATGTTGCGGTCACCGACGACGAACGTTCCAAAATCGGTGTAATCATCCGGATTGAAATCCGCATCGAATTCGTAGGGTTTCGAACTGGAACCGTTGTTGTAGGCATGCGCGAGGTCAAGATCGCGGTCACAGGACGACAGTGCGATCATCAGAGCGGCACCAGCGACGTATAATGCATGTGTTTTCATGGTTTCGTAATTTGAATGAAGGATCGGGTTTTATTTCCAAAGCGGATTCTGTTCGATCTTCCCATTCGAGGCGTCGATAACATCCTGCGGAATGGGGAAGATTACGTGTTTGGGTTGGAAGTTCTGCGCCTGGGAGGTCGCCACGCTCGAATACTTGGCCAGTTTCTTCACGCCTTCCTCAAGTTTTCCGAAGCGGACCAGATCGTACCAGCGCTGTCCCTCGAAGCAGAGTTCGAAACTACGCTCGGCGAGCAGGGCCTCGGCGAACTTGTCGCCGTCCATCATCTTCAGATCAACCGCTTCATTCGGAGTCTTGATATCGACTCCGAAACCACGGCGTCGCACCTGGTTGACATATTCGAGCGCTTCGGGCGAAGGAACTTCGTGAGCCCGCCAAACGGCTTCGGCATACATCAGCAACACGTCGGCATAACGGATGATCGGAAAGTTGATCGGATTTGCCCAGTTTGCCCATCCCGGCCCCCGTCCCTCCTCAGTCAGGGCATGGCGGAACTTGTAGGCGTAGTAGATCGGTTCGGAACTGAGATCCTCCTTGACGAGATTCTGATTGTCGTCGTAAACATATTTGAAGCGAGCTATGTTGTCGCGGCGCAGATCGGCGGGATCGTACGTTTCATAGAACTCCTGGGTACTCCATACCGCAGACCAATAGAGGTTATTGGGGGTCTGAACACCATCGATAGTTCCGACCTGGCCTCCGTAGGTGGTTGTACCGTTGTTGGCAAACTCGACATCGAATAGGTATTCGGAACTGTATTCGTTCGACGCATCGAACAGACTGAAATAATCCTTCACGAGCTCAAAACGACCGCTCTGGATAACCTCGTTGAGTTCGACTTCGGCTAAAGCCGCAGCTTTGGAGTCTTCCAAAGGTTCGCCGGCCATTTGCAAATAGACCTTGCCGAGCAGGGCTTTGGCTGCGTAGTAGTGAGCCCGGCCGTTCGCATTCGACACCGGAAGGTTCCCGATGGCTAGTTTCAGATCACTGACGATTTGTTCGTAGACTTGGGCCACGGAAGACTTTTCAGTCTGCACCATTGTGAGATCGGTAACTTCGTGGTTGATGATCGGCACCTCACCGAAAAGCCTTACCAGATGGAAGTAGTAGAAGGCCCGCAGGAAATAGGCTTCGCCGAGAATCCGTTTCTTCTCGCTTTCATTGCCGATATCGGTGTCAGTCAGACGGTCTATGATAACGCAGGCGCGTTGTATCCCGCGATACTGGACATACCATGTTCGGGAGATGTAGCGATGCGAAGGGGTGTAGGTGTAGTTGCAGAGTTCTGTCTCGTTTCCGTCGATGTTGGTCGGAATGATCATCTCATCGGTTCCGACGCGCCCAAGGATGAGGAAACCCTGAAAATAGGACCCGTATCGGTCGCCATTGGCCCATTCGGCCGAGAGCAGCATGTTATAAACGCCCGTGAGTCCCATGTCGAACTCTTCGGCAGTCTTGTAAAAGTTGGAGGTCGCCACGGTACTTTCGAGGGGGACATCGAGGAAGTCGCTGCACGCCGAGAAGATACAGCCTGCAACCGCGATAACGACAAAGCGGCCGAGTCGCGAGTATGCGGAGGTGATGAACTTTTTCATGATGGAGATCGTTTTACTGGAACAGAATGTTAATACCTGCGGTGAAGGTGCGCGGGCGGGGGAAGCAGCCGTAGTCGAAGCCCGACGTGAGGATATTGCTCATGCTGCTGGAACCTTGGTTGGAGTACACCTCGGGGTCGTAGCCCGAGTATCGAGTGAGGACGAAGAGGTTTTCTCCGGCGATATAGAACTTGATCGAGCCGATGTGGCTGTTAGGGCCGAACCATTTGCGCGGACAGGTGTAGCTGATCCGTGCAGAGCGGAGCCGCAGAAACGAGGCATCTTCGACGAATGCCGAGCAGACCGCTCCGTTCGTCATCGTGGAGTATTGCGTGCTTGCAAGGTTCCGGGGCGACCAACGCTCCTCGAAGAATGCCATTTGGTTGTTCGTGGTTCCGGTGAACGCTGCGAGCTGATTGTAGTTTGCGTTGTAGACGTTGCCTCCGTATGAATATTGGAACGAGAGGTTGAGGTCGAGGTTCTTCCAGGTGAAGTTCGTGCCGAAGGCTCCGAAGAAATCGGGTGTCGAGTTTCCGATTACGGTCCGGTCGTCGGATGTAATCTTTTCGTCCTTGTACAGGTCGGCGAAGCGCATGGCCCCGGGTTTTTCGGCTCCGGTTTCGACGGCGACATCAGGCTTCGGCGTTATTCCGTCGATTTCGAAATCATTTAGTCCATAGACACCTTTGGTGACGTATCCGTATATGTCTCCGATCTCTCCGCCCTCTTGCAGGATGACGGCATTCTGACCGCTCAGACAAGTGACACCCAGCAGGATCGGGGCTCCGCCCTGGCCGAGTTCAAGAATTTTGGTCTTGTTGCGGGCGAAGTTGGCGAAGAAATTCCATTTGAAATTCTTGTGGTTGATCAACTGGGCGTTCAGGCTCAACTCGATACCGCGGTTGCGCATTTTGCCGATATTCTGCCATGCCTTGTCGAATCCGACGATGTTAACAACGGGAGCCTCAAGCAACAGGTCCCGGGTAACCTTGTCATAGAAGTCTGCCGTGAATTTCAGCCGGTCGTTCCATAACCCGACCTCCAATCCTGCGTTCACTTCGCGAGTGGTCTCCCAGGAGAGGTTTTCATTAGCAATAGACAAAGAAGACTGCCCGATGGTCTCAATGGTTCCGAAGGAGTAGTTCGTTCCGTAGAGCTGCGAGTAGGAGCCCGAGGTGGGGACATTTGAGTTGCCAACCTCGCCCAGACTCAGACGCAGTTTGAGGGCGCTGACGGTATTTTGATTCTGCATGAATCTTTCGCTGTCGATGTTCCAGGCTAATGCACCGGAGAGAAACGTACCCCACTTGTCGTTGATGAAGCGCGAGGTAGCATCGCGGCGGAGGGTGAAAGTGGCAATGTAACGGTTGTCGTATGAGTAGTTAATTCGACCGATGAGCGAGACATACCGGACCTGCTCCTTGCTGGAGTAGACGTTGAAAACTTTAGCCATCTGGGCATTATTCGATCCGAGATCCTCGTATTCGTATTGAGTGGTTTCGCTGCGATCGTAGAAGTTCGTGTATCCTTGTTCAGTCATGCCGACGAGGACATTGAGACGGTGTTTCCCGAATACGGGCTTCCAGGTGAGCGTGTTTTCGTTGATCCAACTTCCGGATTCAGAACTGCCGATGATACCCTGCCCCTTGTAAAAGTAGCCGCGGGGCGTCGAGGTGGGATAGAACTGGCGGTCTTTGAGCGAATAACTGTCATATCCTGCCGTGATGCGCAAGGTCAGATTCTTAAGGATGTCGGCCTCGACATAGGCATTGAGCATCATTCGGTTGATGCGTTTGGTGAGTTCGGTCTCATTGGCGATGTTGACCGGATTCCCGTGATAGTTGTCGATATAAGAGTCGAGCGAGGACTGCGAGACGCCTGCACGGCGGAAATAGGCCTGAGTCGTTTCGTCGAATTCGAAAGGAAGAGCCGTCAGGGCCGAAGTGATGACGCCTGCAACCTGGGACGTGCCTTCGCCGCCGGTCGGCACTCCGTCGTCGACGATTCGGTTATAGCCGATATCGACACCCGTGCGTATAAAATCCGTGAATCGGTGGTCGATCGTAGCTTTAGCCGTGAGTTTCTGCCAATTCGTGGCGATGAGGACCGATTTGTTCTGCATGTAGGAACCGGAGACGAACATACTCGTTTTTTCAGTAGAGTGTGAAATAGATAGCGAATGGTTTTGAATAAATCCGGTACGAAAGATTTCATCCTGCCAGTCCCGCGACTGTACGTCTCCGATTGTGCGGGGTTGCATGGTGATAGGGTCCGTGAACAGGTGGTTGTTCGAGGAGTTTCGATCAACCTGATAGGCGGCGTACTGGCGAAAATCCATCATGTCATACCGCTTATTCATCTGTTGAAATCCGAAGTAGGTGTTGTATTGGATCTTTCCGCTGTCGCCCCGGCCTCGTTTGGTGGTAATGAGAATGACTCCGTTGGCTCCGCGGTTACCATATATTGCCGTTGCCGAGGCGTCTTTTAGCACTTCGATCGAAGCGATATCGTCGGGGTTTATCATCGAGAGCGAGGACATGCCGGTGTCATATCCGTCTATGCCACCCCCGGTGGAGGTGCTGACATCGAAGAGCGGGAATCCGTCAAGGACAATCAGCGGGGCAGTGGAGCCGGTCAGGGAGTTTGCACCGCGGATAAGCATGCTCGACTCCGAGCCGGGTTTTCCGGATGAGGAGTTGACCATCAGACCGGCCACTCCGCCGGCTAAAGCGTCGTCAACGGAGAAAAGTACCCGGTTTTCGAAGGCATCGGCCTTGATCGAGGCAACAGCTCCGGTCATGTCCTTTTTCCGTAGGGCACCGTAACCGACTACAACGACGTCGTCTATCTGAAGGTCGGAGGGTGAGAGTACGACATCGATCAGGGATCGCTGCCCGACGGATTCGCGAACCTCCCGGTACCCGAGGAAGTTGAAGACGAGAATATCTTTGGATGAACGGACTTTGATCCGATAGAAACCCTTGGCATCGGACGTGGCACCGACGGTGCTGCCTTCGATGATTATCGACGCGCCGGCGACAGGCTTTCCGTCCGGGGAGGTAATCGTACCGCTGACGGAGGTCTGGGCCCGGAGACTCGAAGCAATGAGCAGCAAGCCGGCCAGTAAGAAAACGAATCGTTTCATAGCGAATAGTTTATTCGGGTTATTCTTCGATAAGATTGATTTGTATGTCGTCCAAATACCAGTTTACATCAGCGGAGCCGGCTGACAGAAGAGCGAATTGGGGATAGGTGTTCAGCAACGATTCGTATTTGGCGCTTGTGGCCGTGAATTCGAACCGGACCTGTTTCCACTCTGCGGAAGGCATCAGCTCCGGAGATGCCGGGAGTGTGATCGTTTCGGTAAGCGGATATTCGATATTACTCCAAATTCCGAACATCTCTTCCACCTGTTCCTCGAAAGGAATATCGGGGAAGTAGATGCTCCAGTGGTCACTCGCAAGTACCTGGAGGTATTCATTCCAAGACCAGGAGGGCAGATTGTTATAGATGCCCGTCAAGACGATAAGCGAACCCTCCGCGGCATCCGTTTTCTGCCAGAAGGAGACTTCATATTTTTGTCCGGCAACGAGTTGGGCGTTGCAAACCCAGTTGTCTCGCGTGAACAACTGATAGATGACTCCCGGTTTGAGCGTTACCTTGAGGGCCTGCTTCGAGCCATCGGCCCCGCCGCTGACGATGGAGGTGTTAGTCGTCAGATCATCCGCGGAAGTGGTCGTGTTCCAGAGCGTCCATTTTCCAATGGACGAAAGTTCGAACCGCCAGGGATCATAATCCTTCTCGGGAATGGGGTGCAGCATTGGATAGTTTCCGACAATAAAAGTCTGTTCGACGGTAGTTGTCATTCCGTCGTCGGCCCGAGTGAGTCTGCAGGAGATTCGGGCTCCGTTTTTGTTGGCCGAAGTCCAGGTGACCACTGGGGCGGGATCAGTCGACGAGGAAGGCGTACCGCCTTCGAATGTCCATTGGTAGGATGTCGGATTACCCTCGACTTCGGTAAGGCCGAACGAGACGGGGGTATCGAGCCGAATACAGCCTTTCGGTGTAAGTTCCAAGGCTTTGATCCGAGCCGAAAGCGGGTAAAATACCTCAATGTCGAACGATTCGGACTGCACCTGACCGTTGAGAAAATGGATTGTAAGGGTTACCGTCTTTATGCCTTTCGAATTGAATACGACGCTCGGTTCGGGATCCGTGGAGGTCGCAGGTGTTGCGTCTTCGAAACTCCACTCGCGGGTTTCGACCCCGAGCGAAAGGTCCGTAAATGTAGCGGGTTTCCCGACGCTGAATTGTGATTCCGCGCCGTAGCTCCAAGCGAATTCGTAAGGTTGTGTCCACTCGTCCGAATCGTTGTCACAAGCAGCCAGTACCAACCCAAAGGCAAGAACCGGCACGAGATGAAAGAATAGCTGTTTCATGGTTCGCAGTTTTTGGAATGTAGGTATTTTTTCGGTCAGGGAATCCGGAGTGCTTTCTTGCATGAAGAATTCCGGCGTCCCTGTCCGAATCATGGAATCATATTCTCAAGATATGTATTCCTCGGAATATTCGGATTCTGCCCGGTGAGACTTCCGGGCCCAAAGGAGGCGGATCGGATGATCCGACCCCGGCGGATAGAGCATGGAGAGAGAAAATGATTCATTTGCGTTGATTTAGTTTAGGTTTTCAAATTGCCGCATTTGGTGCAGCTGATGCAAAGGAAACTATTAAAAACCTAAAAAATCAACGCAAATGTCTCAAAATACACGGATGACGGGAAAAGTATTTTTTAATTTATTTGAGAAAATCGTCCGGGGTCATTTCTGCGTCTCGGGCTCGTTTTTGGAGAAGATTTCCGACGCGGAGTCCACTTTTCCCGTTTTGCTCCGGTTCCGGAGGGCGAACTCCTTGGGGTAGAGTCCGAATTCCTCATGGAAGATTTTGGCGAAGTGGCTGAGATTGGTGTACCCTACGCGATACATTACCTCATTGACAGGAAGTGTTCCGTCTTGGGCAAGGAATGATGCAGCGTGCTTTAGCCGGATGCTGCGAATGAATTGTATGGGCGTCAACCCCGTGAGGGCAAGAATACGCCGGTAGAGCTGTGATCGTGACACGCCGATTTTGCGGCAAAGCTGTAGGACGTCAAATCGCGGATCAGCTATTTCGGTCTCGATGGTTTCGGTACATTTGACAAGGAAACGATCTTCGGATTTCTCCACAGCGACTTCTGAAATGGGAATCTCCTTTATAGGTTGACTGTTTTTGTGGATTTTATTCTGTCGGGCAACAAGGTTGTCGATACGGGAGAAGAGCACTTCAAGGGAGAACGGTTTTGCTACATAAGCGTCGGCTCCGACACGGTATCCGGATACTTCGTAGTTCTGCAGATTGTGGGCCGTAAGTAGAATGACCCCGATTGCCGAAGTCCGGGAATTCTCCTTGATTTTGCGGCAAAGTTCGATTCCCGACATTCCCGGCATGACGATGTCTGTAAGCACCAGATCGGGCTGTTCATTGATTGCCTGACAATAAGCCTCCTCTCCATTTCGTGCCGTCGAGACGTTGTATCGGTTCTCCAGCGCGCTTCGAAGATAATCCCGCAAGACGGTATTGTCCTCGGCCACGAGAATCGAAACTCTTTTTCCATCAGATGCAGCTGCTCCGTGGCGCGTATTTTCTTCCAGGAGCCCGCACTGCATTCCACGATCGTTCCCGATTGCGGTTTCCGCCGCCATCTCCGATTCGAATTGATCGTCACCGAAGTCCGACAGCGCGGAATCCATCCCTATCGGGAGATTCTGAAATGGCCGACCCGGGACCTTGTCGGAATCTTTGATCTGTTCGGGAGCGAGGTGTGCACATCCCTTCGGGATCCGGACCCGGAAGAGCGAACCGACGTTCAATTCGGATGCGACTTCAATTTCTCCATGATGCAGAGTAACGATATGCTTGACCAGGGAGAGTCCGATGCCGATGCTTTTTTGCGGCGAGTTGTTGTTTCGAGCCTGGTAAAAACGTTCGAAGATCCGGGACTGTTCATCCCGGGCTATTCCGATTCCATTATCTTCCACCGAAATGGTTACCGACAGCTGTTGCTCTTCACAGACGAGATTCACTTTCCCTGAACTTTTCCGACTGTATTTGAATGCGTTGTAGAGCAAATTAGCAATAACGATCTCCATTTTCCGACGATCGATCCAGAGTATGAGCGGATCGTTCGGAATCTCCTGCGAGAACTGTATCTGAAGTTGGTCGGCCAACGGCTTGAACAGTTCGGCTATACCGCGGAGGAATTCCGACGCATCGGTTTGCACAGCCGCGAGTTCCATTTTGTGGCTTTCGTATTTGCGCAAGTCGAGGATTTGTTCCAGCAGGGTCTTCAATGCCCCCGCATTGCGGTTGACGAGTTCCAGTCTGTTGCGCGTCGTTTTCCCGATATGCGGATTCAAGAGCAGCTCTTCGACCGGGGCTGTAATCAGCGAGAGCGGCGTCTTGAGCTCATGGGCGATATCGGTATAGAACTGTAGCATGTTGGCGCTGCTCTTCTGCTCTTCATAGTATTTGTTGCGTTCGAGCTCTATCTGGTGGCGCTCCTGTAGTTTTCGCAGTGAACGGCGGTGCCATCTGTAGAGAAAAAGGATGGTTAGCGCAATGTAGCAAAGCCAGGCCAAGCGTGTGGCATAGACGGGCGGACGTATCGTGATTTCGAGCACCGCAGGGGCCTGAGACCAGTATCCGTCTTCGTTCGAGGCATATACGACCAGCCGGTAGCTGCCCGGGCGCAAGTTGGTATAGACGGCTTGAGGCGACAGTCCGCTGGTGTAGTTCCAGTCGGTGTCGAAATTCTCCATTCTATATTTATAGGTATTGTACTTGGGATCGACGTAGGCGAAGGCCGAAAATTCGAAGGTGAGGTTGTTGCAGTTGTAGGAGAGGTCGAGTTTGTTGAGCCGGTTGATGGCGCGCGGCAGGACGACGCGTCCGCAAACGGAATCTCCGGCCGAGACGGTCTGATTCCGAATCTTAAGCCGGGAGATGGCCGTGCGCGGGCGGATGTCGTTGTCGGTGATGCTGTCCGGATGGAAAATGTTGAACCCCTTTACGCCTCCGAAAACCATCTCGCCGTTGCGGAGTCTGTACGATGCCCAGATTTTGAAGGAGTTGCTCTGCAATTGGTCCTTTACCGTAAAATGCCGGATCGAGTGATCCCGGGGATCGAAGCGGGTGATTCCGTAGCCGCCGATCCAGAAGGCTCCGTGGTCGTCCTCCTGCAGGCTCTCCAGTTCGTTATTGAAGAACCGGGAGTTGGATGTGTCGAAACAGCTGAAACGGGGCGTTTTCCCGCCGCAACGACCTTCGGTCATAAGGAAGAGACCTTCGCCGATCGTTGCGATCCAAAGACCCCCCTCCTTCCGGTCACAGTGAATCGTCGAGATGAAGGCATCGGAACTACACACCTTCCGTTCACGGGCGTTCGTAGCGGCGAGTTCGATTCGCTGGCAGTTCGCCTTGCCGTCGGCATCGAATACGATTCGGTTCAGCCCCGAGCGGGTTCCGATCCAGATGGTCTTATTGTCGGTGACGGTATCGGGGTAGATGTCCGTCGTGAAATTGGAGCATAACGAATTGGGATCATCTCCGTTGTGGGTATAGTTGATCCACTGCCCGGTTTTGAAATCCCCGTGGGATGGAATGTATTCGAAACATCCCCGGTTCGAGCTGATCCACAGGTGTCTGTCGCGATCTTCAACGATTCGGAACACGGACAATTCCCCGTCGATGACCGGATGTTTGAGTTGTCGGGCCCGGACCTGACCGGTCTGTATCGCCCGGTCGATATCCCGGCTGTCGATGACCCACAATCCTTTGTCCCACGTTCCGAGCCAGATGTCGCCGTTTTCGGCCGTAAAGAAGGCTGATACGGTTGCAAATTGGATGCTCGGCAATCCATTTATGCGCAGCTCCCGGAAAGATGCGGAACTTCGATTAAACAGATTGATGCCGCCATGTGTGCTGACCCAAAGTATTCCGTCGCGGGCTTCGAGGAACGTGATGATCCGATTTTCACACAAGCCCTGCGCTTCGGTATAGCATTCGATATGTTTTTCGACGACATTGAGCCTACTCAAGCCGCCGCCGATCGTTCCGATCCAAAGCACCCCGGAACGATCCTCGAACAGTGCGCTGATCTCAAAGGAGTTGACGGCATGAGGAATGGGGAGTTTGGGGTGGTAGTGAACAATCTTAATACCATTCCGGTCGTATTTGTACAGTCCCCGGTTGAAACTTCCGACCCAGATGTTTCCGTGATTGTCCTGCGTCGTGACCCGGGATGAGAAGTCACAGATTCTCTGTAGGTCGTCGGTTTTCGGATCATAGATCCGAACGCCCCATCCTCCGGAAAGCGCGATTTTGCCGTCTGCGAAAGACTGCATCGAGAAACAGCGGGTTTTGATTTCATCCCGGAGGATATTTTGTATCTCCTCGGTTTCGGGGTTATAGATGACGGGGCCGGCATCGGTCGACAGTAGCAGTCTGCAAGAATCCAAGGCGGTTCCGCACTGTATGTAGAATCCTCTCCATCGGTTCTTGACATGCAGATAAGTGGTTACTCCTCGGAGTGTGAGGTATCCCAATCCGTCGTTTCGACAGACCCATACGGTACCTTTTCGATCTTCGAAAATGTTGTTGATCACCTGGTCTGCAGAGGTTGTCGGCTCTTCGGCGACCGGAAATATCGTTTCGGACACCGGATCGTAACGGTTCAGCCCTCCGGATTCGGTTCCGATATAAAGGGACGAATCCCGGGCGACGAATAGGCAGAGTATCCGGTCGCTGGTGAGGTCGGAATTGTCGGTCCGAAAGGTTTGGAGTCTGTATCCGTCGTATTTACTCAGCCCGCTGAATGTCGCGAACCAAAGATAGCCGTCACGATCTTGCGTAATCGCATTTACGTCGCTGTGCGGGAGTCCTTCGTCCATCGAGAGGGTCTGGATTCGGTCATAGGAGGCGGCAGCGGCGGGGAGCGGCGGAGATAAGAATCCGACGAAGTACAACATGACATTGAACGGAAACGACCGGAGGATGGAGGGAATAAATCGCACGTCGCATGAAATTTTTTCGAAAGTTAAGATAAATCTTCAATTCTTCAAAATTCGTATTTTCCAAGTGGAAGCAGGCAAAGCCAACGAATATTTATGAGGAAATGTATTAAAAAGCAAATAATTAAGTAAAAAGATAAAAAAAGAACCGAAGATTATTTTTTAGCCGGGACAAATCCATCGATATATTGAGTTGATTGTAGTAATGGTAAGAACAGGCCTGACGAGTTTGTTAGTCACAGCAATCAGAGCTACTTTGAATGGTTTTTCATTTGCCTTTAATCGGATATAACACTCCCGACTATTGTAACGCAAGGCAGTCCAAAAGGCAATATAGAGTAAAGATCGCAGACGTTCATCGTCATTCCGGTTGATATGTTCTCTGATATTTACGGATGTTCTTGATTGTTGATAGGTTGGACATATTCCGATGAAGCGGGATAGTTGCTTTGCATTGTCAAAGTAGGTAAACCCTTCGGTGGTAAGGATCCGTATTGTAGCCTGCGAGGGCATTTTGTAGATGGGAGGATTCATCTTCTCCCCGTACATGGCGATCATGTAGGCGTCTTTTTCGTCGGTTTTGGTAACGGGCATCATCATTCGGGAAAAATGCTTGATCTGCTTTTTTTTGGGGGGGGGCAAAACTGACGGCAATACCGTTCTGATGTAGCAGGTACAGCAGCAGCCGTAATTGCTGGTAGCTTCCATAACGCAATGATGCTCAGCGACAGCAAGCGTACCGATGAGCTCACGCATTCCCGCGGTTGTGTTAGGGAAAGTCTTAGTAGGGTTGCCGTTCGTTGATGGATAAGCCGCTACGAAACTGCTCTTGCTGATATCGATACCTCTGTAAACCATAATAAAAAACTTTAAGTGAAAATTACATCTTGTAAAACCATCGTCGCGGACATGGACTCTACTCGACTTCACGAACAGTTCAGCTTTAAGATGCAATGCATGGGGACGGAACGTCATAAACGGTTTCTAAAACCAATAAAAGCTCTGTCTTACTTCATGCTTGATACTCCAAAATCAATTCAATTGTTTAACAATGTATGACCAAAGATTGAAGAACTCAAAACAGGGAAATTGAATAATTTGAACTATATCTTCGGTCGCGTTTGATAACGACGAACTCCTCGTTGAAGATTCTTTTGACGATAAATTGGCTCCGATTATGCTCCAGTCCAGCCTTACAAAGCATCTGCTTAAAGCGGATATTCTCTTCCGTCGTGAGTTTGAAATTATACCTGTGGACTCTGGGATCTGTCGTTGTCGGGCGTCCGATCCTCTTTTTTGAACTTGTCATATCGTAGGTTGTAAGGTGGCGTGACTCGGGAACGCCACCCGGCCTCGCAGAGCGAGCACCTTTCGTATGCCGAAAATTTTTTCGGCATACGAAGGTACAGCTCGCTCGCCTCAAGTGAGGCGAAAAATCCGCGGCGGAAAAATTTTCGAAAAATCTATGCCAAACCTCCGCTACGGCTTCCGAGGGTGGGTCGTTTCCCTCTGCAATATTACAACCATGCGGGCGTGTCCCGTCCTGAAAAAGGTTTACAGTGATTGATAATTAAAGATAAA
>OWHY01000362.1_pt1 | contig 28107 bp, 19 predicted proteins | sample 1732971 | NCBI WGS metagenome assembly OWHY01 (sample SAMN05065775, study PRJEB22554) | human gut metagenome | biome: ENVO:2100002; feature: ENVO:00000062; material: ENVO:00002003 | host: Homo sapiens | place: USA
CCGGAACAGATGTGTGGGCTGTGTATGCGGACCAGTTTTATAAGGGAGCTGCTTCTGTGATACACCGCAGGCTGGGTAAAGGAACGGTCACCTATATCGGAACGGATACCGATGACGGGAAATTGGAGAGAGAAGTAGTACGTCGTGTATATACGGAAGCCGGCGTACCGACTGAAGATTTACCATACGGAGTAGTGAAGGAATGGCGGGATGGTTTTTACATCGCTTTGAATTATACATCGGACATTCAGGAAATAGCCATTCCTGATGAGGCGGAGATATTGATCGGCAGTGCACGCCTCGAACCTGCGGGAGTAGTGGTGTGGAAGGAAAAGTCAGACGACAGGCATAAATAATCAAATAAACGGGAATTAAAAGAACAAGGAATCTTTTATATTAATCAATTGAAAATAGCATGAAAAATAAATGGTGTGTTAATGTTGTGTTTTTATTCTTTTTAGTGGGGATATGTGTATGCGCCTGTACACAGGATTCTAATTCTTCAAACAACAGTCGTTGGACGGAAGAGAAGATACAAGAATGGTATGACAATCAGCCTTGGCTGGTAGGTTGCAATTATATTCCGGCAACGGCAATCAATCAGATAGAAATGTGGAGTGCGGATACTTTCGATCCTGAACAGATTGATAAAGAGCTATCATGGGCGCATGAACTGGGCTTTAATACCTTACGCGTTTTCTTGAGCAGTGTCGTATGGCAAAATGATGCGGCAGGAATGAAGAAACGTATGGATGATTTTTTGAATATTTGCGGGCAATATTCAATTCGCCCTATGTTTGTGTTTTTTGATGACTGTTGGAATCCGGAGTCGGCTTATGGCAAGCAACCGGAACCGAAGACGGGTGTACATAATTCCGGCTGGGTGCAGGACCCTTCGTGTAGTTTGCGTAAAGACACACTGACGTTGTATCCTTTTCTGCAAGAGTATGTAAAAGATATTGTTCGAACCTATGCTAACGATGACCGGATATTGATGTGGGATTTGTATAATGAGCCGGGGAATAGTAAACACGAGGAAACTTCTTTGTCTTTATTGACGAATGTCTTTCGTTGGGTGCGCGATTGTAAACCGTCACAACCGATTACTGCCGGTGTATGGGACTATAATTCGCCCCGGAAGAATGTTCTGAATGCGTTTGTGTTGAATCATTCGGACATCATCTCTTATCATAATTACGATAATGAGGAACGGCATGGCGAATGTATCAAATTTCTGAAGATGCTTAACCGTCCGTTGATCTGTACCGAATATATGGCCCGTCGCAATGACAGCCGCTTTTGTAATGTTCTTCCTTTGATGAAAAAAGAAAAGGTAGGCGCCATCAATTGGGGATTTGTTGCAGGAAAGACAAATACTATTTTTGCCTGGGATGACGTCATTCCGTCGGGTGAAGAACCGGAATTATGGTTTCATGATATCTATCGTCCTACCGGAGTACCTTATCAGCAGGAAGAAGTCGATTGTATTCAATCCCTGACAGGAAAAAGATAGAATCACGTATTCTTTTTTATCTCTGTTTTTTAGTTTTCATATAGGTTGCTATACTATATTATTTTATTTTTGTATCGTTCTTCTATAATTTGATAACTACTATAATTAAAACCATGAAAAAACTGAAGATTTTATTATTCTTATGTATTGTTGCATGTACGCTTACGGTACAGGCGCAAAAACAATTTACTTTGAGCTCTCCGGATGGAAAGCTTCAAACGACGATTACCGTAGGTGATAAGCTGACTTATGACATCCACTGTAACGGACGGCAGATCCTTGCTCCTTCTCCGATTTCGATGACATTGGATAACGGAGAAATCTGGGGAGAGAAAGCAAAGTTGTCCGGCACTTCCGGGAAAAAAGTAGATCAGATGATTCCTTCTCCTTTCTATCGTGCCAGTGAATTGAGAGACCACTATAATGAACTGACTCTTCGGTTTAAAAAAGACTGGAATGTCGAGTTTCGTGCGTACAATGATGGTATTGTTTACCGCTTTGTCAGCCGTGCGAAGAAACCTTTCAACGTGGTAGATGAAACAGTAGATTATCATTTCCCATCCGATATGGTAGCTTCTGTACCTTATGTAAAAACAGGAAAAGACGGTGATTATGACTCTCAATATTTCAATTCCTTCGAAAATACTTATACTACCGATCCATTATCGAAGCTGAATAAAAAACGTTTGATGTTTTTGCCATTAGTCGTGGATGCCGGAGAAGGCGTTAAGGTTTGTATCACAGAATCCGATTTGGAGAATTATCCCGGCCTCTATTTGTCTGCTATTGAAGGAGAGAATCGGTTGACGGGACGTTTCGCTCCATACCCCAAGAAGATGGTGCAAGGCGGATACAATCAACTTCAAATGTTGGTGAAAGAGCATGAAACTTACATTGCCAAAGTAGATAAACCCCGGAATTTCCCGTGGCGCATGAGCATTGTTACCACTTCCGATAAGGATTTGGCAGCAAGCAACTTGAGCTATTTGTTGGCTGCCCCTTCCCGTCTGACGGATCTTTCATGGTTCAAACCCGGCAAAGTAGCATGGGACTGGTGGAATGCCTGGAATTTGGATGGCGTTGATTTTGTGACCGGAGTAAATAATCCGACTTATAAAGCCTACATTGATTTTGCTTCTGCAAACGGTATTGAATATGTGATACTTGACGAAGGCTGGGCGGTAAATCTGCAAGCGGATTTGATGCAAGTGGTGAAAGAGATTAATCTGAAAGAATTGGTAGATTATGCAGCCTCCAAAAATGTGGGCATCATTCTTTGGGCCGGTTATTATGCTTTCGAGCGTGATATGGAGAACGTTTGCCGTCATTATGCCGACATGGGAGTAAAAGGTTTTAAGGTCGATTTTATGGATCGTGACGATCAGCTTATGACTGCATTCAATTATCGGGCTGCCGAAATGTGTGCTAAATACAAACTGATCCTCGACTTGCACGGAACGCACAAACCGGCCGGTTTGAATCGTACTTACCCGAATGTATTGAACTTTGAAGGTGTCAATGGTCTGGAACAGATGAAATGGAGCCCGGCTTCGGTGGACCAAGTGAAGTATGATGTGATGATTCCTTTCACTCGTCAAGTATCCGGTCCGATGGACTACACTCAAGGGGCGATGCGCAATGCTTCGAAAGGTAACTATTATCCTTGCAATTCAGAACCGATGAGTCAGGGAACTCGTTGCCGTCAACTTGCTCTGTATGTTGTATTTGAATCTCCTTTCAATATGTTGTGTGATACGCCGAGCAACTATATGCGCGAACCGGAATCAACAGGATTTATTGCTGATGTTCCGACAGTGTGGGATGAAAGTATCGTGCTTGATGGTAAGATGGGAGAGTATATCGTAACAGCTCGCCGGAGTGGAAATGTCTGGTATGTAGGTGGAATCACCGATTGGGCGGCACGTGACATCGAAGTGGATTGCTCTTTCCTGGGTGATAAGACGTATGACGCTACATTGTTTAAAGACGGAGCAAATGCTCACCGGATCGGGCGTGATTATAAATGTGAATCCATCCGGATAAAAAATGACAGTAAGTTGAAGATTCATTTGGCACCCGGAGGTGGTTTTGCTTTGAAGATTAAGTAAACAACCACTTTACACACTACATTGTCTATTAAATCTTGAAATAGATTTGATATATCTGCAATAGGTTAGATAAGGGTGCGTGCAAATCTTTATAAACGAAGAATAACCCTCGTTACAACTATCTGTAGCGAGGGCTATTACATTAAAAAGAGAGTTCTGGCACATTCCTGTCAGATTCTTATAAGCAAGTCGATTGGGAGGATCACCCTGTAATGACGATGATAGGCAGGGAGGTGTCAGGATAAAGCCGCAATACCTGTCCCTATCAAATTGGCATTATTCATGCTTTTGATATCAACCTCTACATCTTCCAAACCAAACAAACTGAAAAGCTCCCGTAATTTTTCCATGACAATCATGTTATAGTTCTTGTCTTTTCTGTTCTTGCTCCAAAAAAGGCTGCCTTCTGCAACCAGGCAAATTTTTCGTATATTCTTGTTGTATGACTTCAACAACATGATAAGCCCTGTCAGTGAAGCTGCAACTAACTGTGCTGATCTACTATATATCCACTGTGCTACTTCTACATACACCTCCTTATAAATATCGGGATAGTTCATAATAGAGGTGAGCTTTTGTGCATCAAACTTTTCTTCGAACTCCTCCAATGGGAAAGTGGCTTTTAGAATATCTCCCAGGTACATACCGGATACAGCTTTTTCGAAACGTTGTTTTCCCGGATTCCCGGAGATTCCATCTACTGTATTATCCACTGCAGTGAGGAACGGTGGGTGAAAATTTCCGGATTCCAGATTGACGGGAATCAATCCATCTACTTTATGTGACGGATTTAATTTTTTAATTTTGTCAGCCGGAATAAAAGTTGCCATATTGGTGCCTGTTCCTACAATCAGACCTATATACGCATCGTAACTACTGTCGGTAAGTCCGGCAAATAAACTGGCAACAGTGTCATTGAGCACTTTTATGTTCGTAAACTTGATTTTATTTCTTTCATTCAGATAGTCGAGTAAAGGTTTTCCAACAACTTCTCCGATCATCTCTTTTATATCAACTCCTTTGGTCCAACGTAGCAGTTTGGCATCTCCACCTGGGACGGACTCTGTCGGATAAGAAAAACAATATCCAATTGGCATCTCTTTTTCCCGTTTTATTCCGGTTATCATATCTGCCATTTCTTTGAACAACTCCTCTCGGGTATAACCGGGAGTTTTCATAATCGACATGTCCTTTTTCCAACCATTGTTAGGATGAATGGTGGGAGGCATTTTGCTGAAGTCAACGATTGCTACCCGGTAATTCGTTCCTCCCAAGTCGAGTACTAATGATTTGCCATTGATACCACTTGCTTTCGGAGTGATGAAAGTGGGAATGCATTGTATCTCTGCATTTTCAGTGTTCAAACCTTCTTCTACTTTCGCTTTAAATGAGCGAGCAATTTCTTTGAGCTGCTCATTATCTAACTGAAAAATATTTTTCTCCATGATATTATTTTTTATTGTATAGAATATGTTTATGTATGAATAACAACTGAAAAGGAATTTTGCTCGGTGGGTATACAGTATATGGCTCCGGCCGGATTTCTGGATTTATCTCTTTCTTTTTGCTCTTTTCCTTTTTGCTCTTTCTTAAAAAACGCAAAATTCAGGTTACTTACGCACACTTTCTCCTGTCGCCTATTTGGTTCTTCTTCAAATTCCGTGCTAGTAAAGCTCATTGAAAGGTTGATGGATAAAGGGATATCGGCATATTAGAAATAGCAAATAAATTATCCAAGCTATATGCATCTTAAAGTACCCCGGAATAGCCATGAATAAGGTTATTGAACATAAATAAGTAGCACGGAATTTGATTAAGAACCAATCATTTCTAGTGCGTATTAGATTACTGCATCTTTCAGCCATTTTCCGAAAAAACGGTCATAGACAATATACCCATCTGGTGTATTATATATCAGTTCTTTATTCAGTAAGGATTTTAGTGCCACGTTAACGCTGCTGGGCGTTTTTAAATGATGCTTTTTGATGAAGTCATTGGCATTTATGCTTTTTATACAGCCTTCTGTGGCAATAGCTTTCAATAAATCTACTTGATTGTTGGTTAGTAGAGTCAGGTTACTTTGATATATGGTTTCCTGTTCATCTAAAATGTCGTTTATACATCTATCTACCAGTCGGTTATCAATGGGGTTGATTTTCTTTTCATACAATCGGTTGAGTATACTTTGGACGTACCATGTGTGTCCGTTTTCAAGTTGGTACAAATAAGAAAATGTTTCTAGTGTCAACTCTCTTTTTTCCTTAGCAAAGAATGAGTGTGCGAACGAATAATAATTCTCCAGTGGGATTTCCGTTAATACAATGATTTGGGTACTTTGATAAAAAGGACGTTTTGCAGAAGTAAACATTTCTTCCATTACATGCTTTTTACTTCCGGAAAAGATAAAATGTACATTGGGCATGAATTGGATATGAGAGCGGAGCAATGCTTCTACACCTTTTTCCGGATATTCTGTAATTTGTTGGAATTCATCAATGGCAAGATAACACTGTTTCTTTGAGGCTACCATATAATTGAGTATTTCTTTCAATGTTTGTTCAGCGTGGGTAGGAGCAAAGTCTAATGTTACGGTAGGCATACCACTTCTTTCGTCAGCGCTGATAATAGGACGGCAAGATTTGAAGAAAGCAGTCATTTGCCGGAGTATGTTTTGGGACAGAGTATCTAATTCTCCAAGTACATTTTGAGCAAGTAACTGGATGAATGCTTTTAAATCACGTGTGGAGTAAATGTCCATATAAAAATAGGCAGCATTCGGATTATTTTCCCGCTTCATTTGATAGAATACATTTTTGATGAGTCCCGTCTTTCCCATGCGTCGGGGGGATATTAAGGTCAGGTTACGTTCATTTAGTAAAGCTGAAATCATTTTATCAGTTTCTTTCTCCCGATCGCAAAAGTATTCGGGACTGTTGTAACCGTATACAAGGAATGGATTGTATGGCTTCATGACTTATTACATATTTTACGTTACATGTTTTATGTAACACAAAGAACGTAATAAATCTGGAATATTCAAAGATTTATTTGAATTATATAAAAAACAAACGCTGATGAGAACAAGTAATCATGCTTTTCTCATCAGCGTATATTATGTTGGATTACAACTATTTCTTATCTTTTTTCTCGTCAGCTTTTGTTGCAGGCTTTTCCTCCGTTTTGCTTTCCGGATTGATAATACCCTTCACTGTTTCACCGATAGGAAGCTTGTCCAATACGCCAAGGCTCGGAGCTACTGTCTTTACTAATGTGTTCAGGAAATTGCTAGTTCCACCGTTTCCTCCGTCGAATACAGTGATATTTCCTAAGTTCATGTGTTCGAACGCCTTCACCTGTTCGCCGGCGATTTCCTTCCACTGGTCTACCATCTTATATTGGATAGCGATAGCTGGATTCGATTCAGCTGCTCTTACCATTGCTTCGAAACCTTCTGCTTCCGCAAGTAATGATTTCTTCTTACCTTCCGCTTCTGCTTCCAGTTTCAATTGGATAGCTTTTGCTTCCGCTTCGGCTTGTGCTAAAGTAGCCTTTGCACGTGCTTCCGCTTCGCGGGTAATCTTTTCAGCGATGGCATTTGCTTGCAGGATAGCTTCCTGTCTGGCGATTTCCGCAGGAACAATCTTTTCAGCCTTCAATGAAGATTCCACTTTCCGTGCCTTAGCTTCTTCCACTTCCTTTTGCGCAATTTCGCGTGCAGTTTGTACGGCAGCTTCCGATTTTGCGGCAGCTTCACCTGCTTGCTTATCGGCATTAGCTTGTGTTACAGCTAGTTCTGCATTGGAGAGTGCTACCTCTTTCTGTGCGTCATTTCGTCCGATGGCAGCTTTCTTGGCAGCTTCCGCCTGTTTGATTTCCATATCCGAGTTTAGTTCGGCAACACGGCTTTCTTTTTCTGTATTTGCCTGCTCGATACGGATATTCTTTTCAGCTTCAGCCTTTGCTACTTGTGATTCTTTTTCTGCATTGGCAATGGCTACTTGTGAGATTCTGTCCTTATCTGCATTTGCAACGGAGATTTCCTGTAGTTTTTTGGTTTCTGCAATAGCAATATCCTGATCTTTGCGGGTTTCTGCTACTTTCGTTTCACGCTCCTTTATTTGATTAGCAATTTTGATAGCACCCAGCTTTTCCTGTTCTTCGATGTTAGCCTGTGCCTCGTTCAGTGCTTTACTTTCAGCTTCCTTACCTAAATTGACAATGTAGTTGGCAGCATCGCGAATATCACTGATGTTGATGTTCATCAGATACAAACCGAATTTGCGAAGTTCAGTATCAATATTATCTTTCACTTTAGCCAGGAACTTATCCCGGTCAGAATTTAATTCTTCGATAGTCATATCGGCGATCACCATACGCATCTGACCATATACAACATCAGTAATTAAGTTCTGCTTGTCATCCATCGTCAGACCCAGCATACGTTCTGCGGCATTCTGCATCACTTCGGGATCTGTGCTGATGGCTACGGTGATTGTAGTCGGCACATCTACACGAATATTCTGAGCGGATAGCGCACCGGTCAGTTTACATTCGATCTGCATGGGTTTCATGGACAGGAATTCGTAGCCTTGAATAATAGGCCATACGAAGGCTGCACCACCGTGGTATAGTTTTGCCGACTTTTTATCTCCTCCCGTTTTACCATATACGACGAGTACCTCGTCACTCTTACATTTGCGGTAACGGGAAAGGATACCAATGAAGGTAAGCAAAATGACTGCCACTAATATAGCAGCCATTATCAACATTTCTTGTGTCATAAAATTATGTATTTGAATAGTTATTGAATGAACAGTGTTCCGTCTTTGTAACTGGTGATGATTGTTCGGTCTCCAGTCTGGTATGTTTTTCCGGATTCGGAGATGACGTCTACTTCACGCATGGCTCCGTCCCGGGTGGTCTGTACAGTATATTTGCTGTCACTTTGTTTGAAATAGATCACACATTCCCGTCCCACAAGTTGATCGGTCTGCTCGTTGTGGTTTACTTGTTGCAGTTGATAAGCTTTTTTATAGAGGAACCACACGGCAAAAACAAAGAAAAGCCCCACCAGAATACCGATTATGTAACTTTGCATTTCCGTGTTTCCCGCCAGATACATGTACCAGCCGAATCCAATACCGAAATGGGTAAGTCCTTTAAAAGAAACTACGCTACTAATATCAGCATCCACGTCTACGTCTGCATCTATGTCTCCGAAAAAGATGGATAATACGAATTGAATAAGGAAGATGCCTGTCGTGACGAGGGCGATGATGAGGAAAATAGTATAGCTCATAGTTATTTTGTATTAATGTAAAGTCTCTAGTTATAATACCTCAAATATACAGGTTTATATGAGATAAACAAAGATAATTCGTAAAAAATAGCTATTTCCTATTCTAGCTTTGCCTCTTGGCATTAATAAAAAATCCCCACCCACTCAGTACTACTTTCGCAAGCTGTCTCTGAGTGGGGTGAGGAACACAAACAAAACAAACAATATCTGTGTAAATTTTTCTACATATCGGTTTCTGGTGCTTGTACTTTTTACCGCTTTTATGCTGTAGGGCAATCGAGTACAAGCAGGGAGTCTTCACACAGCGTAATGGAGCATTTTTCCAGAACGTTGATATCGATCTCTATTTTTATCCTGCCGCAGACATCTTGCACTTTGTGTTTAAAGTCTACAAAACCTTTCACGAATTTTTCTATCCGGTTGGCTGAATGTTCGTATGCATACCAGCGTCCGTTCTCTTCAAACAGATACGCTTGGCGTATATCTGTTGATTCTAGTTGTAGGATGTCTTTCGGTGTCATAATATGGCGTATTTGAAGGTTATTTTAAGTTGATATTAAAGGTATAATTATTGTTACGGTAAAGAGAATAATCATCACTTGTGCCCGGAGCATTGGCGCCTAGTTTGATGGTGTAGGTGCATGGGACGGTCTTTTCTGAACCTTCTACTTTGACTGTACGTTTTTCCTTTTTGTAGTAGACGTAGTTATAAGTATACCCCAAAAACCAATTACCATCTCTGGTGGTACGATAATAAGTTTTTGTATCATAATCAATGAAACCGCCTTTCTGATTATTGTAGTCTGGACTTTCTTGATACTCACATTGTTGAGCGCCAGCATCACCTTTATTACATTTCACAATAACATCAATTTCTTTTGTTTCAGCAGTAACTTTATCAGCTTTTACGATGAGTACTGTCTCTTTTTCAATCTCTGGTGTGATATTTTCTCCTGTAAAGTAGTAACAAGTGATTGGTGCTGAATTAGTCACTGTCTCATTTTTAAAAGTATTATCTAAGGGAAAGTCTACATAAATATCTTCCTCACTATCTATCTTCATCGGTGAATAATGACTTTTGATGACTGCGTTTTTTAATTGCAATTGAAGATTACGCAATGTGATTTCACTATCCGCTGCCTTGATTACAATATCCAAACGGGCTGCCATACGTCCTAATGTGATATTAACCGGATGCGAAGTATTTAATGTACCTTGATAGAAACCATACATAAACATTTTGGACGGTAAACCTAATGTAGCATCAGTTGCATTTCGGTTGATGGGCAAGGTCAAAAGTTCTTTCTGTAATAGTTGCAGTGTTTTTGGCCATGAACCATTGTCATTGCTAGGAGTATAGGCAGTTGAAGGATTATTGCCACTGCCTGTTCCTTCAAGATTGGCAATTAAACAAAGTGTTCCTTGATTACCATCAGTAAGTGTTAATGTAGCAGTATAATTAGTCGCTAATTCTCCTTTATCATTCAGATGAATATATTTTGTATCACTTTCTACTAATCCCCCTTCTTCATTATAGTGCAATAACCATAGATTGTACATCGGATTTTCTATTTGTAAATCTATCGGAGTGGCAGAGCGGGTTTCTTCTACTGTAAAGTCCGTAGTCTGTAGATTGAGCTGTACAGCGATTTGTCCTTCTCCAAGTTCAACAGCCGGAGTATGGTCAGATAGATTCCATTCCTCTTCGGACGAGCAGGCTGCTAAAAGCAAGCAAGCTATTAAAGTATATATAGAGTTTCGTTTCATGATTTTCTTCTCCTACTATTTAATTAATATCGGGATCTATGTCAGCTGTCCAGGAAGACTCTTGCCAGTTGGCTACTGTAATACCGTCTTTTATATCAAGCGTAACGGTGTAATTGTATGAATATCCCGGTAGGAATTGCTTGCCTACGATAGAATATGTAAATTGTGTGGGGACGTCATTTACTAATACATTCATGATAACTACCACCGGGGTAGAACGACAATCTGTTGGTAAGATACCTGTTTCTCCTTGTAGTATTCCTTCGGATGTGGTAATAAAATTCTTAGCTGGTACATAAATTCTATTGTATTTGTCTCCTAATTTGGACGGCATATTGTCTCCTACGGTATAATTGTCTCCAGAAGTAGGATCTATTTGTATACCGTCTATTTCAACACCCGCTTGCATGATAGATAAATTGGCTATTTTATCAGTACCTTTGATTAAGAACTTCATGCGGGAAGTTACTTGCATCAGCGGATTGAGAAGAATAACTCCTTCATTGCCTGATATATCACAAGTGGTAGATTCAGTTTGTGTCCAAGTGTTATTGGTAGCTATTACATATTCCCCATTCTTAATAATACATTTACCGTCTTTATAAGATGCCTTCGCCGGTGAAATAGCACTAAATGTATATCTACCCGGGTTTAAGAACAATGGAGTCTTACTTACATCTTCTTCCTTGTAATCCCCATTTTCATCAAATTGAGAACAAGGGTAAAGTGATTGAACGCCACCGTCTCCGGTCTTTACAACATAACCCTGTGTTTGCGTAGTAGTACCGCTTTTTGCGAACAGCCACAATGTACTGCCTTCTGAAAGGTTCAGAACTTTAACTCCATCCAGTGCTGAATTATTGGTAGCGCGAGTGTTACTGTCAGGTGCATCTTTTCCGGACATAATGGCATACTGGCCTCCTAATTGTACCGTTACCGGTACTTTGCCTTCATTGGGTAAGCATTCTCCTTCCTCTTCGGACAGACAGGCTGTTAGTAACCCAACCGGTATGAGTAGGAGTATTAGTTGTTGTATATAATTCCTTGCTTTCATATTTCTTCTATTTGTTTTGTTCTTAATTCACATTCTTATCACGTACACAACGTACGGAACAACCATAACCACGTCTTTCGTCATTCCACATGTATAGATATCTATAGGGTTTATCACCACTGAACTTAATACGGAAACTCCAGAACTTATTATTATTTGTATCTGCTGTGGATGTATGATAAATCGCTTCACTTCCGGCATATATCAGAGCAGCTCCTCCGTCTACATGTATGTATCCGCTAATTGGTAGCATGAGTGTTTCTACGGGGTTATCCCAATCTGTATAGCTCGTTTTATAATTCGTTGTTGTCAGTTCGCTGTCTTTCTTAGCGGGATAACGTGAAATAACAAGCACTGAACGATATCCCTGCGCATCGCCTCCTGTGTCACATCGGTCGCCTTCATTTGATGTGTTGCCTACACGTTTTATTTGCCAACGTACCCGATAAGCATTGGATGTTCCTTGCCGTTTGATAGCGTAGATTGTACCCCACGATTGCTTCTTTTCAGGGACTCCTACATATACTGCTTTTTCATTATGAACATCATTATATTCTGTTTCGCTATAAGTTCCGTTATGATTTAAGAATGTTATATCTCCTGCATTTTGACTGCTGGGAACAATTGATAAAAATTCATCTTTAGTAGGTAGTCTCCAACCTTTGGGGCAAGGCTGATTGACTGAATTATTCCAATAGGTGGCACTTACAGAATGATCGGAGGCCCAATCTCTACCATAATTTTCATATTCTGATGAACTGAAGCTAAATGATTTATCTTTTTCTCCCGGGTCCTGTGCACAGTCATTATAGCCGTAGTTGTTGTCAGTGCGTTGTGCAACATTATAATGTCCAGGAATGTATGGGAAAGGTTTAGCATTTTCGCTTTTCCGCGAACCCACACATTTGGGCCCCTTGGAGGGATCCTTTACGCTAGGGTCTAAACAACTGCCATTTAAATAATAAGGAATACTACGCCCGAATTGGTAATAGAATCCACGGGATGCTTCCCAACTCTGAATGCTTTTTGTTGCATCGGCACTTGTAGCTCCTAAGTTTCTATCCATCCATGTCACGCCGCCGAATGTAACCGAACTACCTATTTGTGTATCTTCGTAATCTGAATTATCGTCTATCCAATCGTATACACGGGGAATTACAGTCACTACCATGGTTGTTTGAGTCATAGTCAGTACGATGTCATATTCATAGTTCGGTTTAAATTTGAATGCCTTGTATTTTGGATTTTTATTATCAGTTGTATGTTCCACATCTACTTCTTTTATACGATAGGTAGTGGTCTTTTCATTTTTACCATCTACTGTAGTTGTCACCTTGAGTCCTAAGGCGTGAGAATCGGTTTCGGTTCCTCTAGTAGGGAATGCCATTGCCGAAAAAATTTCTTTCTTAGCTGTTTCTTCATTAATTACAGCTGTCCCTGTGTATACAGAATGTGCATGTTCCGCATTGTCAACTCTTGTGTCTGTCTCGCTACTGAACTCTCCGGTTTCAAGACTTAAGTCGCCGGATAAATAATCAATTAATTTGACTTCTTTCAGAACAACGGTAGAACCGGTTAATTCATCATTCTTCTGTGCATACACATGAAGCTTGGATAAAGTGTGCTCGAAGTTTAATTGTAATTTTCCTGAATTTTTATAGGTTTGATTCTTTAGATTACCCGACCACATCACATCTGTTAATGCTCCGTTATCATAAGAAACATGACAAGTGGGTGACCATTACTATTATATTTAATATCTGGTACAAGTGTTTTATCACTTAGAGTAACTGCATAAAAATCTAAACTATGATTATTGAATTTATTGTTTCCATCAAATGATATAGTATGGTCAGCTGCTTCAGTGCCTTCTATCGCATTTTTGCTTGGATTTTTCTGAAGGTAATTTGTGCTCCAATTTCTAGCTTCGATAGCGAATAGCTGGTATTTGGTGCCTGTTTCAAATTGTTCTTGGTAATCAGCAGATGCGTTCGCTCTTGTATATATGCTTGGAGCACCGGAAAATCGAAAAACACCATTCCCTTCCGCAACATTATCATCGTAAGCGGTGTCTTCCGTACATGCTGTGAATGCTAATATAGATGCAATCGCCAGCAAACCGTTTATTATGTTATTATATCTCATCATGGCTTAATTGTTGTTTTGGATGTTCTTATTAGTTGTTAGTCGGATTAATGGGTACTGTGATTAATCCTCCTGTTTTCCAAGGTGCTTTTACACCGGTTAGCGTAAATGAATCTTGAGTGAAGTTAATGACTACTTCATAAGCTTCTCCCGCTTGTGCTGTTGATACCGGAATCTGATTATTAGCTTCCAGCAGTTGGATGTTCATTTCTCCATAATCAGCCTCAATGTCATCGGTTGAACCTACCGGAGTCAGGGTTGCTTCCAGATTAAAAGAAAGCTTTCCATCGTTATGGGCTGGCATATTTAGATAGCATGTGCCTACGATGTATTCAGTGTCGATGTCAGTCAGATATTGATCAGGAACGTGTAACGTTAGGTTCTCCATCTTTTCTTGTGTTCCGGCTACCATATAGGTGCCTTGATTGTCATATTCCCATTTATTAATGAGATATGATGTGCCGAGTGTCACTTTTACATCGTGTACAAGTTTGCTGCTTTGCATCTTTTTATCACGTTTGGCGATGAAAGTGATTTTAGTTAGTAGGTGTTGGAATTGAAGTGGCGATCGAACAGAAAAAGGACTACTTTTACTTCCTGTTTCTGTTTGTGAGGCTAACACGTCAACTGTTCCTGCCGAAACTGTTGATACCAAAGTTAGTTGCTTATAGTCATCGGATGCTGTTAAGAGATTACTTGGGGCGTAGCCTACTGCATATACAGCAGTGCCGTTTGGATAAGGTATTGCTGTGTCGTAGGCATTTTCTTTGTAATTGTCAATTCCCGAGAGGTTGTCCGTTGCAGCATAAAAGTTGTAGTTTACTCCTGTGAAGAACGCAACTTTGAAGGTGCCATTGTCATTGAGGCTAACTGTGTTTTCACTGGAACGGGTGAAACTTATTTCTATATTTTCATTGCTAACGGGCAAGGAGTCGTCTTCTAGTATACTATCACAACTGCTAACGCTGACTGCTGCCATCAGGAGCACTCCATTGATGATGTTATGTTGTCTTATTAGTTTCATAGCTGTACTCCTTTATTTATTATTTCCTGTTTCAACATCAATCGTAGTCCGTCCCTTAAGAACCCATGGTACCATGGTTGTGTTGACTTCGATTGTCTTATCCGATTGCAAGGTGGTGAATGCACGAACATTGATAATGTAATAGTTGTTGCGTACTATTCCTGCCTCTTTACTAAAACTTGTAGGAGAGTTGACAAATGTCTCGTAATACTGCCAACCATCTTCATAAGTGGTGAAGTCATTGGTTGTGACAGTCAGGTTGTATTCACTCTTCAGGTAATTAATTCCCTTCTCTATACTGCTGTAACACATTTCTTTAGCAAGTGCCGTTCCTTTTTTACAAGTATAGAATGTTCCATTGCCGGATAATTTCTTTTTTGCATCCTGTTCAGATAAACCGGTGATTCCGTCAATGTTCTTCGGTGTAAACTTAGCAGCTACTTTCAAATAAGTGGCAACTTTTTGAGGATCACTAAAGTCATTTGAGTATTCACCGTCTACATCTATTGTGTTTTCGAGACAATAGAGTCCTTCTGTATATGGATTCTCACTTCCTTCTATTCGTTGGACATCATGCTGTATTGCAATTTCTCCCTTTGTCACGTCCGTTGCTGCTGTAAAGAAGTTGGCTTCATAACCAGCCTGGAGTGTTGTACTCATCAGGAAGTTCGGGTCTTCATTATTTGCTTTTTGAAATGGGAAGAACTTTTTATTGGTTGTTTCCAGAATATAATGTACGTCACTCAATTTTATGTATCCGTTATCTTTGGTCAAGTTGACATATCCTGTATTTTCTTTTGTAGTGCAAGTCACCAGAACCTTAGATGTGACACGTGTCAAAGTAGCTTTGATTCTTGTCATCTTATGTTCTTCTATGTTGATGATTTCACTGTTGCTGCCTTCAGTAACTGCCTGCCCGGTCATTACAAAGTTATAATTTGTAGTGACCTCTTTTATATCTTTTATAACTTGCTCCGGATTATGATCTGTAGCCGTCTTGACAGCCTTTATTTGTTCATCTGTCATGTTAGCTGCAACAAATATATATTTTTCGCCGATAGACGTATTTACAATGAAATATAAGAACTCATTTTCCAGGTTTTCTCCGGTCACTGTTTTATCTTGGATAGTTGTACCATCGGTATTCATGATAAACAATGTAAGTTTGCGGCATTTACTTTCTTCTGCTGTACCGGATTATGTCTCTTCATTAATAGCCCGTGTGCCGATTTGCGGCAAGCTGATGGATAACATCAATTGGGCTTCAATCTGCGGTTGCATCTCCTGTTCTTCAACGAACTCATCTTGTGAGCATCCTGAAAAACCGGCAATTGCTATCAGGGCAACCAGAAGATTATATGTTAATTTGAGGTGTCTCATTATCTTGTTTATTTAGAGTTCGAAATCGTTAAGCTGAATGATCCAACCGTTTATTTGTATGACAGATCTGATTAGCGTCAAATTTTCGTCAACGAAGAATATCATGCTGTAGCGGTCTTCTCGATCCAGATATTCTTGTAAATCCATATCTTTATAGTGCTCTTGTTTAAGCATATTCAGGTATTTAATCAGATCCAGATTTTTAATCACTTGTTCTCCCGTTTCTGTATTGGTGATGTTCAGTTCCGGTTTTTTGTCTTCCATGAGTCGTCCAACGCTCAATTCTGCAATAGCTGCCGGATATTCGCTGTCTGTATCTTGGGTGAAAGCACGTGATGTAATGAATTCTTGTTCTGTAGCAAATGGTTTGTATGTCAGCATATTATCCGGAAGCAATGAGTTGTCATAGTTCATGTATCCGTTTTCATCATATATGGTATACTTGAGGTTCTCTTTTTTTAATACTCTGGTGACTGGCTGATCCGGATGTTGGTTTACCTGTGCCACCACAATACGGATGTTGTTTGTATTCTTCACTAGAGAAACTTCTGTAATGCGCTCTCTTCCACTTCGAGTAAATGCACTTTTCTTAACTTCTCCGTGCCATAATGAAGAGAGTTCTTTTTCTACAATATATTTATCTTTTTCATCTTCCGAACGTGTAGGAACGAATTCTTCTCGTAGAGTCTTAACCTTTAGTTCAGTGATTTGAGATGTTTGTGGGTATAACACAGGCACTGCAAACGATTGGTTGTCCAATCCCGCCCATGCGATTAAATGGTATTCTCCGGGTTCAATATCCAATTTCATGGCATAGTTTCCATCTGCTAGTATTTCGCCTTGGTCTGTTTTGAAATATACCATATTTCCATTATCATCAAAAGCATAAAGTGTGACTGCTCTTACTTCTTGAGCGAAAGCGTCTACTTTCTCCATATTATAATCATACTTGAACTTTACCAAATATTCGATGCTGCAGTCGCCTTCGTTGTAATCCAGGACAGAGTCGCAGGATGCCATTGCACCAGCCAATACTGTGAGTAACAGTATCTTGTTCGCTTCTTTTTGTATGGTGGTCAGTATTCGTTTCATTTTTTTGTTTTTTATGCTTTTGGAAAGTCTGTTTTGTTTATCTTATCGAATAAGATAACTGGGTGGAAAGGGAAGTTATCCCTTCCCATCCAGTTTTATTGTTGTGTGATGCAAATTATAAAATGATGTCTACCAAGTTAATTGTCCATGGAAGAACCTTAACTTCTAGCATCAGACTTGCTGCATCCGGAGTCGGAGTCGGAGTTGGGTCTCCTAATTTAGTGATGCTTGATACATTCAGTTTATATACATTGTTTCTGACAATTGTCTTATTGGCTGTAGTATTTGTGTAAATATCTGCTTTGTAGTAGCATTTACCTCCTTCGTACATTTTAATAGGAACTCCTGCTGCTCTGAAATCTGCTGCTTTACTATCAGCTGTTAGATTGCTTGCATCAAGCATGTTTCCGAACTTTTCGTGTAATGTAGCAAAATCTTGATATACAACATTTTCTGAAGTTACATAGAAGGTTGCAGGTTCTGTCTCATTATCCCATGTTGCAACAGCTTCGTATACAACACATGTATTATTGTCTGCATCTTTGTTTTCCAGACAGTATGTGATGTTTTCAGTTGCAGTTGGGGTTTCTTCTTGAATATTACCGACGATTTCTTTGGTTTTGTATCCCCAAGTAGCATTGGTTGGGTCGTATGCTTGGAAGAAATTAGATGCTATTGGGGTAGCATTTGCCAATACATAAGTATCTTTCTGTAAATTAACGAATGAGTAATTCTTTAATGTTATATTCAATTTTTTACCATTATACGTTCCTGGAGTAATGTTTGTAAATGCATCTTTTTTTGATTGCTCCATTAGTTTGGCAGCTGCACGTTCAACGTTAACTCTGACAGTTGCTTCTTTTCCTTTTTCAACATTTGTTGTCGCTACTAGACCTCCTGCATTGCTCATTAAGAATTCGCCGTCTTTAGCAACATAGTCAGTAAGACCGTCTAAAGAAGTAGAGTAGCTAGCACTTGCTGTCATGTTTGCATATGGTGCTGTCGGTTCTCCTTCCAGATTTAAAATAACATAGACATTAGCTGTTCCTTCAGAAACTGGAATACCATCTTTCAAATATAAGCCTTTTTCATTAGGGTCAGTGCTAGGTGTGAAATCATCATATGCATAAGTATGGACGTCTCCATTGACGATAACTTTAGCAGTCTTAAAAAGTTGTTCTGTTGTTAATCCGTCTTCTGTATCTCCCGTTGCGCGAGTTACTGTCGGATAAGAAATACCTAATCGTATCAAAGCGTTTTCTGTACCTTGTACTTGACCGTTATCAACGATTTCGTCATTTTCGTTGCTACAAGCTGTCATGGCAGCTACTGCCAAACCTGCTAATAATAAATTTCTAACTTTCATTTTTGTTATGAGTTTAATGTGTGATGTAATAATCATTTTTTAATTGCATGCTACATATTATCATTTATGTAGTCATGACTGATTTTTTTTCTTTTTTGGGGGAAGAGTCATCTAAAGGATGAGGACCGTTTGTTTTGTAAAAAACATCATTTTCTTGTTTGATCGGAAGCCCTTATATAATAAGGAAAAAGAAGTAACTTCCAAAAGGAGGATTTTTGTTTGTTTCTTATAGGCAATGTTTCTTTTATTTGTTTATTACTTAATTTCTTGTTTTGTTTGTTTTGAGGAAACTTTTGTTCCTCATCGACATTGCAAAGGTATGGGAGAAATGCTTAATCGTTGATTGGTGTTTTTTTCAATTTTTAGGGTGAATTTTTCAATCGTTCGAATATCCTTTTTTAGGCGGGTGAATTAGTCGTTTTGTGAATGATTTGTTGAGGGTGGTGAATGATATGCCACCTGTTTTTTTCTTTTTCCACTGTTGTATATTATGCTTTTTTCTTCAACTTTTTTTGTATTGTGGAATAAATTATGCAACTATCTGGGTGGAATGGAATAATTTGCATTTCTTCTATTCTGTTTTGAATGATTTACTACTGATGCTGTACTGTATAGTAAACTATATGATGTGGAACAGGTCGGTGATATAAAAATATGGATAATATGCCTTTTCAGCTTTAATGTGCTATTTTTAAGATTACGTAAGAATACGACCATTCTAAAAATAATGAACCGGGGAAGAAACTGTATAAATAAATGTATTCATATACGTAAATGCAAACGGTTATTGTATAAACCGATACAGAATATACATCTTTTTTTGTCTATAAAGCATTCGTTGCTTTAAAACCAATGAGATGTTCCTCGGTGTGCATCGGTTCCTTCCTCACCGGGGAAACTAGCGCTACTCGGTGAGGAAGATGTGAAGAGGTTATTAAGAGCCTCTTTTTTCTCTGGTTAATCATAAATATCGGAAGTGTAAGAACTGGCAGAATGACATGCTATTCACTTTAAAGTTCTCTACTTTATAACTAAAAAGGGGAAACTATTGCGCTTTGATTACTAAAGTCTATCGAACAGTAGGAATATGAATTTTCGTACTTGCTAATGCCGAAGCTTTCCTGCTCTTTTTAATAGGATGATGTGATTCAGCTCTTTCTGGGTTGCTTAAATATTCTTTTTTTAAGAAGAGTCGTTTTTTTTAGTAAGTGACTGGATAGATGGTCTGGATATATAATTAAAACGCACTACTTTCTCAAGTAATGCGTTTCTAATTGGGGATAGATTCTAATTATAAAATCATAGGGATAAACGATGTTTATTTGTGTTTGTGATTTTGTTATTTTACGGGGTAATTTTGTTTCTTCTTTAATTCTTTCAGGTTGGTATCCGCTTGTTCTGTAAGGCCGGCTACTTTGGCTGCACTGAAATATTCTTCAGCTGTTTTCAAATCACCTTCTATCATGGCGATAATTCCTAAATTATTTAGCGTTTCTGCTGCTTTCTGGTCAGCTTTAGCCAAATGTTTTTTGGCAATTGTCATATCGCCACCTTTTTGTATCTCCATTGCTCCGGCATTGAGGTTTGCAATGGGATCGTCCGGAAACATAGTAGCGGCTACTTGGAAAGAGTGGTTAAATTCTTCGCTTCCCGGTTCGCAACTTTCCGCGATCCGGTAGATCTCCTGCAAGCTCAATAACTGCGGACGCTTGTTGATTATCTCTTTAGACTCTTCAAGGCTAAGACCGCGTACTGTATAATTGACTGTATAATCCGAATGGCGAAGAGCCGGATAACATTCTGCTAATATATATTGGTATGTTTGCGCACCAACCAAATTGGCAATATCACGTTCTTTCTTATCCATGTCTATGCCTTTGTTGTCTATCAGGCGAAGAACTTCCTCTTTCTTCTCCATAGATGAAGCTGCAACAAACTTACGGAAACCTTCCCAATCTTCCGGGGTGTAATCCGAAGTGATGAGTTGCTTGTCGAAGTTATAATAACTGGTTACATAATCTACAAGTGCCTGGGTACGATTCTTCGCCAAGCGGGTGTTATTAGCGTAGCTACCTTCCGGTGAAGCATAACCGTGAATCCTTATACTGGTAAGAGTGGTGTATTTGTCATTACGTACTGTATCAATCGTTGCGCGTATTTTTGCCAATTCGCTAGTGTTGCGGCGATACTCCGGATAGATAATAATTTTGTTGACCGGGAAATCCAGAAAAGCACTTCCTTCTACCGCACGGTGTTTTACGTTTTCGGCTTTAGGAGTAATATAGGCGATAGCGGGTTTTAATTTCAGTGGTAAAATGTTCAACCGGGTGATTAATTCACCACTGTTCTCTTCTAGGATGTCGCAGCAGCCGCATAAGTCAATGTTTAGCTTCATATTCGCATTGCGCATCCATGCTCTGAACGGCATTTGCACCAGATAGTTTACTTTTTGTGCCTGATGTTGTTTACGCCGCAAGATGGTATAGGTATTTTCGGGAGTTTGATGGTTGCGTTGGCTGACGATGTCACGCTTACGCCCGTACACTATAATAGAAGGCAATATCTGCGTCTTTCCGTCTGCCTCAAGAAATGGAGTTAATGTAGCAACTTGATTGGATGCTAACTTTAGATTTTCCTGCAGGACAATATCCAGATTGATAGTCAATACATTATTATCTTCACTACGTGTGATAGATTCTTTTTCTATACGCACTTGATCTCTGTATAGAGTCTGCGCTTTCCCGCCTAATACAGGCAGCAGGCAGAAGAGTATGCATAATATCTTTTTCATATTTGTTTTGTTTTAAAATAAATAGATTAAACTGACTGCGGCTTTGGTTGGACCTACATAATTCTTATGTCCTTCTTTGACTTTTTCACCGCATGTCTTACATTCGAATTGCTCGTACTTGACACGTGCATAGCCTACACCTATGTTTCCTTCAAGGTTCCAGTGCTTGCCCAGAATCCATTGATAACCGTAGGAGACACCCAGACCATAGAAATGCCCTTTGAAACGGTGCTCTTTCAATTCGGGCCAAATGCCCCATGGCATATCGATGGCGGCTGCTTGATAAACACCTCCGTGAAGGTGCATACCTACAAAATGACCATTGAATTTGTCACAAAACCAATACCGGAGTTCCGGTTGGAAAGCAAGCATCTTCATCATCTTCTGATCTTTGTATTTCCAGGGATTATAGTTGGTATACAAGTCCAGGGTTAATTTTTTACTTAAGCCGACTTCGGCTCCAAGATTGATAATTTTAAGTGCGTCCATTACGACATTCGTTTTAACTCCAACTACCTGGCTATATAATAAGGTAGAAGCAAACAAGGTAACGAACAAAAATAAGATTCTTTTCTTTTTCATCGCATGATGGGTTTTGTTTGTTGATGATACAAAAGTAGGCATATTATAGATAGATGCTGATTGGCAGATTCATCTTTCTTGGCTTCGTCTTCAATGGAAATTGATAAGGTGGGTGGTGAATAATTCTTGTGTGGGTGGTTAATCATTCGGTGTTGCTGGTTGGTATTTTCCTTGCTTATGTTGAATGATTTACGCATGGATGGTGTTTTGATACTTGCATATCTTAATCATAAGCTTGAATAAGCTGTATTTTGTTCGTTAAAGAGTGGTAAATCATTCATTTTCCCCCTTGAAAAGTTTTTCTAGTTGAATAAAATACCTATGTTTGCAGTGTACAAACAAACAAGGAAAGATAAATAAGATAACTTAAGTTTAAGATTCCCCTCCTAAGGAACATGAATAAATAAACAATTAAAAGTGTAAAAGGACCGCGAACTGATAAACAACAATTCGCAAGCAAGTTAAAAAAACAAGTAAAATTTAGGAGGAACTAATATGAGATCAATTAAATTCTTTTTCGCATGTGTATTGGCATTAACTTTTGCAGCATGTTCTAATGCTGAAAGTGATAGTTTTGAAGATAACTCTTCAAATTTTGAATCCATGAAATCTTTGTATGGTATTGAATCTGCTGCTTATGATCAGAAAACTGATGAGGTTCCTGCTGTCACTGCAGAGGAAATGGCAAGTGTATTAGAAGCACTTCGTCAGAATGGTAATACTGTCCGTAACTGTGAATCTGAAACAACAGAAGGATTTTATGGTGATGCTACTGATAAGAAAGCAGTGAAAATGCTTGCCGAATATCAGGCTCGCACAAGAAGTGGTGCTTTCGTTGAACAATTCGCATTGTGTGTATCATTGAATTTTAATATAGATAAAGGTACGGTATATTATGTAGGTACTACTTACTCTTCTTCAACTGACTTATTCAGTTGGCAGGGATATGGTGCTTCTTTATCAACAACTGCTGATGGTAACAGCATCTTCAATTCTACTACTTATCTTTATTTCCGTGTTAGCGACCAGGGCAATTGTGTGGTAAAGGTGCCAGTTAATTTTAAGGGTAGCTATAACTTCGCTGCTGGGCAAGGTACTTATAGCTTTACTCTGAAAGCTGCTAAATAAATATCATAAGAATTTATTGCATTTAGGTATTAGTACTATATATATTACTAAGGAGCGTGTGTGTCATATAAAAAATAGCTTCTTTGAGCAAAAAGAGGGACCAAACAGCAAACAATATAGTAATTGGAGATTAATTGCGTAGTGAGCAAAACAGACAGAAAAAGTCTTTCTATTTCAAAAGAATAGAGGGACTTTTGTTTTATTGTGAATTATTTCTAAAAAATATTTGTTATACGATTTGATGATAATTATTTTATATACCTTTATCGACCAATACACATGAACAAAATACTATTAAGATATGAAGGAATTCTTCTTTTTATTACTGTCACTGTTAAGTTTGCTCCCTGTATATTCAATAGACAGCCATTGGGATCTGGAACCAGTAGTAATCAAAAATGGGGTCAGTAACAATACTATTTATAATGTTTGTTATGGAAGTGATGGCTTTATATGGCTCTCTACAGATAAGGGAATTTCACGTTATGATGGATTTAGATTTCGTGATTATCCTCTCATTATGAGCATTGATTCTCTTTCTACTCCTCTACATCAGGCTGTGAAAATTCTTCGCGAAGGTCCCGACGGTTTATATTATGCTTTACTTTATCAAGGTGGAATTGCTTGTTTTGACAAAGGTAATGAAAAGTTTCTACCGGTGCGTTTTGATAAGACTTTGAAGTTGAAAGACGTTCTTGATTTTTATTGGAATGGAGGAAACCTTTATCTGACTACCTCACAAGGCTTATTTGAATCGCGTGTTGTTCGTAAGACAGAAGGAGAAAATGATTTTGTGTTATGTATTTTGAATCCGGAACCTTTGGTAAGAGGAAAGGTAGCTCATCTTTGTAGTGACGGAAAAACAAATCTGTATTTCTCTGTTAATCAAGGGAAAGTGATGCATTATGATTTGGTGACGAAAACAGCTTCTTTAATCAAGGAATACAGTGTAGTAAATAGATTGTTTTTAAGACATGGTTATTTATGGATTTGCCGATTATGGGATGATATTATATGTTATGACCTTAAAACGAATGAAGAGCGTGTTATCTCGATGGAGGGGAAAGATCAGTCTGAATTCTCAAATTCTTATGTTACGGATCTGACTTCGAAGGATAATCTGACTTTTTATCTGACAACTTGGAATGGGTTGTATAAGTTACGCTTTGATAATGAAAGTCTGTGTAAGAGTCCGTTTGTGTTGACTTTGCTGACGAAGAATCAGAAGGCATTTCATTCAAGTATTGAAAATAAAATGACTAGTTTGTTTTGGGATGATAAACAACAAATACTTTGGGTCGGTACATTTGGCGGGGGAGTCGTGAAATTTGATATTAGTGATAGTATGTATAGTAGGGTACGGCAAGATTTTGGCTCTCGGGTGGATGGTATAGTCGAAGATTCAAAGGGATATGTTTGGTTGACTGTTAGCGACGGGGGGATCATGAAAAGTACTACTCCTGTATTTTCGTTGGATACACATTTTGAACCTTGGAAGAAAGCGTCAGACTTTTCCGGACGCTTTCATATATATAAAGGTAAGAACGGGAATATTTGGTTGGGAAGTAATCGGGGGGAGATTGTTATCATCAATCCATTAACAAATGATGTAGAGTCTTTTTATCTGCAAAACAGTAAAGGTGAGAGGATACAAACTGTTATTCATAGGCTTTGTCTGGACTCATGGAATCGTTTGTGGGTAGGTACTTCCAATGGATTGATACAAGTTGAACCTAAAACTCACGAATGTAAGAGTATTAAATTACCAGAAGAAATAAAAAATGTATTTGCAATAGCAGAGGATAAAGAAGGTAATGTATGGATTGGAACGGATAAAGGTCTAAAGAGACTTGAAACGGACGGGGTGCAAATTCGGGTGGAAGGAAACTTTGAAAAGGAAAATGGGTTAGAAGAGACTGCTGTACGAACTATTTACGTAAATAACTATAATCAGATTTATGCAGCTTATTTGAATGTCGTTGTCCGTATTGATGGAAGAGAGAAGGATAAGATAGAAGCTATATATACTTTGCAAAACGGATTGACTAATGGACATGTGGGCTGCATGGTAGATGATCGTATTGGTAATACCTGGGCAGGAAATAATGTCGGAGTGATGACAATTAGAAATGGGCAGGAAGCTTTCTATAATTATCTTTCGGTAGGAAATTGCAGTGCGGTATGTCGTTTGAATGATGGACGACTGCTTTGGGCAAATTCCTGGGGATTAATTTTCTTTGATCCTTTTGCAACGAAAACCGATTGTGAAAAAATACAGTTAATGTTGACAGATGTAGAAGTGGGAGGAGAAACAATTCTGGCAGGAGAGAAACGAAATGGGCAGGTGATTCTTTCGGGGACACCGGAACAACAGAAGGAGCTTGTATTCGATTTTGCTAATAATGATTTTCATTTGTTTTTTTCTGATTTACGTTATGGGGTGGCAGAACGTAAGATTGCTTATCGGCTACTTCCGTCAGATAAAGATTGGAGGATGCTGCCTCTTTCGGAAGGGTTATGGTTCAATGGGCTGTCTGCCGGGAAATATACTTTGCAGACAAAACTTGTCTTTCCGGATGGCAAGGAAGGGAATGTGAATGAGATTCTTGTTGTCGTAAAAGATAAATGGTTTCAAACAGTGTGGGCTTATATAGCTTATGTATTGTTACTTGTCGCATTCTTTTATGTTTTCTACACTTATTTCAGGAAGAAAGAACATCGTAGGCAGATACATCGTGACCGGGAACTGGTATTAAAGGAGAATCTAAATTTGGAAAAGATAAAACAGGCCCAAAAGAAAGAGATAGAAGCTTTGCGGAATCGTTTGCTTATGTTGTTTGTACAGGAATTGCGTACTCCTCTGTCGTTGATTATTGCTCCGTTGAAAGAATTACAGAAAGATAATTCCCAGACATCGAATCTCTCTTTACAGGTGGCATACCGGAATTCGCTTCGCATGCTCGACGCTTGCGATCAGTTACTAGCTATATATGGTCAGGGGAATTTGGAGACGAAATTGGAGGTAGCTCCTTATTCCGTAGAAAAGATGATTGATAGCAATGTTTTTGGGATTCGTGATTTGCTGAAAGTATATCCGATTGATTTTCGTTGCGAGAAAAGGATTAAGAAAGATCTGGAGTTCTATGTAAATAAAAAGAAAATAGAATTTATTATTCATAATCTATTGACAAATGCTTTCACTCATACACATTATGCGGGGACGGTTTCTTTTTCTGTTTGTGAGATAATGGAAAATAATTCGCATTATGTTAGTCTGACGGTAGAAGATAATGGAAAGAGGAAGGTGAGAACTGCCGAACAACTAATGAGTGAGAGTGAGGTTTTGGAGAATGATTTGTCTGCTGCACAGCTAGGATTTACCGTTATGCAACAGATGATTGAAGCACATCGGGGAACAATTTTATTAGAAAGTACTGAAGGAAAAGGCACGAAGGTAACAGTGAATCTTCCGATAGATAGAGCTGTTTTGGAAAATGAACCGAACATATTGTTTATTGATCCGGAAGAACTGCCAGAACTGGAATCGGAAGTATCAGAACAATCTCAATCAGAGCTGAAAGTAAATGATAATGTAGTAAAACAGGAGCCAACACTTTTTACTGAAGTATTACCTTTTAAAGAAGTAGTACAACCTGATACGAATGTTACTAAAAAGACAGTACTGATTGTAGAGGATCATAAAGATATTCGTCTTTATCTGAAAGTCTTATTCGGCAATGAATATAATTTGTTAATGGCGACTAACGGTCAGGAAGGGGTTGATATGGCGATGAAGGAGTTGCCGGATTTGATTATCTGTGATGTCATGATGCCGATCAAGGACGGATTTGAATGTTGCCGTGAAGTGAAGGAATGTCCGGATACTTGTAGTATTCCTTTTATTATGCTAACAGCAAAAGTAGAGGATGACGATATAATTCATGGTTTGGAGTTGGGAGCGGATGATTATGTATTGAAACCTTTTACTCCCGGAATTCTGAAGGCGAAGGTTAGCAATTTGATAAATGGTCGTCAGGCACTGAAACAGATGTATACTAAGTTGTTTAAATTGCCTGGAACAGATATTGTTAATTTCGATGAAACAGAGCAGTCGGGAGAGGAAGTAAAGCCGGAAGATCCGTTTATCACTTCTGTAATAAAAATTGTGGAGGAAAATATTTGTGAGGCTGACTTTAGTGTGAAGAAACTGGCGTCGGAATTGAATATGAGTCAACCTACGCTGTATCGAAAAGTAAAGCAGAGCACCGATTATACCATTATTGAACTTATTAGAGGAGTACGTATGCGTCGGGCAGGTGTATTGTTGAAAACGAAACAATATGGTGTGCAGGAAGTAGCTGAAATGGTGGGGTATAATGATATTCCGACTTTCCGCAAGCATTTTGTGGACGCTTTTGGCACAACTCCTTCTACGTATGAATAAAAAAATGACTACTTTTGCACACGAAAACCCTAAAAACAGGAATTAGCGTGCAAAGGTATTTCATTTATTTGGCTTATGACGGGAGCAACTATCACGGTTGGCAGATTCAACCTAACGGAATTAGTGTGCAGGAATGTTTGATGAAAGCATTATCCACTTTTCTGCGTCGTGAAATAGAGGTGATAGGGGCAGGGCGGACAGACGCCGGGGTACATGCTTCTTTAATGGTGGCTCATTTCGATTATGATGGACCATTAGATACAGTATCTGTTGCCGATAAATTAAATCGCCTGCTGCCTCCTGATATTTCCATTTATCGTGTTTGCCGGGTCCGGTCGGATGCGCACGCCCGCTTTGACGCGACTGCGCGAACTTACAAGTATTATGTAACGACATCGAAATATCCTTTTAACC
>OWHY01000415.1_pt1 | contig 25218 bp, 18 predicted proteins | sample 1732971 | NCBI WGS metagenome assembly OWHY01 (sample SAMN05065775, study PRJEB22554) | human gut metagenome | biome: ENVO:2100002; feature: ENVO:00000062; material: ENVO:00002003 | host: Homo sapiens | place: USA
GTATAAGAGACAGCCACAGCCCCGCCCGCCCGATGGCGTCGGCATAGCCCAGCCGCCCGGCGTAGCCCGGCATCAGGTGGTCGTCGTTGATCCGTCCGTTCCAGCCGCGGTTGCCGTGAATGTGCAGCTGGCCGATGCGCGCACCGGCGGTACGGAGCCAGTCGACGACGGTCTTTCCGGGCTGTTCGCGCGTGAGATAGAGGTTGGCGTGGCCCGTGTCGAAAGCGATGCGGACTTCGTGCCGGTGGCTGCCCAGCGCATTGGCCTCGTCGACGGCCGCGGCGAGCACCGCGGCATCGGCGCCCACGCCGTAGGACATGTTCTCGACACAGACGTGCGCCCCGATCTCGTCGGCGACCGTCTGCAACTCGTGCAGCGACAGCGCGAGGCTCGCGGCCGAACTGCCGTCGCCGAAGGCGAGGGTCTGGTTGCAGTGAACCAGCACGTTTTTCGGCTTCAGGGGTGCGACGGCGCGGATCGCCCGCGTGAAGAAGGCCACCGAGGCGGCACGATCGGCGCCCGCGGCGCAGAGATCGCGGTTGCGCGCGGCGGTCGTCGATCCGTAGGGCAGGTGGATGCACCACACCTTGCAGCCGTTGGCGGCGAGCTGCTTTTCGGCGAAGGCGATGTCCCGCGTCCAGACCGACTCGTCGGACGAGAGGCTGGGGCAGATCCACGTCATGCCGTAACCCGGCGTGACGGTGTAGGTCGTCTCGTTGGCCATCGAGAGCACGGCGCTCGGACGCAGACGCAGGCGCGAGACATCTTCACCCGCGGCGGCGAGTTCGGTCGTGGGTTCGACCGTGACGCAATCGCCCGCATGGGCGTAGCGGCCCGTGCGGCGAACCTCCACGTCGTCGATCCAGAAGCAGTTTTTGACGTCGCGGATCACCGTGGGCATGAAGCGGAACGCACTTCCGGCAGCCACGGCCCCGAACGACATCCGCACCTGGTGCCACACGCCGGACGTCAGCTTCGCGGCGCGCAGCAGGACGGCCGTACGGGTGACGCCCTGCACCGACTGCGAAATGTCGGTCCCCGTCGCGACATCGACATCGACCGGCATGCCGTCGACCTCGCACCCCAGCAGCACGCCCGACTCGGCCATGCAGGCCACATCGCTCTCCATGCCCCGTTCGAGGCAGATGCGGAACGACAGTTCGGCGCAGCACGGTTCGCCGGCGGCGGCCATGCGGGGCGTCACCAGAATGCCCCGGTTGCCGTAACCGCCGACGTCGCCACCGCACAGGCAGCCGCGATATTCCGCGGCGTAGAAGAGCCGCTGCCAGTCGTAGAGTCCGCGGTTGCGCAGGTAGTCGCGGCGCACGGCGAGCGTCGCGCTTGCGGCAGGCGCGGAGTTATAGTCCGAGGTCTCGAAAAGCGCGCTGCCGGGCGTTCCGGCCCCTTTGGCGACATAGGCCGCCTCGGTCCCCGCCGATGTGGCCGGCGACGGCACGGAACTGCCGGCCCCGACACCGTAACCGCCCGTTTCCGCAGCATAGTCGCACCCCCAGACGCAGTTGTCGAAATGCTCGGCGAAGAGCAGGTCTTCGCCGGGAGCGTAATTCAGCGGCGCAAGGGTCTTCACCCCGCCCGCCGCGACGGCGCACGGACCGGGAATGTCCCAGGTCGCCGAGCGGTGGGCGCAGTCGGTGACGCGGACGGAGAGGCCCGACGCGTAATCGCCTGCGGGAACCGCCACGCAGAACTCCGTTCCGGAGGCCGCGGGCCGAACCCCGCCGCCCGTCCCGGCACAGTCGAGCACCACCCACGGCAGGTTCCCGAAATTGCCGTTCCGGACAATCTCCGGCGTCGCCGGATCGAACGGAAACAGGCCTGAAACGGCCCCTCCGGAGCGATCCTCGACGCGAACCGAAGCGATGTGCGCATCGCCCGCGAGCGGAATCCGCACGACGCCGCACAGCGGCGAGAGCGTCACGTCGGCCGCATCGCCCGTGGTCCGGACCGTGCCGTACATCGGGCATGCGGCGGCCTGCAGGCTGCCGCCCGAAACCGGAAACTGCGCGGGAGGCAGCACGAAGGCCCGCTTCGCGCGGCTGTAAGCATCGGCCGGGAAATGAACTGTATAAAGACCGTCCGCAGAGACATCGGCCCCCACGACCGGCACGCCGTCGGCGTCGAAGCCCACCGTGCGGGCCACGCCGTTGACCAATGCACGCGGCTCCCCGGACCAGTCCCAACGCATTCCGGACTCCCCGGCAGCCACCTTCAGCCGCAGGATCACCCCGCCGCCCGCAGGCGGACGGGGTTTGTCCCCGTCGTCCGCACCGTCCCCGCCGCAGCCCCCGAGGAGCAGCGGAAGGACGAGCAGGACACATACCGTATGACGGATCGCAAGCATGACGCTACCGGTAACGCAGGGTGATGACGCCCCACCGCAATTGGTTGTCGTAGGTCGTGGCGGCGCTGATCTCGGCGGTTTCCGTGTCGCCGTTCCAGACGAGCGGCAGCACGGTCATCACCTTGTCGTAGGGGCGTATGCGGACCATCACCCGCTCCCGGCCGAAGACCTCCGCGGGGAGGCGGAAGAGATGGTCGGTCAGTCCGATACCCGCCGAGGAACAGGTGTTGTAGCGGTTTCCGGCCAGCGAAGCGTCCCACCACGGCAGCGAACGCAGGTGCACGTAGTCGACGCCCGTGGCGGCGCTCGGGCAGAGCGTATAGCTCTGTCCCCCGTCGACGGAATACTCCACGCACCAGTGCGCCGGATAGGTTTTCGAGGTGGTGGCCGAAATGGTCCCCGCGGCGAACGAGAAGCCGAGGAGCATGTGCGAGCCGTTGAGCGAGGCGGTCGAAAACTCCATGCGCAGGCCGTTGTAACCCACCACTTCGTTCCCTTCCCAGCGATACCAGCCCTTCACGCCGGCCTTGACGAAATAAGCTTTGCAGGTGAGCGACGTTCCGAGCGAACCGACCTCCGGATTGTTGTAATTGCCCGTTCCTGCAATGGGCCAGGCTTCGGCAGCAGTGGTTTCGACGTGGTTTTCGCAGAACAGTTCGGCATTCGGCACGGTCTTGCCCGACGAGATGTCGTCCGACGGCGTGATCGACTCCAGCCGGTTATAGGCATACCGGCTGTTGAACTTGGCATAGGTCCCGAACGAGTATTTGTGAGGGTTGCCGTCCCATTCGGCAAACTCCGTATAGGCCGACTCCCCGGCCCATTCCATGCCGAAGCCCGACTCGTCGAGCACGCGGATCTGGTAGCGCCCCACGTTGCCGTAGCGCGGCAATTCGTTGTGCACCACGATGCCGTGGGTCGTGCCCGTCCCCTGCGGGACGCCCTGACCCGAACGCCGCCAGAGGCAGAGCATGTTGACCGGTGCGTAGATCGAATTTCCCGCGTCGTCCATCAGCAGCGACGCCCAGCCGTCCATGCGGTTGTTGTTGCCCGTCTGCGAGGCGTTGACATCGGACGAAAGGCTGTAATTTTCGTAAACGTTGGCATAGCTGCCCTCCTTGAACAGGAATTCGGTGTTTTCGAGCGAGACGAAGGTGTAGACGTCGTCGTCGGTCAGTTCCGAAATCCGGCGCTGCTTGACGGGAATCGCCTCTCCGGCAGCGCTTTCGACCATGTTTTCGCCGACCAGGCTGCTGATCGTGTAGCGCTCGGGATTCTCCTCGCGCGTGAGGACCGTGCCGCTGAGCGAGAGCGAGAGGCGCGTGCCGCGCGCCAGCACGTTGTCCTCCGGCGTGTCGAAGCGCAGGCGGAAGCCGTAGCGGCCGTCGGGGCTTTCGAGGTAGGCCGTGCAGTCGTTGACCGTCACGTCGACCTTGTCGTACGAAACGCTGGGGTTGGCCTCCATGTTCTTGCTGTGGAAGTCGCTGACGACGATGCCTTCGATCAGAATATCCTCGTCGACGGCCGTGCCTTCGGCCGTCGCCAGCGCCCGCACGTCGGCGAACGACACCTCGCGGCCGAACTCGTCGTCCTTGTCGGCCTGCGTGATGTAGAGGTTGGCCGAGAAGGTCTCCTCCCAGCCGTCGACGTAGCTCAGGTTGACGACCGCCTTGCAGACGTCGTCGCCCGGGTTGGGTTTCGTGTCGACGACCAGCATGCCCTGCTCGGGCTGCACGCTGCGAATCCAGTCTCTGGTCGGACCGACGTAGGCAGTCGCGACAGCGAAGTCCCCGAGCGGGATGTTGGTGTCGATCTCGAACTGGGTGAAGGTCTCGACGCTGCCGCGGATCGCCTTGTAGGGAGCCGGACATTCGAGCGACGGAACCACGCCGTACTGCTTGATGCAGACCGTGTCGGCCCGTGTGCCGCCGTCGAGCACGAAGCGCAGCTTGGCCATGCGGCGGAACGAATCGTTCTCCGTAAAGGTGACCGAAACCATCCGGTCGCCGTCGAATTCCGACCGGTCGACCGAAGCCCAGCCTCCGATGTCGTTGAGCGCCTCGACCCGGACCCGGCCGTTGGAATAAAGCTGTATCTGGGCGGTTCCGCCCGACGCCGGAACGAAAAGTTCGTGCTCGGCGGCCGTGAGTTCGCGCACGCGGATGGTTTCGGCGTCATCGACCGAGCAGCCGACGGCCGCCAGGGCCGCCAGGCCGCACACCGCGCCGTAGCGTAATATCTTGCAGGATTTCATGTTCAGGTTCTGTTTTGGGGTTATTTGTAATCGACCGTGATCGTGCCGAAGCGGATGACGGTGGTTTGTTTGCTGTTTTTACGGACCACCGAGGTCGGGATCAGCACGTCGGCGGAGGGATTGCCGCGAATCTGCGACAACAGGCCCGAGGCGGGCGAGAGGCGCACGACGACCTCTTCACGGCCGAAGGCCTCGGCGGGCAGACGGAAAATGCGCTGCTGGAGACCCATGCCGCAGTCGTAGGGCGTGCGCAGGCGGTCGGCATGGCCCGAGCCGTCGATCACCTTGTCCCACCAGGGCAGCGAACGCAGCACGAAGGTCTCACGGCCCGTGGCGGCGTCACGAAGGGGCTGGAACTCGCCGCCGTCGACCGCATATTCGGCCTTCCACTCCAGCGGGAAATTCCACGAGAAGTTGCCGTCCTGGTTGCCTGCGCCCCACTCGAAGGCGAGTTGCAGGGCCGTGCCGCGGGCTTTTTTGGTCGAGAAGGCGATGTAGAAGGCGTTCGAACCGACCATGCGCCCCATGTTGTCCCACTTGTACCAGTCGGGCACGGGAGCCTTGAAAACCACCGCACCGTTGCCGACCCATCCCTTGTTCTGCGTCCCGAGGGCGTTGTAGTCGCCGTCGACGTGCACGAAAGCGCCGCAGTCGGTCCAAAGATAACCGCGCGAACTTCCGGCGTCGTTGAGCACCCGGTCACCCTTCCGGCCCTCGGTTCCGAGGTTTTGGTAGCCGAGCAGTTCGAATTCGAGCGACGCGCCAGCCGAACCGTCGAGCAGCCACCCCGTGAGACGTTTCCACGGGGAGTTGCGCTTGCGGCTGACGCCGATGCCGCCCTCGTCGAGCGGGCGGATCGAGTAGCGCCCCATGTCGCCGCCGTAACGGCGCATCGGCGTATGGACCACCACGCCCGAGAGCGGCCCCATGCCCTGCGGCAGGGGTTTGCCGGCGCGGCGCCATGCACAAAGGGTGTTGACCAGCATGTAGATCGCACCGCCTTCCGAGTCGCGGACGAGCGACGCCCAGCCGTCCATACGGTTGTTGATGTCGTATTTGTAGTGGTGGAGTTCACCGCAGGATTGGGCGTAAGGCTCCCAGATGTTGGTGTAGGAACCCTCCTTGAAGACGAACTCCGCATCGCGCAGCGTCACGAAGGTATAGAGGTCGTCGTCGGTGAGCGTCGCGACGCTCCGCTCCTTCACGGGAAGATCCGCGGCCGTGCCGGGCGCGACCGAGAGGACGTTGAGCGCCTGCACGCCCGTCAGCGTCATGCAGTCGGGCGCGGCCGTGCGCGTGAGACGGCAGCCGTTGAGATCGAGGCGCACGCGGTCGTAACGGGCGAGCCGGTTTTCACTCGCCTCGTCGAAACGCAGGCGGATGCCGCAGCTGCCGTCGGCGGCCTCGACATAGACCGTGCGGTCGTTCTCCTCCAGATCGACCGAATAGTAGTTCAGGTTGGGATTCAGCTCCATGTTGGGGCTGCGGTAATCGCTGACGACGATGCCTTCGACCACCGTCGGGGCGGTCAGCAAGACCGACTTTCCGGGTTCGCACAGCCCGCGGAGCTGTCCGAACGGCCCGGCGGCCGCAGCCTGCCCCCAAAGGGGAAGGGCCGCGGCGGCGAGCAGGTATTTCAGCAGGTGTTTCATGGTTCGGCACTATTTGTATTGGATCGAAAGGTCCTCGACATAGACGCCGTTGGCGATGTCGAACGGATAGGTCCGCGCTATGCGCAGGTTGCGGTGCGTCTGGCCCAGAGCATAGCCGTCGATGCCGGGATTCCACGTCGCGATGACGTCGGACGAAGGGCTGATGCGCACCCGCACCTTCGCCTTGCCGAGCACCTCGGCGGGCAGCACGAAGCGGTAGGGCACCAGACCGAAACCGAAGTCGGACTGGGTGTAGACGCCCGACCGGTTGGCCGTGTCAAAGACCGACGTGCGCGTCGAGCTGTTGTTGATGCACCACGGCAGCGAACGCATCTCGAAACCGCGCTCCCCGGTGGCGGCGTTGACGGCTTCGGTGTAGTCGCTCCACGTCGCCCCGTCGGCCGAGGTGGCGTACTCCACCTTCCAGTAAACGGGGTATGAGCTGGCGTTGGTCCACGAGCAGGCGGCTTCGTTGGTGCTGTGCTTGCCCGCGGCGGTCGAGAAGCTGACCGCAGCGGCCGAGCCGCCGACGCCCGCCGTCGAGAACTCCATCACGATGCCGTTGGTCTTACCGGTCCATGTATCGCCGTTCCACTCGTACCAGCCGGCAACGTTGCCGAGGAAACCCAGCATCGTGTATTTCGACATGCCCATCGTCGTGCCGTCGCCCGGCACGTAGTTCGAGACGTTCAGTCCGCGGTAGCCGTGAACGATGGCGATGGGGTACGAACGGTCGGCGGTAACCGTCTGATTGAGCATGCGGTTCTCGCTGTAAAGCCGCGCCCCGCCGCCCGTGTTGTCGGTCGTGGCGTGCATCCGGTTCTGGACGAGCTGCGTGGCCGAATTGGCCGCCGAGCCGACCGTGTAGGTTCCGTTGTCGTTCCACTTGTAGGCGCCGACCGAAATCACGGCCTTGTCCAGCCGCCACTCGACGAGCGTCGCATAGGCCGACGCCGCGGCGCGCGGGATGTCGATGTCCGCCTCGTCGAAGGGCCGGATCGAATAACGGCCCACGTTGCCGCCCCAGCGTTCCATCGGCGTGTGGACCACGATGCCGCTGACCGTGCCGACGCCCTGCGGCACGCTCCGTCCCGTGCGGCGCCAGCCGCAGTTCATGTTCACGAGCATGTAGATCGCGTCGTTGTCCCCGTCGTAGAGCAGATTGGCCGCGCCGTCCTTGGCCTTCTGGGCCTGCGTGCCGCCGGCGAACGAGAGGTTCGCATTGCAGGGATTGCCGATGGCGTCGTACTCGCGGACATTGGTATAGGCGCCCTCCTTGACGGAGAACTCCAGCCCCGAAAGCGCGCAGTAGGTGTAGATGTCGTCGTCGGTGAGCGTCGCGATGGTCCGCGCCTTGGGCTCCAAGGCGGAGGCTTCAGCCGCCTTTTCGATGTTCCCGGCCTTCAGGCCGCGCAGCGTGTAGCGCATCGGGTCGCTTTCGCGCGAAAGGGTCACGCCGTCGAGCAGAATCTTCACCTGCTCCCCGCGCAGGCAGACGTTGTCGGCCGGGGCGGCGAACTTCAGGCGGAAGCCGTAGCGGCCGTCCAGGCTCTGCACGTAGTTCGTACAGTCGTTCTCGTCGGTGGTGATGCTGTTGGGACCCGTATTGAGGTTCTGATCCATGTTCGGGTTCCCGGCGTCGCCGATGACGCGGCACAGCAGGTAGTCGATATGGTCCTCGTCGCTGGCGTAGGATTTGTCCTCGGCCGTGAAGAGCGCCCGCAGATCGGCGGACGACACTTCGCGCGGCTGGGCCGTCACCCGCTGCGTGATGTTCGAAGAGGCTGAAACCACACCGCCCGCAAGGTCGGCGCAGGAGACCGTGATCGTCGCATAACGCTTCTCCACGCCCTCGTTCGCCGTAATCGCGTAGGTCAGCTCCCCGGCGCCGAGTTCGACATCGGAGATAAAGTCCGCGACAGCCGGATCGGCGTACGTGACTTCGACCTTCATCTCCGCAAGCAGCGCCCCGAGATTGGTCGAGAAGGCCACGGCGCGCCGGCCGCCCTCGATGGGAGCCACGTCGTCGGCGAGCGTGATGCGGGCCTCGTCGGCGCTCTGCGTCACGGTGAACGAGTCGCCGAAAACATTGCCGTCGGCATCCGTCACCGAGAAGCCGACCGTCGCCGTGCGGGGTTCTCCCGTGGCGTTGGCAGCCGTGGCGAAGGTGATCAGCCCCCGGCGGGCCAGCGGAATTTCGGTCTCGCCCGCCTCCTCGTCGTCGGCATGGTAGACGACATCGGAAATCCACGCGTCGCCCTCCGCGGCATAGGTCACCGCGGGCACGACATCGCGGAGAAGCTCGTCGGGCAGGTTGGTTTCGAAAGCCGCCGTGCCCTTGTAGGCGCCGTTGGCGAAGGCGAGGTCCTTCGAAAGGAAGATCAGTTCGGGGGCGGTGATTCCCGCCTTCTGAACCACGGTGACGGTCTTTTCAAGCCCCGAGCCGCGCAGCACGACCCCGACCGAACGGGTCAGTCCGGGGTTGTCGGCGTAATTGAGGCGGATGGTCGTAATGCCGCTGCCGGCCGTGCGGTCGAGCGTCGCCCACGCCGACTCGGCGGTGAGTTGAGCGGTCCACGCCCCCGAGCAGTAGACCGTGACGGGGAGTTTGCCGGCCTCGGCCGTGACCGAATACCGGTCCGTATTGACGGCCAGGTCGTAACGCTCCTCGAAGGTGTCGGCGCACGCGACCGCGAAGAGTCCCGCGAGCGCCAGTATCAGGTTGTTGATTCGTTTCATCGGTTCTGGTTTTTATAATCCGTCGGCAAGGTATTCGTCGTTGGTCAGCACGTAGCCCGAAAGGGCGCACTGCGCGTCGGGAATGGGATAGTAGCGGTGGCAGGGGCGCATCTTGCCCTTGAGCGTCGCGTTGTTGGTATAGGCGTAGGTCTGGTCGTACCAGATGCCCCAGCGCACGAGGTCGAACTTGCGCTGGAACTCGCCGCCCAGCTCCCGGGCGCGCTCGCAGCGGACAGCCAGCGTGAGGTCCTCGAAGCCCGTGAAGTTGGTGACGGGATCGACGCCCGCACGCTGGCGGACCATGTTCAGGTAACGCATCGTCTCCTCGGCGTTCTCCAGGTTGCAGTAACATTCGGCCATCATCAGAATGGCGTCGGCATAGCGGAAAATGCGGTAGTTGTTCGAATCGTAGTTCTGCTCGATGTCCGGACACCAGAATTTCGGACCGGGCCAGGGCACTCCGTAGTTGTGCGTGATCTTGAAGGTCTCGCCCGCCTCCAGGTCGCCCAGGCCGAGGAAGTACTGCACGCGGCGGTCGATCTTCTGCCCGCGGATCTCCCCGGCGGCCAGCGCCTCGCGGTCGATCTTCACCGTATAGCGGTTCAGCGTCGCGTCGTAGGTGTCGTAGGTCAGGGGCAGGGGGTTGAACAGCGCGTCGACGTAGGCCGCATTCTCGGTCTGCGTATTGCCCGTCGCGGGGCGGAAGATCGCATAGCGGTTGTTGGCCCGCAGCGACGACCAGCCGGGCATCGACGTGCCGTAACCCTTCAGGGGTACGCCGTCGAAGACCCCGTCGCCGTTGTGCGTGGGCATCATGATCGCCGCCACGTTGCCGTTGTACTGCGTGCCGGTGAGCGACCAGGCGTGCTGGATCTCGAAGATGGACTCCGCAGGGTTCTTGTAGCGCCACTGGGTCTCGGCCAGCGGATAGTTGCCTTCGTTGAAGTCGCCGTAAAGCTCCTCAAGGGCTTGCAGGGGGACCAGCGCCCCGTTCCAGTCCTCGTTCCACATGGCGAACTTGGCCATCAGCATCAGCGCCAGCGCATAGCCCGAACGGTTGTCGACGGCCTCCGAGGCGCGGCACTTGCGCCCGTTCTCGGCGGTGAACCACGGCAGTGCGTTCCGCTCCAGGTCATCGTACAGCTCCTGGCGGATTTCATGGGCCGGGGTTCGGGGCAGGCGGCGGATTTCGGCCAGCCGCTGGTCGGTGTCGACCATCGTGGTGTAGAACGGCACGTCGCCGAACATGCAGGTCAGCACATAGTAGTAAAACGCGCGCATCACGCGGGCTTCGGCCGCCAGAGGCATCTTCACCCCGTCGGCCAGGTCGGCGGACGAGATGCACTCGACGCACTCGTTGCAGTACATGACGCCTTTGTAACCCTGCGTCCAGACGTTCTTGCCGTATTGCGGCTTGGCGGGAGTCACGTCGAGGCAGGCGTCGACGGTCGTCGAGGAGGAGTACCAGATGTCGGTGCAGGCCTCGGTGACCAGCATGAAGTTGGCCGTATAGATCGCATTCGCAGGCATGTAACACGAATTGAGCGCCGCAATGCACTGCGACTCGTTCTTGTAGAACGATTTGCGGTTGACGAACGAGGTCGGCTCCTCCGTCAGCGAACAGGAGGCGAACAGTCCCGCCGCGAGGAGCGTCAGTATGAATTGATTGAAGTTTTTCATCTTCTTCGGAAATTGTCGGGTGGATTTAATAACGCAGCTGGATGCTGAACACGAACATCCGCGAACGGGGATAGGCGCCCATGTCGACGCGGCGCAGGGTCGAACTGGTCCCCTCGCTCGAAACGTCGGGGTCGAAACCGTTGTACTTGGTCCAGAGCCAGAGGTTCTCGCCCGTGACGGCCAGCGTGATGTCGCGCAGCAGGCGGGTTTTCTTCCGCAAGTCGAACGTATAGGAGACCGTGGCGTTCTTCAGACGCAGGTACGAGGCATCGTGCACCTGCAACGAACTGGGAACCAGTCGGTCGTCGGTTCCCGCACGGGGCAGGTCGGAATCCGGGTTGCGCACGGGATGCCACGCGTCGAGCATGTAGCGGTACTGGTTGGTGGCGTAACCGCCGGCCATCGCAAGCTCGGAGTAGTTGTAGATCTTGCCGCCCAGCGAATAGGAGAAGTAGAATCCGATGCGCAGACCGCCGATGTTGAAGGTGTTCTGCAAACCGCCGTAAAGCACGGGGTCGGAGTTGCCCAGATAGATCAGGTCCTCCTCCGACAGAATGCCGTCTCGGTTCTGATCGACGTACTTGGGATACCCCAGCATCAGCTGGGCGTCGCTGCCCGTCGACGAGGATATATAACTCTTGGTAAAGCGATTGCGCTCGAACTGGTCGGTCGTCTTCCAGACCCCGGCGTACTGGAATCCCCAGAGTGCATTGAGCGGATAGCCCGTCTTGTAGCCATACATCATGTAGTTGGTATTGCCGCCGCTTTCGAGACACGAAACGTACTCTTCGTGGCCGATGTCGTCGACCATCTGCTTGTTGTGCGAAAGGGTGAAACTCGTCGTCCAGCCGAATTTCGGCTTCACGATGTTACGGCTCTCGACCGAGACCTCGACGCCGCGGTTCGACGTCTTGCCCAGGTTCGTGAAACGGCTCGTGTAACCCGTCGTATGGATCGTCTGCAAGGAAAGCAGCAGGTCGCGGGTGGTCGAATAGTAGCCGTCGACGGTGATGTTCAGGCGGCCGTCGAAGGCCGAGAAATCGAGACCCGCATTGTAGAGCGTGGTTTTCTCCCACGTCAGGTTGGGATTGGCCACACGCGAAGGGAAGAACGACGCCGACTGCGTGCCGCCGAACAGATAACCGTTGGTGGTCGTGCCGTAGGCTTCGAGCGAACGGTAGGTCGCGATGGCGTCGTTACCCGTGCGTCCGGCGCTCAGGCGCAGCGACAGTTCATCGAGCCAGCGCACCTGCTTGAGGAAATTCTCGTTCTTGGCGTTCCACTTGACGGCCGCCGAAGGGAAGAAACCCCATTTGTTGTTCTCGGCGAAGTTCGACGACCCGTCGTAACGCCCCGTGAAGGTGAAGTAGTAGCGGCTCTTGTAGTTGTAGTTCAGGCGCATGAGCACCGACTCGCGCACGACTTTGTTCGAGCTGGTCGAAGCGTTGTAGTTCTCCTTGCTGCCGATGCTGTTCATGTTGTTCCACTTCAGGTCGTCGGTGAGCAACCCTTCGGCCTTCAGCGAGAAAAAGTTGGCCGTTTCGTGCGTGGCCGAGAAGCCCGCCATCGCATCGAAATAGTGCCCCGAGGCGAATTTCTTCGAATAGGAGACCGTATTTTCCGAAGTCAGGCGGCGTGCGTCGCCCTCGTAACGGTAGGCATCGGCCCCTTCGCCCTCGGTGCGCTTCGGCAGATAGCTGGGCCAGAACTGGTAGTCGTGACGCTGGTAGACCATATAGGAGTTCTGACTCTTGATGATCAGCCCGCGCACGGGCTTGATCGTGAACTCCAGCACGTCGGTATTGGTCATGCGCTCGCTCTCGTTCTCGTTGCAGTCGATCTTGGCGCGGGGCGTATCAATGCGCACGCCGTTCTCGTAGAGGGGGTTGATGTAGTCTTTGGGACCCATCGTCGGGGCCAGGTAGACGGCGCCGTCCCAGATGTTCGCGCCGCCGATGGTCGCCCGGTTGGGATTCTCGTCGCGGAAGGTATAGCTGCCCTTGAAACCGACGGTCAGCCACTTGGCGAAGTCGTACGAAAGATTCAGACGGGCCGTGATGCGGCGGAATCCGCTGCCGTCGACGATGCCCTGCGTATCGTTGCCGCCGAGCGCCGCGAAGTAGCTCGACTTCTGACTGCGGCCGCTGACCGAAAGGTTATAGTTCTGATAGAGAGCCGTGCGGGTGATCTCGTCGATCCAGTCGGTCCCGCGCCCGTACTCCGAAGGGTCGAAGCGCGGCGGACGCTGCGGATCGCGCGAGGAGAAATAGTTCCGGTCGTTGAGGTAGCGGACGAACTCCTGCGCGTCCATCAGATCGAGGTCGCGGGCGAGTTTCGAGACGCCGAATTCAGCCTTGGCCGTGACCGACGGCTTCGAGGTGACGCCCTGCCGCGTGGTGACGATAATCACGCCGTTGGCGCCGCGCGAGCCGTAGATGGCCGTCGACGAGGCGTCCTTGAGGACCGAGATCTGCTCGATGTCGGCCGAGTTGATGTCGTTCAGGTCGCTCACGGCGTCGATCACGCCGTCGACGACGATCAGCGGTTCGTTCGACGCCGAGATCGAACGCGTGCCGCGCACGCGGATCGAAGTCGTGGCTCCCGGCGCACCCGAAGTCGACATGATGTCCACACCGGCGATGCGGCCTTGCAGAGCCTGGTCGACCGACGTGTTGGGCACGTCGCGGATGTCGGACATCTTCACGTTGGAGACCGAACCCGTCAGGTCGGATTTCTTCACCGCGCCGTAACCGATGACCACCACCTCGTTGATGGTGTTTTTGGCATCGGGGACCAGGTTGACGTCGACCTCCGTACGGTCGCCGATGACGATCTGCCGGGTGACGTAGCCCAGGTAGGAGACCGAAATCAGAGCGTCGCCGGCGCCGAGCGTCAGCGAATAGCGGCCGTTGCTGTCGGTGACCGTGCCGCGGCGTCCGTCGGGCGTGGCGACGGCGGCGCCCACCATCGGCGCTCCCGTTTCGTCCAGCACCGTGCCTGTCAGGGTCTTACCCGTCCCGGCTGCGGGGGGGGGAGTCGCCGACGCCTTGTAGATCACGATCATCTTGTCCTTGATCGAATACTGGACGGTGCGGTCGAGCACCTCGCGCAGCACCTGCGACACGGGCGTGCGGTCGAACGAAGCCGTGACCGGACGTTCGAGGTTCAGCTCCCGGGTGTCGTACATGATCGACAGCCCGGTCTGGGCCTCCACCTCCTTGAGCACGTTTTTGAGAGGCGTTTTCCGGAAGTTCTTCGTGACGGGCTGCATCTGCCCCCACGCCGGGAGCGTCAGCAACACGAACAGGCACGGCAGAAACGCCCGTTTCAGATTGGAGAATTGCTTCATTTGTTTAAGGTATTGGTTGTTTTAAAGTTGTTTCGGGATGCGGCGTCACTTGGCCGAGAGACGCACCGAAGGGCCTTGCCGGTGGACCGAGACCGGAACGATCAGGTCGAGGGCCTTCAGAACGCTGTCGAGCGACTCCTGGTTGCTCAAGCGGATGGTGATGAAAGTCCCGTCGGCGCGCAGGCGGTCGTCGAGCGTGATTTCAACGCCGTAAAGGCTGCTCAGGCTCTCGCACAACTGCACGATCGTCACGTCGATGAACTCGATGCGCCCTTCGATCCAGGCCAGGTACTGCGCCGTGTTGACGTGCGTGATGGCCGTGGTCTCGGCGAAACGGTCGTAGGTGAGCGACTCGCCCGGGCGGAGCAAGGTCTCCCCGCGCGGCGCGGTGAAACCGACGGCCCCTTCGAGCAGCGTGGTGGTGATGAGCGAGTCGTCGGGATAGGCCGTCACGTCGAATTTCGTACCCTTGACCACCACCGAACAGTTTCCGACCTTCACCTCGAAACGGTGCTTTTCATCGGGCGAAACGTCGAAGTAGGCGGCCCCCGAAAGCTCGACGGAGCGGTTCGTGGCGTTGAAATTGGCCGGATAGGTCAGCGTCGACGACCCGTTGAGCCGCACCTGCGTCCCGTCGGGCAGGCAGACCGTGCTGCGGTCGCCGCTCTTCGTGGTCACGGTGTAGCGCTCCGTGGCGCGCTCCAGCAGCAGGCGGTCGTAGAGCCGCGCGCCGAAGAAGGTCGCGCACACCACCGCCACGGCAGCCGCGGCACGCCATACCGCAGCGAACCGCCCCGGACGGGCGCTCCTCGCGGACCCTTGCAGGCGGATACGCGACCGCAGGCGGCGCCAGTCGCGGTCGGTCGCGGCGTCCGATGCCGGCATCGCCTCCCATTCGAGCCGCCACGCAGCGAACTGCCTGCGGCACGCAGCGTCGGAGGTGACGAAGCGGAACAACTCGCGCTCCTCCTCGGCAGCGATCTCTCCCGCAAAATAGCGTCCGGCCAGACGCCGCATCTCTTCCTGATCGAATTTCATCTCTTCCATTTCCGTTACATATTTTAAAACAACCGAATTTGCCTTTCCCCAACCCTCCCGATCACAAAAAAATCAAAAAAAGTCGCAAAAAGAAAAAAAACGACAACAGCGGAGAGAGAAATCTCCGCTGCCGGGTCAATGATCGTCTATCCGATTTTACAGGTAATTCGCCAGCAGGCACGAAAGCACGGCCACCGAAAGTTCGAACGAACAGCTTCGCCGCAAATGCTCGCCCAGCCGGCCGACGGCACGGGCCAGGTGTTTCTCGACGGCCGTCTCGGAGATGCCCAGCCGCGCGGCGATTTCGCGGTTTTTCAGCCCTTCGAAGCGGCTCATCCGGAAAACCTCGCGGCAGCGGTCGAGCAGCGCGTCGACAGCCTTCTGCACCTCGCGCTGCAACTCCTCGTAAAGGCAGGGCTGCTCGGCATCGCTCAAAAAATCGTAGCTGTAAATCCGCTCCTCACCCCGCATGCGGGCCGTGTACTCCAGTTCGTGACGCGCCACGACACCGTTGTGTTTCAGATAATTGAGACAGGCATTGCGCACCATCGTGAACAGCAGCGAGGCCAGATCCAGTTCGCGCAGTTCACATCGCCGCTCCCACAGGCGTGCAAAACTGTCCTGCACCAGATCGCGCGCCGTTTCATGCCCGGCGACGAACCGGGCGGCATAGTTCACCAATCGGGGATAGTAACGCCGGAAGAAGCATTCGAAATCGGCCTCGTTGCCGAATCGGATGCCTTCGAACAACCGCTGGTCTGACGGCGAGGGTGTGGGCATGGCGGAATCTGGACTTTTGCCACAAAAGTAACGTTTTTTTCCACGCCGCAAAATTTTCGGCCGTGACAAAAACGTGACACGACGCGCCGGGCGCAAAAAAAGGCGCTGCCGTGCAGCGCCGCCGGTTTTCAGGCCTGACCCATCTTGGGACCCGCGTCGGGCGTGGGCTGGGGCGAGGGAATCTCGATCTTGCCCACGTTGCTTTCGTAGCGCACGATGTTCTCCTGCAACGAGCGCAGCAACCGTTTGGCATGCTCGGGCGTAAGAATGATGCGGCTCTTGACGCGCGCCTTCTGCACACCGGGCAGGACCGTCGCGAAGTCGATGATGAACTCCGAAGTGGAGTGCGATATGATCGCCAGGTTCGAATAGTGGCCCTGGGCCACGGCGTCGTCCAGTTCGAGGTCGATGCCGAATTGTTTCATCTCTGCCATTGTGGAGTACTGTTTCTGCAAATTTATTCATTTTCAACGAACGATATGCAAGCCCGGGGCCAAAGTTTTCGATATTTTATCAACATATCCGACCCGCGGGACAACCCGCCGCACCCTTTTTTTGCCTTTTCATAGGCGGATGTCGGAGCTTTTTTGTATCTTTGCTTCGCAAATACGGAAAGCCGCCGCAGAGCCGAAGACAACGCCTTTTTCCGGGCCGTCTTCCGCGCAGGGGCGATAGTAAGTAACAGGTGCGTCGCTGACGCGCAGCAAACCGAAAAAATGGCATTTGAAATCGTCGAAACCCTGTTCCGCGGCATCTGCGTAGGCGTCGCCGCTTCGATCACGGTAGGTCCCGTGGCAGTGCTCTGCATCCAGCGCACGCTGTCGAAAAGCCGCCGCTCGGGCATCGTTTCAGGCATCGGCGTCGCCTGCGCCGATACGTTCATGGCCATGGCCGCACTGTTCTTCTACTCGATGCTCCAGACCCAGATCGAACAGTACAACACGCTGCTGCGGGTGATCGGCGGCATCTTCGTGGTGATCGTCGGCGTTTTCATCTTCGCACAGAATCCCGTGCCGCAAATCCGCCGCAACCGCGCGGGCAAAACCTCGCTGTGGCAGGATTTCGCCTCGATCTTCGGGCTTACGATCGCCAATTTCATCATGGTCATCCCCTACATCCTGGCCTTCTTCGCGGTGTTCAAGATTTCGGGCGGCGACATGGCCGACCACACCTTCGGGGGCTTCATGCGCTCGCTGTTCGTCATCGCCGGGTTCTTCGGCGGCGCGGTGGCGTGGTGGACCCTGCTGGCCTTCGTCATCAACCTCTTCCGCCGCCGCTTCCGTCCGCGGCACATGCTCACGATCAACCACGTCGCGGGACTCATCATCGGCATATTAGGCATTTACACCATATTATCGACCTTCTTTGATATATTCCCCAATGTCGGACACTAAACACAGGATCATCATTGCCGTCGACGGCTTTTCGTCGTGCGGAAAAAGCACCTTCGCCAAAGCCATCGCGGCCCGCCTGGGCTATATCTTCATCGACACGGGCGCCATGTACCGCGCCGTGACGCTCTACGCCCTCGAGCACGGGGCCATCCGTTCGGGCATCGTCGACGAAGAGGCCGTCGTGAAGCTGCTGGACCGCATTTCGATCACCTTCCGCTTCAACCCCGAGCGCGGGGCCAGCGACATCTACGTCAACGGCGATCTGGTCGAGGGCAAGATCCGCACCATCGAGGTCTCGAACTGCGTGAGCCGCGTGAGCGCCATCCCCGAGGTGCGCCGCAAACTGGTGGCCATGCAGCAGGAGATGGGCCGCCGCCGGGGCGTGGTGATGGACGGCCGGGACATCGGCACGGTGGTGTTCCCCGACGCCGAGCTGAAACTGTTTATGACGGCCGACACCGCCGTGCGCGCCTGCCGCCGCTACAAGGAGCTGACGGGCAAGGGCATGTCGGTGACGATGGAGGAGGTCGAACGCAACATCCGCGAGCGCGACAAGGCCGACATGAGCCGCGCCGTATCGCCGCTGCGCCAGGCCGACGACGCCATCGTGCTCGACAACAGCCACATGAGTGTCGACGAACAGATGGCGTGGTTTATGAACGAGTTCCAATTAAAAATGAAAAATTAAGAATTAAAAATCCGACGGCACAGGTCTCGGCCTGCAAGCCGGAATCGGTTCACAACCAATTTTTAATTTTTCATTCTCAATTTTTAACTACGCAGTTATGCGTGTTGAGATCGACGATAAATCGGGCTTCTGCTTCGGCGTTGTCCGCGCAATCACGGAGGCCGAACGCGCCCTCGGGGAGGGCGGCACGGTCTACTCGCTGGGCGACATCGTCCACAACCGCATCGAGGTCCAGCGCCTCGAACAGCTGGGGCTGCGGACCGTGACCCACGCCGACATGCCGCACCTGGCGGGCTGCCGCCTCTTCATCCGCGCCCACGGAGAACCTCCTACGACCTACGCCGCCGCCCGGGAAATGAACATCGGGATCATCGACGCCACCTGCCCGGTGGTCGCACGGCTGCAACGCCGCGTGAAGGAGGCCCACGAACGGATGCGCCCCACAGGCGGGCAGGTGGTGATCCTCGGCAAACGGGGCCACGCCGAAGTGGTGGGCCTCACGGGGCAGGTCGCGGACCCGACGATCGTGATCGAACGGGAGGAGGACCTGGAGCTGATCGACTTCTCGCGTCCGGTCTATTTCCTTTCGCAGACCACGCAGAGCATCGGGCTGTTCGAACGGCTGGGCGCCGAAATGCGCCGCCGGGCCGCCGATGCGGGGCAGGTGTACATCGACGACACGATCTGCCGGCAGGTATCGAACCGCGAACAGCACCTCACGGATTTTTCCGGACGGTTCGACGCCGTGGTGTTCGTCTGCGGGCGCAAGTCGTCGAACGGCAACGTCCTCTTCGAGGTGTGCCGCCGGGCCAACCCGCGCACGCACGTCGTCGAGGAGGCTTCGGAAATCGACCCCGCATGGTTCGAAGGGGCCGCGACGGTGGGCATCTGCGGCGCCACGTCGACGCCCAAATGGCTGATGCAGGATGTTGCCGACGCAATCGGCAACCTCAATTCAGAATTCAGAATCCAAAATTCATAATTATCGCCCGCCATGAAAAAGTATATCGTCCGCTCGTTAAAATATTTCTTCGCCCTGTGCGTTCTCTGTATAGCCCTGATGGGGCTGATGCTGATGACCGGGACCTCGGCGCTGTCGCTCGACGACACGCTCTACGTCATGCTGCACACCGACCGCTACCTGATGCTCTTTGCGGCGATCGTGGCGCTGGCGGCAGTCTACCCCAGATTCGGGTTCGTGGTGCGCCGGGTGGAGGGCGACATCGAGGAGAACCGGGAACAGATCCTGAACGCGTTCCGTTCGGCAGGCTTTTCGCTGCGTTCGGACGAAGACGGGGTGATGACCTTCCGCGCCGACAATTTCGGCCAGAAGCTGATGCTGCTGGGCGAAGACGAGATAAAGGTTTCACAGTACGGACAATGGATCGTGCTCGACGGCATCCGCCGCGGCGTCGCCCGGGTGCAGTACCGGCTCGATTCGTATATACACATGACACGCAATGATTAGAAAATACCGTTACCTGCTCACTGCGGCGGCCGCTGTCGGCGCCGCGGGACTTCTGACATTCGCCGCCCGCAACGACTTCGGGCTGGGCCGCAACATGGAGATCGCCGTCAACATGATGCGCGAACTGTCGCTCAACTACGTCGACCCCGTGGACCCCGACCGCCTGATGGAGGGGGCCGCCGCCGGCATGGTCAGCGACCTGGACCCCTACACGGAGTATATCCCCTCCTCGGGGATGCAGGATTTCGAACTGCTCACCACGGGCAAGTACGACGGCATCGGGGCGCTCATCCGCCAGAAGGACGACTACGTTCGCATCGCGCAGCCCTACCAGGGATCGCCCGCCGACAAGGCCGGGCTGAAGATCGGCGACAAAATCCTCTCGATCGACGGCAAGGACGCCAAAGGCTTCACGACCGAGCTGGTCTCCTCGCGTCTCAAGGGCGAGCCGGGCAGCAAGGTCAAAGTGACCGTCGAGCACCTCGACGGCACGCAGCAGACGGCGGCGATCCGCCGCGAACGGATCGCGATTCCGGGCGTGCCCTACGCCGGATGGGTCGCCGACGGCATCGGCTACATCCGCCACAGCGACTTCACCGAAGGATGCTACGAGGAGATGCGCGCGGCCATCGAACGGCTGCGCACCGAAAAGCCGCTGAAAGGGCTTGTGCTCGACTACCGCTCCAACGGCGGCGGCATCATGCAGGAGGCGGTCAAAATCCTGGGAATGTTCGTCCCCAAAGGGACCGAGGTGGTCAGCACCAAGGGGCGTTCGGAAGATTCGAAGCAGGTGTTCCGCACCGACACGGAGCCGATCCTTGCAGACCTGCCGCTGACGGTGCTGATCAACGGCAGTTCGGCATCGGCGGCGGAGATCGTCGCCGGGGCGTTGCAGGACCTCGACCGCGCGGTGCTGATCGGCCAGCGCAGTTTCGGCAAGGGACTCGTGCAGTCGCCCCGACCGCTGGGCTACAATGCCATGCTCAAACTCACCACGGCCAAATACTACATCCCCTCGGGCCGCTGCATCCAGGCCATCGACTATTCCCATTCGCAGGAAGGTTCGGTGCGCGCGGTGCCCGACTCGCTGATCTCGGAGTTCACGACCCGCGCGGGCCGCAAGGTCTACGACGGCGGCGGCGTGATGCCCGACATCGCGACCGACCCGGAGTACATTTCACGCTTCGCCCTGACGCTCTACGCGCTGGGATTCATCGAGGATTTCGGCGACGAATACACGCGCCGCAACCCCGGCCGGCAGATCGACATCCGCACCTTCTCGATCACGGACAAGGACTACGCCGACTTCGCGGAGTTCATGCAAGACAAGAAGGTCCCCTACGAATCGGACACCCGCCGGGCGCTCAAGGCGCTGAAAAAAGCCGCCGAGGACGACCGTTTCGCCGACTTGAAGAACAAGTTCGAGCAGGTGGAGGCCGAGTTGAAGGACGACACGCAGACCAACCTCGAAACCTACCGCACGCAGGTCGTCGAGACGATCAACAACGACATCGTCATGCGCCACGGCTACCAGGCCGGCGTGATCGAGCACTCGCTGTCGGGCGACAAGGAGGTGAAAAAGGCCGTCGAGGTGCTCGGCGATCCCGCAGAGTACGCCCGAATCACCCGCGAGCAGGACACCAAGCGCAAGTAAAGACATGAAAATCAGGACTGAATTCTTCTCGTTCCGCAACCGGGTGGTGGTGATCGTCGTCGGGGTGACGCTCGGCGCCCTGTCGCTGCTCTACACCAACGACATGGCCCGGCGGCTCAAGGAGAAGGAGCAGCACGACGTGGCGCTGTGGGCCCACGCCATGGAGCGCGTGACGCGCGACGTGCTGGGCGGCTCGATCCAGGACCCGTTCGTGGCCGACATCATGTCCAACGGCAACAACATCCCGTTCATCATCACCAACGAGAACCTCGAAGTCATCAACTCGCACCTCATCCCCGAGAAGATCATCAACCATCCCGGACGGCTCCGGAAACAGATCGACAAATTTTCGGTCGACAACCCGCCGATCCCGGTGAAGTTCGTCTGGTCGTCGCAGCATTACCACATCATCTTCTACGGCAAGTCGGCGCTGCTCAAGTCGCTCTACTACTTCCCCTACGTGCAGCTCCTCGTCATCACGGCCTTTATCGCGCTGGGATTCATCGCCTTCCGCTCGTCGAAGCACGACGAGCAGAACCGCGTCTGGATCGGACTGGCCAAGGAGACCGCCCACCAGCTGGGAACCCCGACCTCGTCGCTGCTGGGATGGATCGAATACCTGCGTTCGCAGGATGTGGACCAGACGGCCGTCGAGGAGATGAACAAGGACCTCACGCACCTGATGAAGATCGTGGACCGTTTTTCGAAAATCGGCTCCGAGACGCCCCTCACCCCGGCGAACATCAACGAAGTGGTGGGCGAATCGGTCATGTATTTCCGCAAGCGCATTCCCCGCAACGTGACGCTCGACTACAACGGACTGGCCATCGCCCCCGTGCAGGCCAACATCAACGCCGCACTGTTCGAATGGGTCGTGGAGAACCTGATGAAAAACTCGCTCGACGCCCTGCAAGGCCACGGAGCCATCGACGTGCGGATTTCGTCGGACGACAGGAGCGTTATGATCGACGTGAAGGACACAGGCAAGGGCATTCCCAAGAGCAACTGGAAACGCATCTTCGAACCGGGATTCACGACCAAGACCCGCGGCTGGGGCCTCGGGCTGTCGCTCTCGCGCCGCATCGTCGAGGAGTACCACCAGGGTAAGATCGCCGTCATCGACTCCGAAATCGGCAAGGGAACCACCATTCGCATCACACTCAAACGCCACTTCGCCTGATGAACTCCTCGCCGGCACATACGCAACCCGCAGTGCCTGCGGCGGATTCGGTGTCCGGGACTCCGGACGCACCGGCCTGGACGGGATATGTCCCCGGGCCGGATACGCTCCGGGCGGAAACGGACTTTGCGGGAACGAACTTTGCAAACCCGGCCTTTGCGGAAACGGCCTTTGCGGACGGCGGTTCCGCGCCGTTCTCCGTTGCAGCGACCGGTGCAGCCCCTTCCGAATGGCGCGACACGACCTCCGCCGCAATTTTCGGAGCGCAGTCGACCCTCGCGGAACCCGCGCGCATTCCGCTCGCACCGCCTCCGCCGCTCGCGGAAAACGCCCTTTTCCAGAGTTTCGTGCTGCTGCTCGCCGCCACCTACGCCATGCTGCTCTACCGCAACCTGGGCGACGTGCGCACGCTGCTGGGCCGCATCTCGCGCGACGCGGCCACGGGCAAACGCTTCTCCGAGGACCCGGGCGGAAGCGGCTACTCGCGTTTCCTGAACATCGCCACCGCCATCGGCCTGCTCTTTCTGGGCGTCGCGGCGGTCAAATACGGCGACACGCTGATGCCCGGCCGGCTGGCAGCGTCCATTCCGCAGGGCGCAGCCTTGATTTTCAGCCTGCTGGTTTCGCTCGCCTCGCTGGGCATAGCCGCCTATCAGACAATCGCCGTGCGGCTGGCCGGAGCGCTGACCCTCTCGCAGCCCTTCATCGCACAGCTCATGCTGCTCAAACGCACCTGTTTCGCCCTCGGGATGATCCTCATTTCACCCCCGCTGCTGCTCTTCGCACTCTGCCCGCAGGGCACGGGCGGCGTCTGGTTCTGCATCATCGCCGTCGAATTGGCCGCAGCGGCCGCCTTATACCTCAAGGAGACATTAAACCTGTTTCTTTCCAAAAAAGTTTCGATTTTGCATTGGTTTTTGTACCTTTGCACCGTGGAAGTCTTCCCTGTCAGCCTATTATGGCTGCTTGCAGTAAGATGAAACGGCAAAGACAAACCTAAATCAATTCGCAACATTGAAAGTAAAGAGTGTATTAGTTTCGCAGCCGAGGCCCGCTGTCATCGAAAAGTCCCCGTTCTACGAATTGTCCCAGAAACACCACGTGGAAATCGCCTACCGGCCCTTCATCCGCGTAGAAGGCGTCTCCCTGAAGGAGTTCCGCGCCCAAAGGGTCGAAATACTCACGCACACGGCCGTCATATTCACATCGCGTACGACAGTCGACAGTTTTTTCCATATCTGCGAAGAGGCGCGCATCACCGTGCCCGAAACCATGAAATACATCTGCCAGACGGAGGCCGTAGCGCTCTACCTGCAGAAATACATCGTCTACCGCAAACGCAAGATCTCGTTTGCCGACGGCTCGTTCACGTCGCTCATCGAACTGATCATCAAACACAAGGAGGAGAAATTCCTGCTGGCGTTGAGCGAACCCCACAAACCCGAACTGCCGGAAACGCTCGCCAAGCTCAAACTCTCGTTCGATCCCGTCATCCTGGCCCGCACGGTCGCCGGGGATCTGGACGACGTTAAAATGGCCGACTACGACCTGCTGGCGCTCTATTCGCCCTCGGACGTGAAAACCCTCATCGAGAAGTTCGGAACCGACGGCCTGCCCGCCGTGGCGGTATTCGGCGAAGGCACGCTGCGCGCCGCCCTCGGGGCCGGAATCACCGTGCTGGCCAACGCCCCGACGCCCGAAGCCCCCTCGATGGTCAAGGCCATCGACATCTACCTGCAAAAGGTGCAGAAAGGCGAGGAGATCGAGCCGGTGGAACTGGTGACCGACGCCCGCAAGGAAGAGTTCATCCGCAGCCAGCAGCACAAGCTGGCCAAGAAGGGCCGCACGCGCCGTCCGACCACGGAATCCCGTAAATAAGGGCCGCAAGCCCCCTGCCGCCATGTCCGCACACTCGCTACCCCGCACCGAAAGGCTCCGTTCGCTCGGGGCCGTGCGCCGTCTGTTCGAGAGCGGCGAAAGCGGCTTCATCTTCCCGTTCCGCTACGTGTGGTTCGCGGAGCCCGACACCGAGCAATCGGTCGAGGTGCTCTTTTCCGTCCCCAAAAAGTTCCACAAACGGGCCAACAAACGCAACCTCGTGCGCCGCCGCACGAAGGAGGCCTACCGCCTGCAAAAGCAGATTCTGCACGACGGCCGGCCGGTCAACCTGGACCTGGCGCTGATCTACTCGTCGAAGGAGACGCTGCCTTATAAAACCGTCGCAAATGCAGTCCGCAGGATTCTGGAATCGGTCGTGGAGCATCTTTAAACAGGCCTGCGCCCTGCCGCTGATCGGACTGGTGAAGTTCTACCAGCTCTGCATCTCGCCCTTCACGCCCCCGTCGTGCCGGTTCACCCCCACCTGCTCGCAGTATGCGCTCGAGGCGTTGCGCAAATACGGCCCCCTGAAAGGACTGTGGCTCGCCCTGCGGCGGCTGTCGAAGTGCCATCCGTGGGGCGGCAGCGGCTACGACCCCGTGCCGTAGCGCAAAAACGGCCGGCCGACCGGCCCCCTCCTTCCGAAGAGTCGCGTCACCATTTGCTTTTGAACCCATTTTCCTTCCGGCAATAAAGATCATATCCTTTTCGGAGAAAAACAATCCCGACCCTGACGATCAGGGTCGGGATTCCGCCTTTAAACAGAACGATTCGGCCCGGACGGACAGATCAATCGTGCAGGTCGTCGCACCGCTCGGCCGCGGACTCGAATTCGAGCGTCGCATGGGAGATTCCGGCATGGTTCAGGAGGTCTTTCAGATCGTGTTTCACCTCCTCCATACGGGACAGGCTTTCGAGCACGACATGGGCCGTCAGGGCGTTTTCCGTCGTACTGATAGCCCAGACATGGATGTGGTGGACGGCCTTCACGCCCGGAACGTCCGTCATCTTCCGCCCGATCGCGGCCACGTCGATCTCCCCGGGAACGCCGTCGAGCGACAGACGCACTGTCTCTTATAAACATCTCCGAGAACACGAGACT
>OWHY01000452.1_pt1 | contig 24046 bp, 18 predicted proteins | sample 1732971 | NCBI WGS metagenome assembly OWHY01 (sample SAMN05065775, study PRJEB22554) | human gut metagenome | biome: ENVO:2100002; feature: ENVO:00000062; material: ENVO:00002003 | host: Homo sapiens | place: USA
CTTCGTCGGCAGCGTCAGATGTGTATAAGAGACAGATTACTTCCGTTTCAATCAATGTCGAATCCATATCGAAGCAGATCAGGCGACGCATGCGTCGATACATGCTTTCTTCCTGAAAAGATATATCCATCTCCTGCTCGGCAGAGAGTTTCATGAAATCGGCCTTCATCTGTTCCTTGTCCCTCGGCGTACCGCGCACGGAGAATTCTACACTGGCTTTCGGCGTCCGGGCATTCTCATCCAAAGGGATACGTCCCGTCAAACGCTTGATGTCGTCGATGTTCATGTCCTGGTCGGCAACAATGCGTGTAACACCTGCGATTTGTCGGGCAGTCAGTTTCCGACCCAGAATCGTTATTATATACCGGTTCTTGCCTTGCATGGAAACCCATTGGTTATAAGCTTCCTCGGTGATCGGGTTGAAACGGATATTTACATCAAGCTCATAACTTTTGAAGAGTAACTCTTTCAGAATATCCCCCGAATTGCCTTCGCTACTTTGAAATAAGATGCCTAAAGAGAGGTTGTTGTGGATATCAGCTTGACCGATGTCCAAGATAACCGCGTTGTTCTTGGCCAGTATCTCGGTAAGGGCGGCGGTCACCCCCGGACGATCCGTACCATTTATGTTTATCAGTATTATTTCGTCTTTTTGTCCCATACGATTGTAATTGTGAGGCGAAGGAACGAATAATTATTTTAAGTAAAAAGTGTTTTCTTAAAATAATACCGTTTTATCAGAGATATGGAACAATCGTCCCTCATGCCTTCGGTGCGCTTGTCCTGATCCTGCACGAATAGGCAGATCAAGGGATAAAAGTTGTAAAAAATCAGGCAGAAATGACGAGGATGTATCCTGTTAATACAACAGGGGCACTCTCGTCATTTCTGTTTTGTTTTTATTTTCTTATCGCTTCTACCTCTTCAGCACGGACGGGGATCTTTTTACCTAACAGGCGGGCGCCGTTTTCGGTGATCAAATAGTCCTCTTCGTTGCGGATGCCGCTGAAATCTTTATATGTGAACAGCTTGTCGTAATTGATAAATTCGGTGAACTTGTTCTGGCTTCTCCAGAGATCCATCAGTTCGGGGATGAAGTAAACGCCCGGCTCGATAGTCAGGACAAAGCCCGGTTCCAACTTACGTCCGAGGCGGAGAGACTTGCGTCCGAACTCCGTGCTCTTCGGCTGGCCGTCATATCCGACGTAGATTTCGCCTAAGTTTTCCATATCGTGAACGTCCAGTCCCATCATGTGTCCCAGTCCGCAAGGCATGAACATGGCATGAGCACCGGCTTTGACTGCTTCCATCGGATCGCCTTTCACGAAGCCCAACTCTTTCAGGCCTTCCATGATCACTTTGCAGGACAATTCATATACATCGACAAACGGGATACCCGGACGCAAAGCTGCAACAGCTGCTTCGTGGGCAGCCACCTGGATATCATAGATCTCACGTTGGCGAGTGGTGAATTTGGCATCGGCAGGAATCGTTGACGACATGTCGCCGGCATATCCCATCTCCGTTTCGGCGCCGGCATCGAGCAGAAGCATGTCGCCACTCTTGATCAAATTGCTATGATCATGGTTGTGCAACGTCTGCCCATTGATCGTCGCGATGATCGGGAAAGAGAGTTCGTAATTGTTGGCATAAGCAACTTCGGCAACGGCGGCGGCCACTTCGCTTTCGCGGATGCCCGGACGGACGGTGCGCATGGCGGCCAGATGCATGTCGGCTGTCACGATACAAGCCTTTTCTATTTCGGCAATTTCTTCTTCGCTCTTATAGTTACGCTGGTTGACAACGCCCATAATAAAAGGTACGGAAGGTTTTTCGGCTCCCGGAACGACGCCTAACCACTGGAACAGCTTGATCTGGTGTTCGGCGCGGTAAGTCGGCAGGTAATGGATCGGCTGGCCTTTCTGCTGCGCGTTCTTCAGATAGGTATCGATTTCCTTGAACGGACGTACTTCGGTGATACCGGCTGCTTCGCTCTTTTCCTTCAGCGTCGGCTGTGTTCCCATCCAGACGATTGCGTCGATCGTCAGTTCGTCGCCGAAAATGATCTCGCGGTTGTTGTCTATGTCGATGATGGCGGACAGCCCGGCGTAGGGAAGCCCGAAGAAATACAGAAAAGTGGAATCCTGGCGGAAATGGTATGTGTTATCGGCATAGTTCATGCCTGACTCATCGTTACCCAAAAATAACAGCAGGCCGGAACCTATCGTCTGTTTTAATTTAGCCCTGCGGGCGATATAAGTTTCTTTTGCGAACATGATATTATAAATTTAATTTAATGCAACCAAAGGTAAGCATAAATTGGAATCCTAACCTATTCGTATCCTATTATTTTTGTCGTTACTCGTATCTTTTTGTCAGCCTTTGGAAAGTTTCACCGATTTCCGCCTGCCGGCTTGCGGCGGTAACGAATTATCGTACCTTTGCTATGTAATCATTAAAATACAAGAACTATGATGAAAGACACATCTTATTCTAAAATTCCTTCTAATTACGGTTTATGTGCGGCAGACTGTCCTCGCGGCGACACTTGTCTCAGGCGGATCGCATACGACCGTATTCCGGCAAATGTTGTTTTTCCTCCGACATTGCATCTGAAAGCGATAGAAGCGATGGCGGGGAAGTGCAAGTATTACCGTTCCAACGAGAAAGTGCGTTATGCCAAAGGGTTCCTGTGTACGGCCGGAGCCTTGGCGGTCAGTGTGTCGGGTACGTTCAGGTGTCGTCTGATCGGTAGTTGGGGAGTCAGGAGATATTATCAGAAGCGGAAAGGAGAAACGTTGCTGTCACCGGCCGAGCAGCAGCAGGTGGTTGCGCTTGCCAGGAAGTTAGGCGTGCGGTTGGACGAATACTTTGACGGATATGTGGAGGAATACGACTGGTGACTGGGCATCTGCAGTCTTTTACATGCCCAAGTAAAAGACGTTACATGCCGATGTAAATGTTGTTACCTGCCGATGTAAATGTTTTTACATGGCAGCGTAAATACTTTTACATCGACAGGTAAATGACATGTAAATGCAATGAGCTGACAGTTAACTGATAATCTTTTTACCGCTTTATTTGATCGGATGAATCGGTGCCCCGTCCATATAGGTGAGGGCGGCGCCTATGGCTGTCCTGTATTCCGAATATTTGGGGATCAGGAAACGGACGCCATACATTTCTTCCAGCTTAGGGAAGATTTCCTTGCACTGGGGCAGTTGCGTCAGGTTGCCGATCAGGACGAAATTGCGGATCGGGCTGTTGAGAGCCGACAGGATGGCAGCCTGGCCGATCGATTGCAAGACCATGTGGATAATCCCGGAAGCAATGTCTTCGGGAGAGGCGTTGCCGTCCGCCTTTCCGAAGTTGGAGGCGGTGGCGTCCAACGGCAGGTCGGGCAGGGGCCTGTTGCAGATGTCCTGTATCTGGAGGTCGATATTCGTCAGGGTCCCTTTCCGGGCCATTTCAGCGATCAGATGGATGTCCTGCGTTTTCAGGAGCAGGCGGGAGAGTCCGAGCAAGGTTCCGCCTCCGATGCCGATGCCGCCGATATGCTGGATATGCGGTCCTTCAACCTTTACGAAAGAAGTTCCCGTCCCCATGCTTACGACAATCAGGTTTTCCAGCGAAGCGGTATATTTGGCTCCGAGGCCGTTGGCCAGAAATTCATCGGTCTTGGCTGTCGGCAAGCCGTATAGCGGTTGGTCGATGAAAGCGCTTCCCACACCCGTCAGCATCACCATCTCGATCTCCGGCAAGGTGATCCCGTTGTCATAGATATACTTGCCGAAAGCTCCGAAGAGCGAGGTGACCGGATCGGTCGCCTTGACGAACATCGGCGACTGGATGCTCTTGTTTTCCACTCCGATAATCTTGGTTGTGCTTCCACCTACGTCAATACCTATTACTACGCCCATATTTTCATGATTTAGTTATAACTTTCCGTATCTTTTCGCTTGCAAAGTTATAACTATTTCTTACATTGCCCCGGCAAATATAACCTTTATATAATATGAAGATACGGCAGATAATGGCACTTACCGGCGCGACAGTCGTGTGTGGTAACGGCCAGGAAGACCACGAAGTGCAGTGCGCCTTCGCCAGCGACCTGATGAGCGATGTCCTGACATTGGATTGCAACGACGTGCTCCTCGTCACGGGTCTGTGCAACATGCAGACGATCCGGACGGCAGAGATGGCGGATGTTTCCTGCATCCTGTTCGTCAGGGGAAAGAAAGCGACTCCCGATATTTTACAACTGGCGGCAGAAAACGAGATGATCCTGATGGAAACGGACCACTCGATGTACCATACAGTCGGTGAACTTTATTGTAACGGCCTTCCGCCGATCTATTAAGCAAAAGGAGGTGAAGATATGCAATTCAGATTTGAACTGGAAGGAGGCAACTTCTCAAAAGCCGGCTATGCTTCGAGCCAGATAAAGAAGGTGTTGAAGCAACTGTCCGTCGATCCGCGCATCATCAAGCGGGTGGTCGTCGCTCTTTATGAAGCCGAAGTCAACGTTGTGGCACACGCCTGGCGGGGGACGGTTCTGGCCGATATCGAAGTCGACAGGATCAGCCTTCTGTTGCAAGACGAAGGTCCCGGCATTCCCGATATCGGACAGGCCATGCAGGAAGGTTTCTCCACCGCATCGGCAGCCGTCCGCGAGATGGGGTTCGGTGCAGGCATGGGGTTGCCCAATATGAAGAAGAATGTAGATGAATTAACGATCGAGAGCAAAGTAGGAGAGGGCACGGTTGTCCGTATGCTGACCTACTTCTCCGCAAACGACAGATAGCCATGGAAGAGACAAAGTTTTACCACGCATTGAAAATAGACAATGACCGTTGTGTCGGCTGTACCCACTGCATGACGAAGTGCCCGACCGGTGCGATTCGTATCCGCGAGGGGAAAGCCTCCATCCGTAAAGGTTGGTGTGTGGACTGCGGCGAATGTCTGAAAGCCTGCCCGACGGAAGCCATCTATGTGGAGCAGGACGACTTCCAGAAGATATTCGACTACAAGGCCCGTGTCGTGCTGGTTCCGACGGTCTTTATCGGGCAGTTCTCCAAATATACGACGGAGGAAGAGATTTTCAGTGCGCTGTACGAACTGGGGTTTACGCATGTGTTCCAGGTCGAGTTTACGGCAGACATGATCCATCGCGAGATGCTCAGGCAGATGGAGCTGGCGGAGGATAAACCTGTCATCAGTTCGTTTTGCCCGGCTATCGTCCGGCTGATACAGGTGCGCTTCCCGGCCCTGGTCGATAATATCTTGTTGGTGAAGCCGCCGGTCAATGCGACAGCCACTTACTATCATAAGGTATTGGAAGAAGACGGTTTCTCGTCCGAAGAAATCGGTATTTTTTATGTGACGCCCTGTGCGGCGAAGATCGCCTCCCTGAAAGGTGCGGAGGGATATTCGTCCACGATCAAAGGCGTGATCAATATGGATACCCTATATAATAAGGTATATCATATCCTGAAAAACCGTCCGAAGAACTACACGCCCGAATGCGTCCTTCCGCCCTCCCTGACCAAGAAGGAGATGCGTTGGAGCCAGACGGGAGGCGAAACCAAACATTTCTCCGGCCGCTGCCTGGCGATAGACGAGATACACAATGTCATCGAATTCTTGGAACGGATGGAGTCGACCACCGAAGTCCGCAATGTGGACTTCCTCGAACTGCGTGCCTGCGACCGGAGTTGTGCCGGTGGCGTGCTGGCAGTCGCCAACCGTTTCCTGACAGCCGAGCGGGTGATGAAGCGTTCGATGAAACGCGACAAAGCCCCGCTGATCTATTCCGACCGGTTGGAGGCGTTGTCCTATCTGAAACAACACATCACCATTCGTCCGCTTCAACCCAACCCGAAGTTGCGATACGAAGGAAATATCGAAGAAGTCCTGAAAAAGATGGAACAGGTACGCAAGTTGATGTGCTACCTGCCCGGCATCGATTGCGGGGCCTGTGGTTCGCCCAACTGCCAGGCGTTGGCGGAAGACATCGTCCGCCATGAGGCGCAGTTCAGCGATTGCGTCTTCATGCAGCGCAATATGGAGAAGCACGGGAAGCTGGACAAGGAGCATGCTTTCCGCTTGATCGAAAAGACCTGGGGAAAAGACCGGTTGAATAAAGATTGTTATAAGAAAGGAGCCAAATATGAAGGTCAGTGATTTAGTGAGAGAATTGAACTTAACCGTTTTTTGCGGAGAGGCAGGACTGGACGCGGAGATTTCCGGCGGTTACACCAGTGACCTGTTGAGTGACGTAATGGGGCATATCGACGAAGGAATGTTGTGGGTCACGATGCAGACGCACCAGAACATCGTGGCCGTCGCCACCCTGAAAGATGCGGCTGCCGTCCTGATCGTGAACGGGGCTTCGCCGGACGAGGAGACGCTTGAGAAAGGAAAAGAGGAAGACGTGCCTTTGCTCGGAACGCCGCTTTCCGCATTCGAAGTAACGGGAAAAATATACAGCCTCTTGCTACAGGAATGAAAGAGTTCCGGGTAGATTTGCACCTGCACACCTGTCTTTCGCCTTGCGGAAGCCTGGAGATGAGCCCACAGCGGATTGTGGAAACGGCCCTCGAACGGGGATTGGATGCCATTGCTGTGACGGATCATAACAGCACGCTGCAATGTCCCGAAATCCTGGCTTTAGGGGAGGAGCGGGGACTCATGGTCTTTGCCGGTGCGGAGGTGACGACACGCGAAGAGGCGCACTGCGTGGCACTTTTTGCAGATGACCGGGCACGTGCCGCTTTCCAGATGTATCTGGATGACAATCTGCCGCCTGTCCCGAACGACCCTGAACGATTCGGCGACCAGGTCTGGGTGAACGCCCGGAACGAGATCGTGGGGGAAGCCCCTTATCTGCTTATCTCGGCCCTCGACCGGAGTGTGGAACAGATTGCCGCAGTGGTGCATCGTCTGGGCGGGTTGTTCATTGCGGCCCATGTCGAACGTCCTTCGTTCAGCCTGATCAGCCAGTTGGGGTTTATAGATCCTTCGTTGCCGCTGGATGCGATCGAGTTCAAGGATGCTGTCCGCTATGAAAGGCTGTTGCACATGCTTATTTGAAGCATTACACGGTCTATAGCGCTTCTGATGCGCATGATCCCGGACAGATCGGCACGAAATATTCCCTGCTAAGAGCCGACCTGCTTGATTTTGAACATTTAGCAATGGCTTTCCGGAAGGAAAACGGTCATACGATTGTAACAGCATGAATAATCTATCTTTTCATATCACCGATATCACCGCAAACAGTATCCGGGCGAATGCTTCGGAGATAGGGCTGTCCGTAGAAGAGCAGGATACCCGCATCGTCATCCGCATCACGGACAACGGCTTAGGGATGGATGCGGAAACCGCCCGGCGTGTCACGAACCCGTTCTACACCACCCGCACGACTCGCAAAGTCGGACTCGGCCTTCCCTTCCTGATCCAGAATGCGGAGCAGACCGGCGGCAGTGTCACCCTGACATCCGAGCCGGGAAAGGGAACGGAAGTGAGGGCTGTCTTTCATTCGGATCATATCGATTGCCCGCCCTGGGGAGATCTTCCGGGTACAGTCGCCTTGTTGATCACCGGCAATCCGGAAATAAACGTTTGCTTTGAATACCGTTCGGGAGAAACCGTGTTCTCTATCAGCACGAATGAAATAAAAGAGATTCTGGATGGCGTCCCAATCAGCCATCCGAAGGTGATGTTGCTTATTAAGGAGATGATAAAAGAAAATATCCGGTCTTGAAAATAAGATGGTCCGATTGGTTCTAAGCAATACGTACCTCTTTATTTCTTTCCTGTTTTATGAAGATAATAGTTGTAACGCTCCATCACCTCGCGCACATAATTGAAGGTTTCCGAACCACGCAGGTAGCCGTGTTTGCAGACCGGATCATTGTAGTACTCCGGATCGTTCTTCATCCGGATATATTCGGCCACATTATCATCCCAGACGTATGGGTCTTTGCCGTATTTCTCTGCCAGTCGTTGGGCATCGTAGATATGCCCAATCCCGGCATTGTAAGCCGCTAAGGTGAACTTGATCTTTTCGACCGGATCCGTTATTTTTCCAAATCCCTGACGGAAACGGCGCAGGCAATCCACACCCGTACGGATTCCCGTGTCCGGATTTTTCAGTTCGTGAGGCGTTACCCCTAAAGCCTTTGCCGTGTTCGGCATGATTCCCATCAGCCCTTCTGCGCCGGCCCATGAGACGACGTTCGGATTGAAACGGGATTCCTGGTAGCCGATAGAAGCAAGTAGCTGCCAGTCCCAGCCGATGTTTTTGGCATGTTTGCGGAACAACTCGTCGTAGGGCGATACATGTCCGTTTTTGACTTCCGGCAGTTCGGTCGTGACGGGTTGTTTGCTCAGTTCGAAATAGCGTTTCGTCAAAGCCTTGTAGACATGCGTTCCCGCCTTGTCGGATGCCCACGCGTCGATAGCCTTAGCCAGTTCGGGGCTGCTTTTGCGTACGACCCATGAGGAGCGTTGCATAAAACTGATCTTCAGCGAAACGTTCAGGTTCCAGAAATAAGTTTTGTTCAGGCGGGCTATATTCTCGTCGCTTATGGTGTAAGGGATTTCTCCTTGCGAAACCATGCCGATCAGATCCTCCGTTGTCACTGTGTCGGCATCCGCTTCATGAATCCGGATACCGCCTCCTAATTCGACATCGAGGTTCTTCAACCGTTCGAAATATTTGGTTCCCGGCTTTACATAGACATCTTTTCCGAGCAGCTCCGTCACGTCGGTGATCACCTTGTCGCCTTTGTTGGCACGTTGGATCAGCATCTGGCAATCTTGCTCTTCCCGTCCGCAATAGATGAGTTTCTCTTTCATGCGGTTGCTGATCTGAATCGGGTAGGCGACGACATCGGCTTCTCCCGCTTCCAACATTTCGATCAGTTTGGCAGGACTTTCGGCAACTTTAATATTCAGTTTCAGACCTTCCGAACGGGCGAAATCCTTGATCAGTTCGTATTCGTAACCCATCGGCTGCATCTTATACTGAAAATAGGAAGTCGAGCTATATAGCGTGACGGCCGTTATTTCGCCTTGCGCTTTCAGTTGAGGCAGGTCAATTGTTACATCGTCATCCTCCCGCCCTTGTTCCTGCCTCGCACGATTACAACCGGACAACAACAAAGCAAGTGAAAACAGGAGGATGATCTTGTTCATTATTTTCTTAAGCTTTTAATTCTTAACTTTTAATTTCTCCAGGAGGACGACATTTTCTACATGATGCGTATGTGGGAACATATCTACCGGCTGTACCTTTTTAACGGCATACTTTACCGAAAGCAGGCTCAGGTCGCGTGCCTGTGTCGCGGGGTTACAGCTCACGTAAACGATACGTTCCGGTTCCGCAAAAAGAATCGTGTTGATCACATCGTCATGCATACCGGCACGGGGCGGGTCTGTGATAATAACATCCGGACGGCCGTGTTGGTTGATGAAATCCTGTGTCAGGATATCCTTCATGTCGCCGGCGTAGAACAATGTATTCTCGATCTTATTCAACGAGGAGTTCACTTTGGCATCTTCGATCGCTTCGGGCACATATTCGATACCGATCACTTTCTTTGCCTGGCGGGAGACGAAGTTGGCGATCGTGCCGGTTCCGGTGTACAAGTCATAAACCATCTCGTTTCCGGTCAGTCCGGCAAACTCGCGGGCAACTTTATAGAGTTCGTAAGCCTGTTCACTGTTGGTTTGGTAGAACGATTTCGGCCCTACTTTGAACTGAAGTCCTTCCATCTCCTCGATGATATGGTCTTTTCCACGGAACACAAGGACGTCCTGGTCGGTAATCGTATCATTGCATTTTTCGTTGATGACGTACATCAGTGAAGTAATCTCCGGGAACTGTTCAGCCACATAGGAGAGAAGCGCTTCGCGGCGTTCCACATCTTCGTAGAAAAATACCAGCACTACCATCAGATCGCCCGTTGAAGCCGTACGGATCATCAACGTACGCACAAATCCTTCTTGATTGCGAAGGTCGAAGAACGGATAGCCTTCGTGTGTCAGGCAGTATTCTTTGACCGCCAGACGGATGCGGTTTGAAATATCGTTCTGTAGCCAACATGTATGGATGTCGAGCACCTTGTCGAACATTCCCGGAATATGAAAGCCTACAGCATCCATGCAATCAAACTTGGCTCCGGTTTTCACTTCCTCTTCCGTCAGCCATTTCTTGTTGGAGAATGTAAATTCAAGTTTGTTACGATAGAAAGTCGTATGTTTGGAACCCTTGATCGGGAGTATTTCTTCCATTTCGATCTTACCGATCCGGGTCAGGTTGTCGATCACCTGCTTGTGTTTGTAGCGAATCTGTTCCTCATAGGGCAGATGTTGCCATTTACAGCCACCGCATACGCCGAAATGTTCACAGAACGGCTCTGCACGCTGGGGCGAATATTCATGGAAAAGTACAGCTTTCCCTTCCGCATAACTATGTTTCTTGCGTGTCAATTGTATGTCTATGACATCTCCGGGCGCAACAAAAGGTACGAATACGACCATGTCATTAACGCGTGCAATAGCCTTTCCTTCTGCAGCTACATCTGTTATTGTTACCTTTTCTAATAAAGGCAACTGCTTCTTATTTCTTGCCAAGATGATTAATTTTTAATTTATGGCGCAAAGATAGGGATAAAAATATATCGTAAAATACTTCTGTGTAAAAGATTTTGACTATTCGCATGGCCGTCCGGCCTTTTCCCGGCTGTCGAAAATACCTGTCATATGCTCCAATGCCCAACCGACAAGGCTCTCGATATGTGGTATCAGCGTTTTGCCGGTTTCCGTAAGTTGGTATTCGACACGGGGCGGAACTTCAGCATAGACTGTTCTTGAAACAAGTCCGTCGGCTTCCAGTGTGCGGAGCGTGACGGTCAGCATACGTTGGGAGATGTCGGAAATTGTTTTTTGAATTTGTGCCGGAGCGATGTTGTTTGAATATGAGAAAGATTCAAAACTCATAACGAGTTGATACATATATTGTATCAACTCGTTATGAGTTTGATCAGCTAATTACGGCCTCTTATTTATGTCGGGGTACCAGGATTCGAACCTGGGACCCCCTGCTCCCAAAGCAGGTGCGCTAACCGGACTGCGCTACACCCCGTTTTGCAATTTCTTTTATTTTTGATTGCGATGCAAAGGTAGGTATTTTTTTTTAACTACCAAATATTTCATTGTTTTTTTTATTTACGTACATTCGCATCAGTTTAGGAGATCATTACAACATGTATACCCCCTTTATCAACTTTTAGAATGAACATATTGCAAACCAATCTGTTTGTTGTGTATTGAAAAGAAAGTGGCACTTTACTGTATCAAGGAAGGTTATTCATTTGAAGATAACGTGAACAGCAAGACGTTGGCATTTACATTTGGGCTTGTTTCTGAGATTGAAAGCAAACTTATTTCTGCCCGTACGAAAGAAGCATTGACAGTCAGTAAAAACAAAGGAACAAAATTAGGACGTCCTTTGGGAAGCCCCAAAACCGAATTTCTCCTTTCCCAGAAAAGCCAGATCGAAAGAGAATTGAAAGAAGAAAATGCAACATATGCCGAATTAGCCGATTATTATAAGGTTTCTTTAAGCGGTTTCAAGCGCTTCATTCGGGAAAATATACCGAACTTACCTTCAAGAAGGAAAAAGAAAAACGATACCGAATAAATATAAAAAGCGGGATTTTCAGATATACTTAAAGATAATTACGATTATGTTTAATAGGATTGTTGAATTTCTTTTTTGCGCAGACATAATAAAAACCCCGAAAGTTTTTTGTCTAACTTTCGGGGTTCATTATATGACATATTCTTTTATCAAATAAATCTTATCCGATCTATTATTTATTCATTTCTGCTTCAATAGCTTCTAATTCCGGCCCCATGTTCAGATTGTAATAGATACCTCTCAAAGCGATCATGTTGTCCATTTTTTCAGGTTCAGCTTCATGAGCTTTTTTATAATAAGGAAGAGCTTTTTTGAACAAATCTTTTGCCATGCTTAATTCCTCCTGGTATTTCTTACTATCATTAATCATATTGGCTTCGCTTAATTTGTTCACTCCTTGATTGTAATAGATACGACCAATGTTAGAAAGCGCATCTGTCAAATTCGGATCTTTTTCTAAAGCAATCTGGAAATTCTTTTCAGCATTGGCATAATCTTTTAATCCGGTTTCATAAACACGTCCCATTACATTGTAAAGGTTTGCATCATTTGGATTTTTCTGGATTGCAACATTCAACATTTCCAATGCTTTTTCATTTCTATTGGAATAGATGTATGTATTGATCAAGTTATTCAAGAAGAATGCCGAATCTGGAAAAACCTGCATACCTTCTTCGAATGTTTTTTCCAACATAACAGAATCCTGAGCAGTTCTTGCCTCTCCGTATTCGTAGCAAAGATACTGATAAACATCATATTGACGATAAGGAGTATTTTTAGCACGTTCCAAAGCGGCAATAGCCAATCTGGAATCTTTAGCTAAAGAAGCTGCTGCTGCTGCATAGAATTGAACTGTCATGAATGTAGAGTCTTTTTCCGCAGTCTGAGTCCCTGCGAACATTGGCAGTTCGGATATTTTCACATACTGGTTGAAGAAATCGTATGCTTTTTTATACTCTTGTTTATCGAAATAATATGCACCACCATTGAACAGATATACATGGTTTGCGCTCAAGATACTTTTGATATCTTTTGTGTATTTAGGTTTCACTTTACCTTTTTCATTAGGCAACTGATCCAGTTCGTAGGCTTTCTGGAAATAAGGTAAAATACCATACAAAGCTTCGTACATAACCGGCTCGTTGGGTTGCTGTCCCAGAATTTGTTTAGCTCTTTCAGCATTGAACTGCTGATCTTCGATAAAACCTGCTACATACCAAGTTTTAGCATCGTCTTTAGTTTCCGGATTTTCCAACGCTCCTTTGATCAAGGTTCTGGCTTCTCCGAAATCTGCGTTACTTCCTTTCGCAATACTCTGTGCCTCGTTCACAACTTTTTTCTGTGCGAAAGAGGCAGATGCTGCAACACATAGTGCAACTGTCAATAATACTCGTTTCATTTGTGATAGTGATTTGAGATTAATATTTCTATTTGTTTAAATTATTCCTCAGTTGTTCCTTCTGTATCGTCCGCATTTTCATTGCTTTCGACATCATCAGAAACATCTTCGAAATCGGTATTCTCTATTGGATGTTCATGAATTGCCGCATCTTCTAAAGCTTCACGCTGTGCTTTTTCTTCAGCGATCTCTTCTTCGGTCTGTGACAGCACTTTGCATACAGAGGCGATTTCGTCATTACGTTTTCCTAAATTAATCAGGCGTACCCCTTGTGTTGCACGTCCGATGACATTCAGATCGGATACCTTCATACGGATTGTGATACCGGATTTATTAATGATCATAATATCGTTTTCCTCCGTAACATTCTTGATGGCAACCAGTTTACCGGTCTTTTCCGTAATGTTGATGGTTTTGACACCCTTACCTCCGCGATTCGTAATACGATAATCTTCGATATTAGAACGTTTGCCGTAACCTTGTTTGGACACAACCAGTACAGTTTCTTTTTCTTTGTCCTTAATGCAAACCATTCCTACAACTTCGTCGTTAGAATCGTCATCAAGTGTCATACCTCTTACACCGGATGCTGTACGGCCCATAACGCGCACTGCATTTTCATGGAAACGGATAGCACGTCCGTTACGGTTTGCAATCAGAACTTCATTATTGCCATTTGTCATACAAACTTCGATCAGACCGTCGTCTTCACGTAATGTGATGGCATTTACACCATTCTGACGAGGACGAGAATATGCTTCCAGTAACGTCTTCTTGATCACACCTTTCTTTGTACAGAACAACAGATAGTGCGAATTAATAAACTCGGTGTCTGTCGTCAGCTTCTTTACGCGAATGAAAGCGTTGACCTTGTCATCCGGTTCGATGTTCAACAAGTTCTGGATCGCTCTACCCTTTGAGTTCTTCGCTCCTTCCGGAATTTCGAACACTTTCAACCAATAACATTTTCCTTTTGCCGTAAAGATCAGCAAGGTAGCATGCATGGAAGCCGGATAGATATATTCTACAAAATCTTCGTCACGCGTTTCAGAACCTTTGGCCCCTACTCCGCCGCGTCCCTGAGCACGGAATTCACTAAGCGGCGTACGCTTGATGTATCCCATGTGGGAGATGGTAATGATCATCTCATCATCTGCATAGAAGTCTTCAGGATTGAGTTCTTCGGAGGCATAAACGATATCTGTTTTACGTTCATCTCCGTACTTGTCCTTGATTTCCTGCAACTCGTCTTTGATGACTTTCATACAAAGATCGTCATTTTCTAGAATTTCCTTCAAATATGCGATTAATTTTTCGATTTCTTCATACTCTGCACGAAGTTTATCCTGTTCCAGGCCAGTTAACTGGCGAAGTCTCATTTCTACAATGGCACGAGACTGTATATCCGACAGGGAGAAACGTTCCATCAAACGTTCGATAGCTTCAGCAGGGCTTTTAGATGATTTGATGATTGCAATGACTTCATCAATATTATCGGAAGCAATAATCAGACCTTCTAAGATATGAGCACGTTCTTCGGCTTTCTTCAAATCGTATTTCGTACGGCGAATCACGACTTCATGTCTATGGTCGACAAACGCTTTGATCAAATCTTTCAGATTGAGCAGTTTGGGACGCCCATTCACCAGCGCGATATTATTGACGCTGAAGGAAGACTGCAATGCCGTCATCTTATATAGCTTGTTGAGCACAACACTCGAATTTGCATCCCTTTTTACATCCACGACGATTCTCATGCCTTGGCGGTCCGACTCGTCATTTACATTCGATATGCCGTCTATGCGCTTTTCATTCACTAAATCGGCAATATACTTGATCAGTTCGGCTTTATTTACACCATAAGGGATTTCCGAAATGATAATCTTCTCATGATTATTTTCCGTCTCGATTTCTGCTTTACCGCGCAAAACAATACGTCCCTTACCTGTTTCAAAGGCGTCTTTTACACCAGCATATCCGTAGATAGTCGCACCTGTCGGGAAATCAGGAGCTTTGATATATTGCATCAAATCAGCTACTTCCATTTCTCCACGAGTATCAATGTAGGCCATACAGCCGTCCAGCACCTCGCTAAGGTTATGTGTTGGCATATTTGTCGCCATACCAACGGCGATACCAGATGCTCCATTTACCAGCAAATTCGGGATACGAGTCGGCAATACGGTCGGCTCTTTCAGTGTATCATCGAAATTCAGCTGGAAATCAACCGTATCTTTGTCGATATCGCGAAGCATTTCTTCGGCAAGTTTACTTAATCTTGCTTCTGTATAACGCATGGCAGCAGGACTGTCACCGTCCACCGAGCCAAAGTTTCCTTGTCCATCCACCAACGTATAGCGCATAGACCATGTCTGTGCCATACGAACCATTGCGAAATAAACAGACAAGTCACCATGTGGATGGTATTTACCTAAAACTTCACCAACAATTCTCGCAGATTTTTTATAAGGTTTGTCGGATGTATTACCCAATTCATTCATTCCAAACAAAATACGACGATGAACCGGTTTAAAACCATCCCTAACATCCGGAAGGGCACGCGAAACAATGACAGACATTGAATAGTCAATGTATGCCGATTTCATTTCCTCCTCGATGTTAATCTTAATAATTCTGTCTTGATCAACCATTTAGTCTTATATTAATTACACTCAATATCTCACCTTTCAAAAAGTGCACTAAGGTAAGGCTTTTCCGTGTATCACGAAAGCTTTTGACTCGAAATTTTAGAATTTACTTGTCAGAAGGCATCCGGTTTCAAACCATCAAAATGAAACTGCCACCCTATGAAAATGGGATTAGTAGTACATGTATTTGGAATTACATTTACGGGTAATATTTTTTTACGTTTCTTTATAACAAGATAAAGCTGTTTTTTGTAATATATGACAAGCCTGGCTTCAATACTTTATTTTCTTTTAAGGAATAATGGCATGGATTTTGTTAGATATATGACGAGAGTTTATTACATTTGCACTATCATAGTACATTATTATAATATGAAAAATAACTATTCAAAGAGATTAATGGACGTTATTGAATATAGCCGTGAAGAAGCAGCAAGGCTTCAGAACAGTTATATTGGACCGGAACACTTAATGCTTGGAATTATCCGCGACGGCGAAGGGAAAGCCGTGCAGGCCCTGCGCGAACTAAATGTCGACGAATGGGATATCAAAAGAAAGATCGAACAGGAAATTAAAAATACAATCGATGCCGAAGATGCTGTCCAGCATGATATCGCTATTAGTAAAACAACCGAGCGCGTACTGCGTATGAGTATGCTTGAATCGCGCTTGTTCAAGAAAAAAGAAACCGGAACGGAACATTTGTTTCTGGCCATTTTGAAAGAAGAGTTTAATGTTGCGGCAAAGGTGCTGAACGAAGCGGGCATAACGTATCGCAGTATATATAATTACCTGATAAGCGGCACAGGTTTGAAGCACATGGATGATTTTATTGGAAAAGAAGATGACGAACATTTTGAAGGAATCAGTGATGGCTACACCGATGATGATGAAGACGATGACGATGATTACTCTTCCCGCCGGGAGTCTCCCCGCTCCTCTTCCGGAACCGGCTCTGCACAACCCAAATCACCGAATGACACGCCTGTACTGGATAACTTCGGTACGGATATGACGCGTGCTGCCGCTGAAAACCGTCTCGATCCGATTGTCGGACGTGAGAAGGAGATCGAACGTTTAGCTCAGATATTGAGCCGCCGCAAGAAAAACAATCCTGTCTTGATCGGTGAGCCAGGTGTCGGCAAATCGGCAATTGTGGAAGGTTTGGCACTGCGTATCATCCAGCGCAAAGTTTCCCGCGTTTTGTTCGACAAACGTGTGATCAGCTTGGATATGGCATCTATCGTGGCTGGAACCAAATATCGCGGTCAGTTTGAAGAACGTATCAAGGCGATTCTGAACGAACTGTCGAAGAACCCGAATATCATCCTGTTTATCGATGAGATCCATACGATCGTCGGTGCAGGTTCAGCTTCAGGTTCAATGGATGCCGCCAATATGCTGAAGCCGGCTCTGGCCCGTGGTGAGATACAATGTATCGGTGCTACGACATTAGATGAATACCGTAAAAATATCGAGAAAGATGGAGCTTTGGAACGTCGTTTCCAAAAAGTGATCGTCGATCCGACAACAGCGGAAGAAACTTTGCAGATCCTGCAAAATATCAAGGCCCGCTACGAAGAACATCACAATGTGATCTATACGCCCGAAGCCCTGCAAGCTTGTGTAAAACTGACAGAACGTTATATCAGTGACCGCAACTTCCCGGACAAAGCAATTGATGCGTTGGATGAAGCCGGTTCTCGCGTACATATATCTAACATAACGGTTCCGAAAAGCATTGAAGAACTGGAAGCCAAGATCGAGGCAACCAAAACAGAGAAGCTTGCTGCCGTTAAGTCACAAAACTTTGAATTGGCTGCCAGCTTCCGTGACAAGGAACGTCAGTACCTCTTACAGTTGGAAGCAGCCAAAGCCAAATGGGAGCAAGAATTGCAGGAGCATCGCGAAACGGTGGATGAAGATAAGGTGGCTGAAGTTGTAGCCATGATGTCAGGTGTCCCTGTCCAACGTATCGCAAAAGCTGAAAACCTGAAATTACTCGAAATGGCGGAGAACCTAAAGAAGAAAGTAGTCGGCCAAGATGATGCCGTTCAGAAGATCGTAAAAGCAATTCAGCGCAACCGCGTTGGCTTAAAGGATCCGAACAAGCCGATCGGAACATTCATGTTCTTAGGGCCGACAGGTGTCGGTAAGACTCATTTGGCCAAAAAGTTGGCGGAATATCTGTTTGACTCGGCCGACGCTTTGGTCCGTATCGATATGAGCGAGTATCTCGAAAAGTTTGCGGTGTCCCGCCTGATCGGTGCGCCTCCGGGATATGTAGGTTATGAAGAGGGCGGTCAGTTGACCGAGAAGGTCCGCCGTAAGCCCTACTCTGTTGTCTTGTTGGATGAGATCGAGAAAGCGCATCCGGACGTGTTCAACCTACTGCTGCAAGTCCTGGACGAAGGTCGTCTGACTGACAGTCTTGGCAGACGGATCGACTTTAAGAATACAATTCTGATCATGACGTCTAATATCGGTACACGCCAGTTGAAAGACTTCGGCCGTGGTGTCGGTTTCAGTTCGCAGGCTGCCGGCGAGCCAGATAAGGACTTCTCCCGCAGCGTTATCCAGAAAGCACTGAACAAGGCATTCGCTCCGGAGTTTTTGAACCGTGTGGACGACATCATTATGTTCGATCAATTGGATAAGGAAGCGATCCATAAGATCATTGATATCGAATTGCAAGGTCTTTACAAACGCGTGGCTGGTCTTGGTTATTCTCTGGAACTGACAGACGCCGCCAAAGATTTTGTTGCCACCAAAGGTTATGACATTCAGTTCGGTGCACGTCCGCTGAAGCGTGCCATCCAGAAATATCTGGAAGACGAAATGGCAGAAATGATTATCCGAGCGTCTGTCGGAGAAGGTGATACGATTGTTGTCGACTTCGACAAGGACAAACAGGAGATTGTTACGAATGTAAAGAAAAGCGAGTCTGCTGCCGAAGCTTGATTTTCAAAAATGTGATAGGAGTGCCGCTGTGGTTTTTGCCACAACGGCATTTTTTTATGTGATTTGCCATAAATCGAGACTTTTTTCTTAATTCTGGAAAACTTCTGTTATTGCCCTATACAAAAGACTTTGGGAGAATTACCCGATTTTGAGGTAATGACTTGGCAACTGTGCAATCTGCTGCGTTCTACCTTGAATTGCTTACAAGGAACTCTTATTTTGTTGCAAAGATACGAATTTTACTTATATATAAAAAGCACTGTACTATTTATTATGTCTCTTAGATAGTACAGCACTTGAATATTTGTCTAATTTCTTTTGATATAGAAAAAATGTTTTAAAGGCTATTCTTTGTGATAAGAAACCATATCTCCCTTATCATTTCGATACATCTCTATATAATCCAAACAACTTGGCTTTAATGCGCCATTAAAGTGGAAAACAAATGTTCTTCTTCCATCATTTGATTCACAACGTAGAGTTGATTCATCTTGTTTTGTTACACGTCCTACAACAAGAGGATTGTATGGCGGTATCATAAATTCAAACGTGCCCTTGCTAAATTTGTAGTAGATGTCTCGTTGGGTTGGACTATCTATAGTTTTTTCTCCATTTCTCCATAAACAGTTTCTTGGTGAACTAAAGTGATTATAATCTTGCCCTGAACCGATTTTATGTGCTCTTATAAAATAGCTCTTCACATAACTACCATAATCAGAACACATTTGAATATTCATTTTATAACCATTAATACCATAATCCCGTTCTTCTACTCCATAGTGTCCTTCTCCATATTTTACCATGTATGAAAACACCTTATCAGCAACATTGAAGTTTCTTGATGGGATCTTATCAATAAGACCTTCCGAGAAGTAATCTAATTCAAAGTCAATCTGATAAGAACCTTTCAGATAAAGATATGCTGCAAGATAAATAGCTTCTGCTTCAAGGTCTTTTGTATTAAGAGGCATGTGTTTTTTCAGGTCTGTTACACTTTCCTTTACATATTGTTCTATAGGGTCCATAGATGGAGCTTCTGATTGCAGAACTGACTTTATCGTAGATTCAGACTTACAATTGTTTACACTTGAAGATGATTGTGAACTCACATTTTTATCTTCCTTTTTACCGAATAAAAATTCAAAAAAATCCATGCTATTTGTATGATTTAAAGTTTAACACTCTTTTTCTTGTTTCTTTGTAATTGTACCTACATTCATATTGCAATATCTTAAATAAAGATTCAATATTACGACTTGTTAATTTGCCATCCTCCGCACAGATTCCTGTATAAAACAACAAAGCTATTGATTTTGCCTGCTCGTGTTTTGCTGATACAATCTCATTATATGTTTTTTCTTCAATATCAACATATCCTCCCGTATCATTAGGTCTAATAGATGCGTGTTGATAATAGGTAAGTGATTTCATATTATACTTCCATCCCGAAGATATTGATATTTGGGTTGCTAATTCATTACAATAATGCGCATAGTACATATCAGAAATGTACAACAAGTCAGGATTGATATTTATTGGAATTATATACCTTGCCATAGAATCCATAGCAATAGATGCCCTATTTACATAAGCTTCCTGTTGAAAGATTTCATCATTTGTTGTACAGGCTAATTTCGTCAAATATAGATAATCATATGAATAAATCTTTCTATATAGTTCCATATGGTTTTTAGGGCACATCAATAGTAATAATCTAAAAGTATTTGCTGCCCCAGCTAATCCATAATCACTATTCCAATATCGATTCGGGAACATTGCAAGTTGATTTATACTTCGATAAAGATAATTTAGCCCTTCTTCGAACTTTTGCCCATACATATACATACCTGCTATATCAGCAAGTATATATGGATGCTCTGTATCTTTAAATTCAAATATGATAGAATTTAATACAAAAGTAGGAATTTCATATAATGCTAATGAAATTCCCCTTGTACGCCAAGGAGAATTTAAATCTTTGAATTTAGGCTTGTCATTTTGTGCATTTTGAACTTTGAGGACATAATTATCCACAAACGAATCATCTATGCACAAACTTCTATCAATCATAGTAATTTCAGACATTTCATAATTCTTACATTTATTGTGTAGATACAGTCCCAACTCTTTAAGTAAAGATATGATATACTCATTGTGTATTTTATTTACATAAAAATCAAACATCATAGGAAAGAGCCAATTGCCCTTTTTCTCTTGAAAACAAATGGGATGTTCATGTGCAAATTGACTGAACGATTTTGGGTCAGCAGACTCAATTTTCTCAAGGAGAGTTTTGATGTAATAATTTTCTTCCATACAAAGAACTTAATTATCAATGTTATGATAGATTTTCTCCCTGTAATGTTATCAACCGCTTCTTAACAGTCCCGTTCTTACAGGATTTTACTATAGAAATTATGACTTCATCCATACGTGGCACTTCCAATTTTCTGTATTCATTTGTATCATCACAGAAAACCACAAGATACATCTTTTCGATAATTATGTCATAATTTCTTTCGAGAATATAGCGATATAGGTTCTGTTGAATACAATAATGCCAATATGGCGTATCCTCAATTTGATTGAGTTCACCTAACCCTTTCTCGCCATAGTTGTTTACAGCAATCGGTTTACCCCAAAAGTCGACAATGCGATGACTACGTTTCCAATCATATATGTCAAAAACATCTCCACGTTTATGTATCATATCTATTGTACCAGCAATTTTTAGTTCGTCATCATATATAGCCCATTCTGTTCTAAACGGTTTAAATTTGTGGTTTTCGAGAAACTCTATGAATTGCATATATTCAAGTTCAAGAGAAATTTGTTCTTCTATGTGAACATATTTTCCGTCATATTTGAAAGAGAATTCTTGTTGATATGGAAGTCCCTTATAATAGTTTTCTATTTGTTGGTGCATAAAAGTTCCGACATCACGTGAACACGCACCTTTTGAATCCCATTCTTCAAGAATCTGTCCTTGTGATATATTTCGTTGATTAGCTTTATATTCTGACCAATAGTATGAATCAAATGGCTTAAAGAAACAAGATATCACACTGCTGACAGGAATAAATTGTTCCTGTCCATCATATAGATAAATATGTTCTTGTGGATAGAATTGAATATGAACGTCTTTTTCGCAAAAAACAGGTTCTCCTATTTTATAGTTTACTTTTCTATTTGAAGAAAACACCAATGGTTTCATTCTCTTGGCACAAACCCTTTCTTTTTCCGTTTGTGTTATGTCTGCAATTTCAAGTTTCTCATTGTCAACAATACCAAATTCATGGTTCAAGTATTTCTCGCGAGTATTTTCACTTGCCATAACTTTGGCTTCGATTTCTGTCCATCGTTCAATTTCCTTTGGAGTAGAACATGAGAGAAAATCGATTGGTAAAACCATAGAGGGTTGTATATAATGAAGAACTTGTGCTATAAAAGCCGCACATCCCTTAGGATTGGAAAAAACTTGATATTCAGTAAAACGAATAACAATCCATCCGATATTATTCAGAAGTGCATCACGAAAATCATCTCCACATCCTATATAATGTATAGGTTTTCGTGTAAATGCAGCATATGGTTCGTCTATTTCAATGTCTATTCTTATAGATGGGTGCTTTTTGCATATAATCGCTATATCTGGTTCAAAAGGCCTGTTATCTTCTACAGGAAGTATATTGCAATCACCGAGTATAAGTAAATCACATCCCCTGAAAGTATCTTGTAGATAATTTTGGAATTTAGCTTCACTGAACCCTCTTCTTGCTATAGCTTTTCTTCTGTATGGAAAAACAATACAGCCATCTTCAGGATATTTAGTTACTGGATATTTCCAGTTACTCTTATCTTGGACAACTGATGGCATCAAATAATCAACATATTGAATATCAAAATTATCAACCACTCCAACAGCATAATCACTTTCTATTTTTTTCTCTGTTTTGCAAATGACATCTATCAATTCTTTATCTACGCTTTTAGACAAAGCAAAATCTTTAACCTTCTTGACTTTTTCTTTTGCCGTCTCAATATCAGCAGACTTTAATGCATTAGAAATAGAATTGATTTCATCTTTTATTTGTTTTTGTTGCTGCACTTCTATGTTCTTTTTATCAATGAGTTTTTGCATCTCTTCCCGAGAAAACTCTTTCATTAAAGAAATATAAACAATACAGGGCTTTTGATGCTTAAATTTCTGTATTACAGATTCGCATCTTTTTACAAACAAGTCTTGTGTTGTTACTCCATCAATAATGACAACATAGTTTGAAGATAATTCATCTATATGATGGAGAGCACATGATTGAAATCCAAGTACAGCCAAATCAAGAGTTAAAAACTGAACTTGAAGATTTTCATCGAATTCAGCCCCATATGCGATTACTTGCACAGGGACACCCAATGATTTTATAAAGTTACTAATCTCTATGTTGATATAAGAAGGGGTATTTATTTTTCCCTCCTTATATTTATCTATATTAATGTTATTCTCTTGCGTCTGTTTAAAATGAGTGTAATCTAAATCGGTTGCAGTGCAAAAACTTGAAAAAAAGAATTGCCATATGCGATATTCTCCTTGTATGATATTTCCTTTATAGTCGGTTTTTTGAAAATTCATGTTATAAAAATAGCAACCAGAATGTGGCGTTGTAGATTTTTTGCTACGACATAACTTACTAAAAGCTATTTGTGCCTTTTCCCATTCTTCGGTACTTAAAAACTCTTTTTGCCGCCTATCGAAATCTATTATTTCCGTAATATTACTTATTATTATTGATTTGTTTGCAGAAGGATGTTCTTTTTGCCAACAAGTAAGTCCATCTGAATAATTGGCTTTAATCATATTATATTCAGTTGATACCTGCTTTTCTCGTTGTATTCTTTCCAATTCGAGCTTTTCTCTCTTTTCCCATTCAACTTTAGGGAATGAGAGGAATTTGTTTATATCTTGTTTTGTAAGATTGTTTTCAGACTGGAATATTCGTAATTCTTTTCGAAAGAAAGAGTATGCATTAGGATATATATCTTTTTGATGCTTAAATTTCTTTATTAAACGCTTGGTTGATAAATTTGATATAAATATAAAAGCTATAAGAATGGCTATTAAAATTCCTATAATTATGCATACGACTTTAAAACCTTGAGTAAGTCCCCAAATTATAAGTGCTAGTAGGGCATATCCAATACAACCCCATTTTTTTTCTGAATCCATAATTCTTATTTATAAATATATAAAGCGTGAACTGCACAGCCACGTCTTTATTTGGAGGTCGTAGGAAACCTTGCATACAGATGTAGTAATAGCAGCCCACGCTA
>OWHY01000500.1_pt1 | contig 22789 bp, 23 predicted proteins | sample 1732971 | NCBI WGS metagenome assembly OWHY01 (sample SAMN05065775, study PRJEB22554) | human gut metagenome | biome: ENVO:2100002; feature: ENVO:00000062; material: ENVO:00002003 | host: Homo sapiens | place: USA
ATAGAAAATCAATAATACAAAGCTTTTGGGAAAGTTTTTTTTCATGTGAACAAAATTTTTATTTGTCACTTTTGCGCCAAAGAGTTACTTTTGCGTGAAATTGTTTCAACATAGTTTCAACATACATACACGATTATGGCAACATTCAAATATGAAATATTTAAAGATAGGAAAAGAATAGATGGCACTTACAACGTTAAGATAAGAGTCACACACAATAGGAAGCTTAAAAGGATTCCCACTTCCATATATGTTACGAAAGAAGATATAACCAAGGGGTTTAAAATCAAAAATCAGTCCATCTTAGATGAATTAAATAACATCATATCCATATATAGGAGCAAGTGCAACCTGTTGTCATTGCTCATAAACGATATGGATATAACAGAACTTGTGGAGCATATAACCAAAACTGATGAATCATCTCTAAAAATAGACTTCATTTCCTACGCCCGCAAATGGATAGATGAGAACAGAGAGAAGCATGGAATCAATGTGTATTCCTGCATGGTAAACTCTTTAACAAAATTCCTGGGACGGGAGAAATTGGATTTTAAGGAGATAAATTACAAATTCTTGAAATCGTATGAAGAACATCTCGGTCAAAGACGTGCACTCTCTTTATATATGGGAGCAATCAGGCATTTGCATAACGAAGCTAAAAAAGAATATAATGATGAAGAAGCAGGGGACATAAAGATACCATGGTCTCCATTTACCAAGTATTCTATACCTAATATAATATGTACCCGCGAAAGAGCTTTGGACGCAGATACTATCAGAGCCATATACAACCTGCCATATATACTCACTAAAGATAAAAAGGAGAAGGATTGCAGATTTAATTTTGCAAAGGATATGTTTATATTATCCTTTTGCTTGATGGGTATGAACTCGGCAGATTTGTTTCTTTGTGACACTATAAGCGAAAGCAAGGGAACGCTTACAATCACATACAACAGGGCAAAAACTGCAACAAGAAGGACTGATAAAGCAAAAATAAGCGTTAACATTCATCCCTTCATATTGCCCATATACGAAAAGTATAAGGACGTATCCGAAGAAAGAGTTTTTAGGTTATATAAAAAGTATTCCACTTATGGCAGACTCAATGTTGCCATAAATGTAGGTTTGAAACAGATAGGGAAAGTTCTTGGCATTGAAGATTTGGAATTTTACGCAGCCCGGCATTCTTTCGCTTCCATCGCACGAAACGATTTAAAAGTGGACAAAGGTACAGTAGGAGAAGCACTAAATCATGTAGATAAAGAGAACAGAATGACAGATCTATACATAAAAAAAGATTTTTCCGTAATTAATGATGTTAACAGTAGGGTTATTGATTATGTTTTTAACCCCGATATGATGAAAGGATAAATGTAAGGCAGCTTATTGGACCGCCTTTTCAAGGTTCTCTCTGATTTGTTGGAGCATTCGGAAAGCCCCGGCCATCTTATAGTTGCCCAGACATTGCTTAGCCTGCATGATACAACTTTCAACAGTAAGTTTTAAATCCGGAGTGAAAGCTGCTTTGTTAATCTGCATTTCTTTTGGAAGTTCATTGGCATGGTTATTGAACCATACGATCATTTCATTCAATTCCTCTTCGGAATAAGATTCTTTTTTTCAGCCATAATACATAAGTTGATGTTAGTTCCGACAAAGATAATAAAAAAATAACCCCGACTCATCACGAGCCGAGGTATTTCAATTTATAAATTTAAAGTCTTATGATGAAGATTGTCTGTTGCGCCAATGTTTTCGTACTATCAGCACAACGACAAGCAAAACTGTTGCACAAACACAGGCAAAACCGATTTGTTCAGGCAGCGTGGATTCTTTTTTCTCTTTTACCCCTTCAGTCTTGGTTTCTTCATGTTTGGTGGAAGTGGCTTCCTTGTCAACTTTCACCTCCGTACAGTCTTTGGTTGCAGTTTCCTTCTTTTTATTCTTGCTGAAATCACCTTCTACATGCCCGTCAGCCAATAACGGAGGTTTCCCGGTCAGGCTGTCGGGCGGTTTTCGGGTATCATAGATACGAAAATCAATCACATAGTTACTATTAGTGGTAATAAGTTCGCTCAAAGAGGTACTTGATCCGTGTACGATGTTGACCGTTTCACTGGCACTGTCCTTCCTGATTACTTCTGTGTCAGATTTGACAGCCTTATGCGAGCTGCCACATGATCCGAACAACAGGAACAAACACATGAAAGGAGCCAGCAATATATGCCGGCTTACCCAGTTCATAACTCTAACCAACATAGTCTACAACTTAAGAACTTGCATCCTGTTATTTCCGTCAGCCCGATAACTGACGTGCACCCATGCAAAATTGCTTTCATCAATCAACTGGTCGAAAGGCAGATTCTTGCGGATATGCTCGAATAGTAGCTTATTCTGTTGCCTGTCTCCGGTATCAATGTCCGCCGCTTGTCCGCTCATGTGCTGGCTGGTTTTACTTCCCCTAACGGCCGCATTAAGTTCCGGACAGCGATAGCCACTGTTTACTGTTATAGGCTTTCCCCACCATGTGCGTAACGGGTCCAGTACGTTATCCACCAAGGCAGTCAGAGCAGTCACATGCTCCTGTCTGCATTTGTTGTTGATACCCAAGCGGTCAGCAGTCGTTGACTTGCAGAGTTCCGCAATCGTAAAATACTTCATTTCTTTTCCTCCTTTTTGTTTTGCAATAAAAAAAATATTGCTACTTTTGCAGAAACACATAGTGTGTTTTTCATGTAATAGAACAGAGGTTACCGGTCTGGCGAGGCCGGTTTTTCATTATCCCTACCGATTGCCCCCTGTTCCTCATCAAACAGTATCTGAGCCACCATCCTGGCGATATCATCCTTGTTCTCGATGATCACACTCATTGTCTTCTCGGCCTTGCGCAACTCCGCTTTCTCCCACGCTTTTTCACGAACTGATTTGAACTCACAGAAAATACAGTAAACCGTCCAGATCATGGAAAAAACAGGAAAAGGGATAACAACACAACATAACAGGTCAATGAAGCACAACTCTATGAACGGGGTGAAATACTTCTTCGCCTTGATGGCTGTTTTCTTATACCCCGTGGATGTTCTTGCCTCCCCGCGTTGTTTGGCCTTCATTATTCCTGAAACCAGGTCCACAAACATGGCGCCGATAGTGGCAGCTATACACAGGGCTATCAACACAATGTGTATCATCATGTGATCATGGATGAAATTGTAAATGATGTCTCTCATATCATCTTTCAATCATTAATATTCTCTTTGCGGCAGTAAACCGATACAAATCCTTGTCTGTATGCGGGGATACACCGTATCCCAGATTCATAAACAGGATTTGCGACAATCTCGGTTATCATTTATCGGCTGTGACCTCATTTATTATATCAACAAACTCTGATACATACAGAGGATATCTATTGGAAAAAGGAAACTGGGTTGGTACCATTATGCCGTACTGCATTTCAAGCTTTCCTATAAAATTCTCTTGTTTTACTTGGTCTTCAAGTGTCTGTAACTCATAAACATCAGCAGAGACAGACTGAAGTTGTGCATTTTCAGACGATGCATCTTTGATAATTGAGTAAGATACATCATAACGAGCATTGGCTGTTGTTTTCTCAGCACTCACGATTGTTGTAACAGATTTTACTTCCATAATTTTAATTTTTAAAGTTGTTATACGTTTTTAGCTATTTGTCTCATTATCGTAAGATTATTTTTGTCTCGTATACCGAATACAATTTTTGTAAAATCATTCAGGTATAATTGCTGTGTCAAGTCATTGATAGAAAAATTCATAGTATTGACATAACCATTTTCGTATGACAGCTCTCCTAAATCAGTACCAGCTATTTTTACCTTGGCTATGACTTGCACCAACAAATCATTTTTTACTATGTATACCACAGAATAATCCGCATTATCAGTACTAATATTCATTGTATGTTCTTGCATACTGGCATCTTTCTTTATTTCTTTTATTTCTTCTTTCATAATACTTTATCTCCAATCATTATCATTAGAACCTCCAAACAATAAGCCTCTACCTAGAACATTTGCAGTTGGTTGCGGATTCATGAATGGCAAAACATTCCATGCATAATGTACAGAACCGCCTGGCAATCCAGGATAATTTCCATTGCAATATATAAGCACATTTGTATAATTATTATTGCAGTTTATCATGTTCACTTTTTGTGTTACTGCAAGTTGCAATTCATAAAAGTGTTGATTTGATGATGTTACGTTAAATACAATTAGATCTACAGGCATACCAGAATAATCTCCTTCTGAACCATAGCATGGAAGTTTATAGTATATCCTACCATCACTTGATGTGCCTCTTTCAAAGCTTTTATAGACACCTGTTTTATCTACACCTTTTGGATAAAAGTAACCACTACTGCCTTGAACAAGAAGTGTAGTTCTAGTACGTGCTCCAAATTTACCGCGTACCCAAGCGTCAGCCATGTAGTAACGTAATGAACGTCCGTCTTTTGCACCTTGCTGATATTGGTCTCCATCATACCATAATCTGTCTCCATCAAGGCTAAGGGTTCCTTTTACGTTTCCACTATCATCCACAGCCTGCAACTGCTTGAATGAACCGGTTGCACCGCTCAGTTTACTTACTATTATCTCATTTGCTTTTATAAGGCTTGTTTTAATAAAACCACCTGATATCACAGTCGTACCAAGTTGTGCCAGTTCTATCTTTTTATTATAAGCGGCATCTGCCCTACTTTGTGCATTTGCTGCTGCTGTCTTTGCGGCATCGGCTGTAGACTTTGCCGTATTAGCCGTATTCTGTGCTGTTGTTGCTTTTGAATTGGCACTATCGGCTGTTGATTTAGCGGTGTTTGCAGTATTCTGTGCAGTCGTTGCTTTCGAATTAGCTCCATCCGCAGTAGACTTAGCTGTTTCAGCGGTTGATTTAGCTGTGTTTGCAGTACTCTGTGCCGTATTAATCTTCCCCTGTGCATCGCTGGCAAGAGAATTGAAAGTGACCATACCTGTCAAGGATAATTTCTTTCCGAGCATGGATATACCGCCAGTATCAATCGTAAATGATGATTTTACATCTTGAGTGGTTGGAGAATCATGCGGGCTTCTTGTCCAATCAGTAGCTTTTTTACCAACTTCAAGCTTTATGCCGTTTACCCATATTCTGCCATTTCTCACGTTATACCATACTGCACTGACTTTCACAGTACCGGCAGGACACGTGCCTGTACCTGCAAATCTGGTCCAAGTGTTATTTATGCTAGGTTTTATATTAAAACCAGACTGCGTTATTCTGCCGCCGGATGAGTTATAATAGCGTATTTCCATACTAGCCCCTCTGTCGAATGAGCTGATATTGTCTGTACGAGAGAATAAGCTTATGGTAAACACATCTCCTTGTTTTGCAGTTAAATAAGGTGTATTGATCTGTTCTCCACCTCGCCATGAATCACCCGTAAGGCCTGATGTTATCATTCTTAAAGAATTTCTTCCTTGCAAGGTTACACTTGAATCCACATCACCGCCAGACCAATAATCCCTATTGTGCAAAAAGTCTGTGTTAACCAACAAATTTGTTCCGCCAATCTGTAAATTGTTTACAGCATTATTTGCGATATTTGTGGCTTCAGAAGCTGTAATCTTTAATGATATACTATTGGCATTCTGCGTAATTTTAGATTCAGCGGTAGTTACACGTCCTGTCAAAGCGTCAACAGTGGACTTCGTCGCTCTCTGTTGAATTTCATTGGCATTTTGGGTAATTTTTGTTTCCGCGCTTGTAAGTCTGATCAATGGTACATGGAGGTTTTGCATACCTACAGGAGTGCCGTCCACAATTGTAGACGATATCTCGGCCTTTCTGTCCTTATACACAAAGTCCAAGCCTGCGCCTTCACCTATATTCTTTATACCTACAAACGCATGAGAGTTACGTATTGGTGCAAAAACCTGCCCCAAGCCACCATATTTTTTTAGCGCGCCTGCCATATTGCCATCCACTGAGCAAGCATCATCTGATATGATGACAACTATATGGTTTTCATCCACAGAGTTAAGCCCATTCACGAAATTGGTACAGTTGGCTCCAGCTGCATATGTGTCATACCAGCCCACTTTTGCGACTGCAAGGTTGGAACGGTTTATCTTATATATTGTATGCCCTCTGCCACCGTGACTGTACCGTGTACCATTGAGTGTAAAATATCCTGTGTTACCAACGTCATTGTTTCCGCTGGATACGAACAGCTTTCCGAGTTTAGAGTATTCAGTCTTGGTCACTCTTTGCTCAATATTATTTTTATTGAGCGTTATCTGTGACCCCTGCTCAGTTACTTTTTGATTCAAGGCATTGAAAGTTTTACTATCAACCTTCAATGCTATTTGGTCTTTTACAACTTTTATCTCGGAGTTCGTATATGCCTTAGATGAAGATATAGCTTCTTCTTTAGCTGTTTTAACTGCCAAAGTTATTTTTCCATCAACAGCAAAAAGTTCAGTTTTTACACTTTCTATTTTATTATCAGCGGCATCTACTAGCTCTTTGGCTTTTGCAGATATAGCATTAAGCAAATCCGTTCTAGCATCATAATAAGCCTTGAATTTAGCACGAAAATCGGCACCTACTATATCGCTTGTAGTTGATAAAGAGGTTAACAATGGTGTGATATAACCGCTCAGTGCGTTATATGCATTGCCATATGCCGATTTTGATACGCCATATTTATCAGCGGAAGCGTCATTCTTAGGCTTTTCCGAAACAATAATATCCCATTCTTTTTTTGTTTCTTGCTTTTCTTGTGCTGTAAGTTTATTATCATTTGCAATATCAGCTAATAAACTATTTGCCTTTTCTGATTCGCTTTTTGCCAAATCAGCATTTTTCTTCGCCTCTTCTGCAATTTTATTTGCGGCAATAGCAGCGCTGTTAGCTGAATTGGCAGTGTTTTTCGCAGCATCAATTTCATCTTTTACATCCTCACCTGTTTCGAAATGGAATTCTCCTGTAAGAATATTTGTTTCCGGAGATATTCTTGTCTTCTCCGTTCCCTTAAGACTATATGAATTAATCCCTTTATGTTGCGTTAAGGACGGTGATCCCTCTCCGTATGCAGAAATAATAATGGCATTTTGTCTGCTTTTATCACTACGATTACCTAATTGTACAATAGAGTCACCTGTCTTTGGTGCATCACTCCCGGAATCGCAATCTGTTTTACTTAAATCTATATAATTATCACCTGCACCAACAACAAGTCTCCAATAATATCTATTTGATACATTTTGACTTGTTCCTGTTTTTACATTAAACTCTTGGCATCTGGCTTGGTCTCCAACTCTAAACTCATTTTCTACTTCCTTTTCTGCATCTATAGATGAAAAATAGCATCTGTAAACATCTTCTAGTTCTTCAACACGTTCACAGGTCATACCGGCCGCACTGAATATCCAATTTCCGCCAGCATAAGTAAGTTTTCTTATTTCAAGTTCTGTAAACAAGGCACGTATTCGGACAAACAACTCATCCACTTCTAGGTACGATCTTCCTGTTTTCTTATCTGTTTTCAACATAAATCCCGTACCAAGGGAACCGGCCTTGAAATTGTCTGACTTAATCATTGTCCGAAGACTCAGTTCTTCTAGTTCGGCACGGGCGTCCTCACCGATGTAACCGCCCTGAACACCGGTGATAAAGTCACCGAACTTGGCGTATTTCTTGATGACGGTTCCGCCCAACAGGGATAATAGGAAACCGGTGCGTTCCTCCGTGTCCTTGCGCATGAACATGATCAGTGAGCGCAATGCGGAATACACGTTATGGTCTGTTGCAGGGGTGGAGTCGTGGCTTCCGATCACATACACACCGCTGCCACCACCGCCCGTATAGGTCTGTCCCTTCAGGGTAAGGCTCTCAACCTTTTCCTCCAGCTCCCCGATACGGGAATAGGCGGCGGTTTCCCCGACAGTATAAACAGGTGAGTCAAAGGAATAGTCAAGATTGAATTCAAATCCGATAACCCTTGACTGTCTTCCGTTCTCGAAATAAGCCTTGTTGATAAGGTTGACCTTTTGACCGATGCCATAGAAATTATGAACGCCATCCTCACGGTATGCGTCATTTGACATCATCGTGCAGCCATAGGTACTCGGGTCTATCTTGGATTTGGCAGCGTACTTTTCAGTCTTTTCCTTCAACTCCTGCTCGGCGGCACCCACAAGCCCCAGCTCGGTTATTTTCGTACTGTCCCAGCCGGAAAGCACATATTCATCTCCATCCTGGGGAAAGAGCACATCACCGGGAAGCGGTCTGCCATAGTCCTCATTCCTGACTATCTCCCAAAGCTGTGCCTCAGGGTTCCATCCGCCATCCTCCAATTCCTCCGGCTTTCCCTCAGGATTGAACTTCACGGCGAACTCCAAACCGTTGAGAAGTCCGGACGCGAAACGTATCCTCAGCTCCTGACCGGGGAGGATATATTTCTCGGAAAAGTTAACACCCGTGTCCCTAAAGCGGTAGGCATCCCATTTTTCCTCGGTGGTTGTGCCGTCCTCATTCTCCACCTTGTCCGTCACTTCGATAGTGGTGACATCCGACATGATGCCCGTTCTTCGAGGATAGACTTCATCGAAGATAACCACCTGCTCGACGGCTTCCTCGGTAGTCATATCAGGATAAGCGTCAATGCAAGGAGTGCCTTCGGGCAACATTAAGCGTTTTTGCACCACGCCGTTCACAACCACGGTCTCGTCAACCGGACGGTAGTCAGATGGGATATTCTTTGTTGAGCCGAAAGCGTAGATACGGGTGGCATAGGTGGACCGGGATTCTGACTGTGACATTTCCTGCACGTTTTTCCCGATCTCGAAAATCACCGCATCGCCGGACTCACAACGCCCGAAATGGATGATGTTTTCAGTCACCCAGCATTCGCAATCCCATTTCTTTGCCATCTCAAAACAAGCGTCAAGGATGTTGATGTTGTCGTAAGTCATCAGTAGCGCCTTATTCTCTACAGTGCTGTCAATGGAGAAAACAAAATCCTGTCCTTTGTATGTGTAACCAAGAGCCTTCAAATTTCTAAGGACTATACCGGCTTGTACGTCAAGCGGGGCGGTCAGGTTCCAGGACGCCTCCTGTCCGGCCGTTTCTGGGGTATATTTGAAGATTTTGTTTTTCCATTTCCAGTAGTAGGCGTCAAGTCTTAATTCGTAATCGTAGCCGGCGGTATTGGTGTTGAATGCGGGCTTCTGCAAGTCGCACACCTCGAACAATCCGAAGTTACATTCCACGTATGAGCCAAGTTTGAAATATATGGGATTCTCTAAGGAGAACTTTAACATGATGTAGTCCTCCTTCATCAGAGTGAACTTACGCTTGCAGCCTTCATTAATCAAAGTTGTAAGCTGGATAGCACCGGATATGTCTTTGATGTCGATTTGTTCCATGTCTTCAAAGTTCGGGGATAAAAAAAAGAGTGCCCAATTTTGAGCACTCACATACACGACAATAAAACCAATGTCGTGAATTAGCTTCTGTTTGCCGGATTTGGCTCGTTAAACTTGGCTGAAATTTTTCCGAAAGTTCGGTCTAAACTCTGTGCGTAAGTGACACTCTTGCCAGTATAAATAAGATGGTAAACCTCGCTACTATTAGCAGGAATCTGAATATCAACCACACCTTTATACAGCTCATCAAAGAAAGCTTTCTTCTTTGCTTGATAATCAGACTGAGAATTACTCTCGATAGTGAACGAAAGAGTTATTTCCCTCTCATCGACTTTAGGATTATTGATTATTACCCGTTTCCCATGTTCAAGTCGGCTTTTGTTCTCAATAAAATCCTTCATGGAAGCGGATGCCCCAATAACATCAAGAAACCCCTCTCCCATTCTCACACCCCATGTTGTATAAGCGTTTTCGCCATTAATTAATAATTCATCCATAGACTATAATTTTGCTGTATTCTTTTTAACTTCTGCTATATCTCTTTGCATCTGTTGAATAGGTTTGACGATTGCCCCTGTATTTTCTGAAATCTGTACCAATTCAAGATAAGATTGTGCTATCAAATCTCGCGTATCATCAGCGATATTCCTTGTTTCCGTATTTATGGAAAGTAGAGCATCTGCTTTTACTGTCAGTAGATTAAGTGATTGAGATTGAATAATATTCTGATTCTTTATCTCTTCTCCTGCAATCTGCAATGCTGTAAACCGCCCGTTCAACTCTTCGCCGGTATCTTGAGACATGGTTTGGAAACCTTTGCTGCTTGCAGACTGGGAAGCTGCTTCCTGTGAAATCTTGTCATATCCGGTTGCTGCGGCAAGCTCGTCACGGAGCTTCATGGCTTCGTCCACATAACCCATGTATTCATCCATCAGCTCCTTACGCTCATTATTATCAAGCGTACCATCATCCTTCATGGCTTCACCGAATTTATCATACCATGTCCTCAGTTTGTCACTAAACTGTTCACCGATGGCATTTGACAGCATCGCCTGCATGAAATATTTGGATATGTCATCAGCAAAATCCTCCGCACTCTTCTCCATATCCATCAGACTGCTTATAAAACTGTCATACATGGAATCGAATGACATTCCGATCAGGCCCTCATAAAGACTGTCGGTCAGTTCTTCCAGTTTTCCTGCCTGCTCTATATAATCATCCAGCTTGTCGGTAACACGCTCACCGTAACCTCCCTTACCGGAAGATTCCATGATATCCCATAACCATACGTCCGACCGTAGAGCCTTCATCTGTTCGGGGGTCAGATTCCACAAGGAATCGGTGCCGGAGAAATCCTGCATGCCGGTAGCTTTTCTTGCGTGTTCCAGCATTTCATCCGTCCATTTCAGATAATGCTGCCAGCTGCCATGGCTCTTATGATATCCGGCTTGCTCCTTTGCTATTTGCAGATAGTTTTTATTGACTTCCTCCTGATACTTTACAGCTTCCCTGTAAGATTCAACCGATTTCATTCCCTTGCTTGCCTTCATCTCGTCAGTCAGATCCTCGATGGCCGTTTGCAAAGTTTCATTCCTGTCCGTCAGCCTGTCTATCGTTTCCTGTACTTCCTTGGCGTTTCCACCTATTCCAAACAGGGAGTTGAAGCCTCCGAATGAGATTGCGTTCAGGATGTTTCCTATGCCGTTCCTCAATGACTTGCCGATTGTGACAAACAAATCCCCTGACAAGACATCACCGATAATTCCACTGACAGCGTTCAGAACAGCATCAAGCAGACCACCGACAAGATCACTTAATCCGTCTTTGAGTACGTCAATGATGGACAGAATCCATCCGACAATGGGGACCTCCTTAAGAGATTCTGACGTTTTTCCTATGACATCCTTGAATCCGTTCACGGTTTTGATAATTCCGCTATATGCGTTATACAATCCACCGGATGAAATCTGCTGCAAGCCTCCCAACAAATTTTCCATGCTTGCTTTCAGTCTGGTGGCGGTATCAGTCACATTACGCTGGGCCTGATTGGCGATATCAGTCTGTGTCTTCACATTGGCGGATGCAATGTCAGCATTCTGCCGTGCTGTTTCAAGAGCGTTTGCTGCGGCTTGTTTCTCACTTTCCGTTCCGCCCTTCTGCGCTTTGGTGTAATCATCCTGTGATTTCTTTAGTCTTTCCAAAGCAGCTGTTTCAATCCCTATGGCACTGATACGATTCTGTTCTGCTATTTGATAGGCTTTTACATCCTCTCCAAGTTTCTTGAAGTTGACTCCACTTGTACCACCCAAAGACTTTTCCATCTGGCTGATGGCGTCAATCAATGATTTCTGGCTTGCCTGATCGGAGTTCTTGAACTTGTCAGTCCGTACATATTTTTTCGCTTCGTCCAAGGCGGGCTTTATCATGTCGGAAAACATGGAACCAAACTCACCGAACACAGTAACCCAATCTATATTGGCTTTTATGGCTTCTGTTTCCTTGTTCTGTATGGCAACATCACGTTGTTTCTCCAGTAACTTTACTTGTGCACTATTAACACCGTTTTCTTCCTGTGCTTTCCTTATTTTTTCCGCATACTCTTGGGCGATAGCCAATTTCTGCTGCTGGAACGTGCCATATTCTTTCAAGTAGTCGTTCAAAGCCTGTTGTTCGGCTTTCAGCTGTCCTTCAGTTACATCGGAGATATCTTTATCTCTCATACTTTCGGCATTGGTATAAGCTTCTGAAATTTTCTGTGCCTGCTTGTCGGTCAGCTTACCGTTACCGGCTTTGCTCCATTCTTCCTCCTGTTTTCTTATCGCATCAATCTGTTTCTGATAATCAAGGTCAATCTGTTTCAACTTCTTTTCCGTGCCTTCTCTCATCAGGTTGATTTCATCCTGTTGGTTCTGACGGTGAAGTGAAAGAAGTTGTTCGGCTGTCTTTTTTTGTTCTTTTTTTTGCTTTTCAGCAGCTTTTTCCTGCTTGGTCAGTGCGCTTCCGGTTACTCCGCCCAGCTCCTTGTATGTCTTTTCGGATGCCTCCATCTTATCTTTGGCTTCTTTCACCTGTTTCGATGTAGCCGTCTGATCTTTGATTAAGGCCTCGTACCCTTTTTTCGCTTTCTCCCATTCGACTTTAGCATTTGCCAAATCCTCTTGATATGTAGTTTCTTGTGTTTCCTGTCTGTTCTCAACTTCCAATTGGGTATTGATTTCTGACAAGACATCTTTTCTTGCGTTTGCCAATTCATTTTTCAGGTCTTCGATACGCTGTGCCTGAACCTTCATTTCGGAACGGTTGTTCTCCTTCTTAGCTAAATTATAAGCCCATTCCGCACTTTTTATCTGTTGTTCCAAGGACTCGACTATAGCCTGTTTTGACAGTGTTCTGGATTTTACAACTTCTTCATTATATGCCTTCCAAAAACCAGTCAAATCCTGTATATGGCCTTTCTCATCAACATATTTCCTAAAGAGTGCTGGATACAGTTCCTCAATATCTTTTAAAGCTTTAAGTTTAGTAGTCTCGGCTTCCACCTCGCTATTAATGGTGCTAACAAGACCTTCCAAAGTACGTTTCCGATCTTCTTCGTCCGTGTTGAGTTTTTCTATTTTCTTGTTGTACGAGTCCAAAGCACGTTCAGCAGATGTTGTGCTGTCGGATAATGCCCACATGGCAGCTCCAAGCCCTACAACCGCCGTTGCCAACAACACATAAGGATTGGTAAGCATTGCAGCGTTTAAAGCTAACTGCGCTTTTCGTGCCAATAAACGGGCATTGGTAAGTCCAATCTCCACAAGAGTATGTTTACTTTCGGCAGCAGTAACAAGCATCACTGCGGTCCGGTATGTACCATAAGTAACCACTAATCCAGCCAAGATCTTACCTACTGTTTCATAATTCTGAATCAACGAAGTTGTCATTTGAATACCGTCCATGATAACACTTTCCGACTTTGTTCCCAATTCGTTAAACACGGAATCCAAAGCATCCTGCATCATAGACAACTGACCATTGATAGTCTTTGAGGCATTCTCAGACATATTATAGAACTTACCACCTGCGGAAGTTGCATCAATGAATGCCTGTTGAACCATTTCAGCGGAAACAGCACCTTTGGACATTTCATCTTTCAAAGTTGCGATAGATTTTCCGGTCTTTTCGGAGATAATCTGTAACGGGTTGAATCCAGCGTTTATCATTTGATTCAAATCCTGCCCCATAAGTTTACCCGCTGCTGACATCTGTGAAAATGCCAAAGTTAGCGAATTGAACTTACTGGATTCCCCCATAGAAATATCACTAATGGCTTTCAAGTATTTGATAGTGTCTTCTGCTTGTATGTTAAATCCAAGCATCATCTTTTCTGCTCCAACCATATCTGACATAGTAAGTGGAGAAATCTTAGCCAGCTCCTTGATTTGCGGAATCAGTTGTCCTGCCATATCCTTTCCAACCATAGTCTCAATAGCGGTCTGCATGGATTGAAATTCTCCACGAACACGAATCATTTCAGAACCTAATGCCTTTAATACTCCAGCACCACCAATAACCGCCAATGCTTTCTTCCAAGAAATAGCGATACCGTTGTTACTCTCTACGATTTCCTTAGCATTATCATTGTAAAGGGCGTATTCATCCCGAAGTTTCTTTACGGAAAGACGCGCTTCGGCTTGTTGTTGGGTTAATCCAAATAAAGCTGCCTTTTCTTCATCAAGAGCTTTGCGGGCAGCATTGTATTCTTCTAACTTGCTATTTGCTGATAACGGATTCCTTTTCAATGCTATACGATAAGCATCCCCAAGTCGTTTTACATCCGCTTCAATATCCTTAACTACCGCTTTTTGAGCAAGAATCTTCTCTGTGAATCCATTCACGGCCTGGGAAGCATCGAAGATTTTCCTTTTGAATCCCGTTTCCATCTCCGCTCCAGCTTTGGCTGCATTAGTCACCAACTCATCCAATCTTTGGTTGGATGCAGCAAGTTGGGCATTCAAAGCCTTGAAAGCAGCAGGAGACTGCGTGCCATCCATGCTCATTAACTCTTGTTTTAACTTCACAATTTCATTACGGAGCCTTACAACTTCTTCCCAGTCACTACCTACCTTAAAATATAATTTCGCCATATCTATTTCTTTTTCCTACGATTAGCCAATTCCTTACCACTGATTCTATTCACTTTTTGACCACCATATACTGCGTGTAATTTATCCCGTTGCATCATCAGCAAATTCCGATAAGGGATAACCTCAAACACTTCTGTATAACTCAAATGAAGCGTGTCAATCAAATGGGCTATCTGCCCGAAGAACGTTGTGTTTCCTACTGTTTCGGTCTTGCTGCCAGCATCGACACGTTCCTCATCGAGCTGACACACTGAAAAGCCGAAATATCCATCATAGAGAAACAGACTTCCAAGGCATCTTTGACTTCTTCAAAAGTGCCGTTCTCCAATTCTTTGACCAAACTATCATTCCCGCAGATGAAGCATGAAATACCTTTCAGCATATCTTCAGTAGCTTCAGGAAGCTCTTTAATAGCTTCCATGACATTATCTCCAGTCATGCCGATATTGGAAAAATGATGAATGGCACGACAGATAATTTTAATTGTAGGAGGTTTAATGGTATAAACCATCCCTCCTATCTCCACATTCATGAAATCCAGCCCTAACAAAGCATCAGAAACCGTTTTTGCTGCTTGATTCATATTCTTAAACTAAAAGGGGGAATGGTATATATCCATCCCCCGGTTATCACTCTTGTGCTTTTACCAATGTTATCTCTTTTTTAAGAGTGGTATCAACTTCAGAAGGAGTGGTTTTAATATCTCCTGACTGAGTGACGTACCCCACTTTCGACACTTCATAGTGAACGGTAGCCCCAGCATTCACCTGCTTTGACTTGACCGTTACACCGTCCAACTTTACGGTCGCATCGGAAGGAGTAGGTACAATGGTTACTGTAGTTCATGCCTGCAAAGCTTTAATCTGCCCCTCTTCGTAGTTATACTCAGAAGAAACGCCTTCAATTCCCGGTTCCTGCACCAAGCCTTTTACAGCGATTGCAATTGCCTTATCCGTATTGGCTTCACGGGAAACAATACGGCATTTTGGGAAGATGAACCAGACATCATCATCGGTCAGACAGAACAATGCTTTGTTGATAATAACTTTGTCTAAAGCACGCTTCCAACCCACATCTTTAGATGTTGCCTGAATAACATCGCCCCCCATGAACGCTTTCTTTGTCTTCCAGTCATATTGTCCGATAGAGAAAGTGGGTGATACTTCTCCCGGCACATCATCGTAACGGTAATTCTTTCCCGTTAATTGGTTCTTGTACCCAGTGACGGAGGCTTCCGTTTCCTCAATCTGCCACGTTTCCCCGTGTACATTCAAAACCTCATCTTTTGCTTTGATAGCGGCTTGAATCAAAGTCTTTGCGATTTCGGGGGTAATGTCTGCCGTTACCTTATCAATATCGGCAAACAAGATTCTTTTTATTCCTACTGCTGAAATCATAATCTTATAGTTTTACATTTATTACTTCAAATAAAATTCTCACATTCACGTAATGGCATTTCAAAGCTGTATCCGCTTCCGTGCCAATTGATTCGATAGAATAACGATAGGTTGTACCGTCATAGGTGCTTACTACATCATCAAGCAGCTTGCCAGCCTTTCTTTCGAGTTCGTTAAGCCGGATTGTGTTCGCTTCATTCTCGCTTAAATTGGGTACACATAGATTCACTTCTGCGAAAGATTTCTTCCAATACTTTCCCGGCTGTTGTTTCTTCGTGTGGATGACAATCCTTTCGGACTTCAATTCACCCGTCAGCGTTTCACCATCAGGCACTAGATCTATTCCGAAAGCCTTGCAGTCCCGGTAGAGGATGTTTCCTATGTCGGTAGTTACTATCATTCCACAATCTCCCAATCTTCTGCAAATACATCACTGATAGACGGAACCCATGAATCAGCGCGTCCGGTATTCTCGTTGTAGATAAGACACTGGCTTGTATAGTCAATAAATCCCTTACCTTTCAGAATAAGGTCTTTTGCCGATTGGGGAAGCGATTGCATCTTAGGGATGATGTCGCTTTCGATATGAGCTGGCACTTGTTTGAATACCATCAAACCTTTACCGTTCCAACCACTTCTACGAACAGTCCCACCTTGTTTTAACACTTCGATAGCATCACCGAAACAGATAGGAGTTTCTTTCTTGACTTCTCGATATGATTCTTCAAACAGTTCTTTGGGTGACCAACTTTCATAGCCATATTCAGTACGAGTGTGATATCCTAGTTTATAAGACTCATTCTCTTCTATTTCACTTTTTACCAAGCCTTTACTGCAAGCTTCACCCAATGTCATAGGTTCTGCTTCAATCTGTTTTGTTCCAATGTACTTTTTCATTTTTCAAATTCTTCTTTTAATCGTTTCTCCGCAAATAAAGCAGCACTACTCAAAACATCATACCCTTTAGATTCTACGAATGATGCGTATTCCGCTTCGTTTTTCAATGTCAAACCGTCTTTATTGACATCGTAATCATTGGACGTTCTCAAAGTGAGTGTATGGTCTTGATAATCCCCATGTTCCTCTGCGTACTTCACGGCTTCATCGCCTACATCAATCATCTTCTTTTCGACCTCCCATTCTCCTTCATCGAAAAAGGAGTCGACATCTGAGAAATCGAAATCTACATCCATAATTCCGAGTAGTTAAAGTAGTTTGTACTCTTCACTGTATAAACTTCGCCTTGACCTCTTACGCTATCACCATCCATGCAACGTACTTCATCACCAGCCTTGACAGTAATTTTCTTCTCGCATACCACATGATAATTCGGACGATACACAGAGCCGTTATCAGATGAAAACTCTTTGGTAGTGTTATCATCACAACGGCATTTGCACACCTCCTGCCAGCTTTCACCACCTGTTCCGGGAATAGGTCTGCCAAACTCGTCCTTATCCATCGGGGTGATAACTTTTACCTGCAATATGTGTGGAGCGAATATCATAAGAAAGTCACTTTAGGTTTGTTACCCAGTTCGTCTTTCAAACCGTACTGTTTACACAGAAATGAATAGTAATCCTTAATGCCTTGAATGTTCCAAGACATAGAAAAACCGCTTTCGCTGATGGAAGTGGCACGAAGCAATAGAGAGGGGATGAACTTCGCAATTGCCACCGACACCCGTGTTTGGCAATCCTCGTTCATCTCACCCCCTCCGCTTATCTTTGCGTTCAGACATATATCGAAAAGGTCAGCCTCCGACAAGTTAACGCCGAAGGTCTGAAACTTCTGTAATATATAATCGTTTACTGTCATGCGTTCATCTCACTCAAATCGAAGTTCACAATCAGGTTCGGGTTCGCAATCTGCGGAATCCATTCGGCTGTGTATTCCAGATAGCGACCATTGCCGTCCTTGTAACCTGAAATCAGCATATCGCCATCTGCCTGAGTGTAATTACGTCCCGGTACACCATCCACAGCTTCATAAGGAGTGTGGAAGCGCATATAACCGATTTTATCCTGCGGAAGCAGGGAAATACGACCATCTGCATAAATGGGGATATTCTTACCTGTTTGGTCTACCACATAATCTTCCTTGATTTCAATAGCCGGAAGTCCGATACCCGTAAAAATAGCAGAAGCCAGTTGCGAAGTGATAATCCCGGTGGACATATACATCTCGTTGCCTGTAAGCTGCATCTTGAACTTATCTCCAAATTCACTTGAACCGATAATATTCTTGATGAATGTGCCACGGCTCATAATCATCTTGGGGAATGTGCCGTAAATAGATTTCAGCTCATTCAGTTTCTGCTGCAAGTAAGTGACGAAATAGTCTTTATCCTCTGTGTCCGGCTTGATAAACTTAAACGGCAAGTCGATGTTCAATAAGTCAATTCCTCCGGCATTGTCGTCCTTGTTCTTCACGCTTGCTGCTCCAGTCATCAACAGAGAGCCTACGATAATGTCCATACGCTTGTGCGGTGCCAGCAATACCTGACGGTAATCGTCATAGATGAAGTCCACGATGTCACGCATGGCTGCTTTCTGGTCTTCCGGTTTGGCGGCATTATACTTATCTATCAAGTCCTGCAAGTCAGACAAACGGTCGATTGAGATTTGATAGCGGTCACCCAAATAGGCAATCTCACCATATCCGGAACCGATATTCCTGCGTTCACGGATAGGCTTTTCGCCATAACGGGAGTTGATGGAACCAGCCATCACGCCAGTAACCTGACCGATGTAGTCTTTAAATACACGAGTAGTAGTCCTACGGAAGCCCAAATACTGCTGCCAATAAATTGTGTCCTTTCTTGTCTTGAGGACACGCTGAATCACTGCATTTACAATGTTCGGGTCATTAAACAATGTATGAATAGTTAGCATCATATATTAGTCCTCCTTTCTTTATTTTGCCATTATACCTGCGTTTTTCAACGCTGTCAATAATCCGTTAAAGTTTTCTACCGACACCGTACCAGATGCATCATTCACTTTGGCTGCCTGCTTTACACCTCCAAGAGCAGAAGTCGTAGCTGCTGTTAAAGTATACTTGTTAGCTTGTGCTGCAACCCCATCCAATTTGGCTTTATCTTCCTTACTCATCAAACCGTCCTGACTAGAAGAAGCCTTAGGAATAGATACGGCTTCTTTTTCTTGTTTGACATCCAAAGCGTTAAACTGGAAGTGCGGCATATTCGCCTTGTCAATATCTGCGAAAGGCATTACTAGCTTGGTCGGTTCGATTTCAAACGCACGCATCAAAAGGGAAACCAATACTATGCCATCCTCTACCTGCTTCCTTTCATACAGAGCTGAATTTGCGATAACTTTGGGCGTTGTACCGTCTGCGGCTGTCGCTTCGTAAAGAACTGTTCCAGCTTCTAGATTTTCTCCAAAGTCTGCCGCTAACGTCAGCTTATCAAAAGCTTTGTCAGCCTTGTCAATAGCGTTGATTGTCGCTCCATGCGCACCGTTACCCAAGTGCATACCTTTGTAAGCCAAAGAACGTTTCTTGATTTTCAATGTGGTATTGGAGCCTGTCGTAAACTTCTCATATACTTCCACACGGATAGCCACTTGGGATGTTTTCTTCACCAAGTCAGCTGCAATCGGTGTGAATGAGGGCAAGTACGAGCCGACAACGAGATTGGTTGTGTCCAACTTGTATGGACCTCTGCGTCTGCGTCCGGTTTCTACGTCGTAGCGTTCTTCCTGCTCAACTTCCGGTTCAAGATTATACTTAAATCCTGCTGCCATAAAATCACTGTTTTTGTTGTTCTACAATTTCTTTAGTGTCGTCTGCAATCATTTTCGCAAACGCCTGAGTCTCATTCTCCAGTTCTTTTTTTGCTGTATCTGGAGGAACTACACCCTTAAAGCCGTCATTTGCAAACTCCTGCTTCAAGTCCTTGAAGTATGCGTCCAAGTCCTCATCGTCCTTAATGGCGCATCGTTTGGCGTAGTTTTCGGGAATACCATACTCCTTTGCCTTTGCCAAAATCTGCTGGCTACGTGTTGCTTGAGCCTTTTCCGTTTCAAACTGTGTTAGCTTTTCAGAAAGGTTCTTGTTGGAGTCAATTAAAGCTTGCGCCCATGCAGGCACATCGTCTTTATTCTCTTCCGTTTTGGTAGTAGTGGTAGTCTCGATTGGCTTACCGTCTTTAAGGTTATGCTTCTTCTCGTAGTTGGAAACTGCGGTCTTGGAAGCATCCCCAGCACGGAAATCACCATAGGAATTAAGCACGTCCGAAAAACCGATACCCTCAACAATGGAGTTTACCTTTGTCTCGTCCGTTACACCCTCTGCCTTCTTAGTGGCAATTCGGGTTAAGATAGCAGTGTCCACCCCAGCGAATTTCTGTTGCAGCCCTGCTAAAATAAGTTCTTGAATATTCATACCGTATGAATTTGATTTATAAATTTCTACGGTAAATTTCGTTATTTATAAAGAAGGTGAAAAATTATCAGATAGGTGATACACGACAATGAAGCGATTGTCGTAAAATGATATAAAAAAGGCGTGAAACCGAATGGAATCACGCCTAATATGATTAGATGATATATTATAAATTCACTTCAAGTTCTTTTCCTATTAAGGCAAAGTATATATTTTGAAGCTGATGAAGATAGATTATGGGCTTTTCAAATAATACGTTCTCTTCATTCGTTTTTATAAAGTAACTTGGAGTATCAAAATAGGAACGAATAAACTCGATATTATTGACACTATATATATAGCCCTTTGAGTCTGAATACAATTCTGTAAAACCGCACTTCAAAAGTAATTCCTCTGTAAGAGGTATAGGCTCAAGAAGATGATAATCATATTGGTTATGATTCCCCTTTATACTTACCAAATAATCGTTAATAGCAAAAATCTCTCCAATTACAGATTCTTTTCCACTATCATTTTTAGGGAAAACATAGTTTCCAATTCTTAATTCCTTAACATCTATCATACACCTAACACTATATTAGCATCAATATTTAGCTTCCGGCTTATCTCACGAGCAACTTTTAAAGTAGGTTCACATTTACCGGATATATAATCACTTAATCGTGATGGGCTGACACCAACCAACTTTGCAAGTGATTTTTGATTAAGCCCCATTTCGTACATACGAAGTTTAAGAACATCCACAAGTGTTGGTTCTCCCAATGCAAAATGTTCTTCGGAATAATCAGCAACCAAATTAGAAAGAAGCTCCAATTCTATGCTATTTGGGTCATTCAAAGGAGTATCATCTTTCACTAATGGAAGAAGTTCCTCTACTCTTTTCACCGCCCATTCATATTGGGCTTGATTTTCTATCTTTGTCATAATCCTAAATATTAGCGCAATCTATTTTATCATATTCTTTATGAGTACCAATAAAGCGAATATACACAAACTGAATAGTGAATTTAATCACTACTACCAAACGATAGTTATTGCCTTTGATATTGAAAACATAGTGTTGATTACCTACACTATCAACGCTATTAAACGTTTTCTTAATATCGGCAAAACAGGTCCACTTGCTTCTTTTCACAATGGTAGTCCATTCTTGCAAAGCGACCTTTGAATCGGGATGGTTCTCTGCATATTCTTTTAATGCTTGTTCGGTAAATATTCTCATTGGTTACTCAATTATCGTGTGACAAAAATACATATATAATTCTATAATTCAAAATTATATTCTAATATTTATAATTTAAAAGAGCAAAAAAAATAGCGGCAACTCTTTGAAGCCACCGCTAACTATTTTTCTTATACTAAAACTATAAGTCCCGTAATTTTTCTAACTAAGAGGCGTTTTTCTTTCCCTTATCTCCGATTTGCTCATTCTTTGCTGCTTGTTCCTCTTTGATTTCTGCAAGTTCCTCTTCTACCCTATCAGCATTTCCGGCAAACATGATTCCCTCACGCGTTGACCAGATGCCACCACTGACAGCGGAAACGGCAGTAGTCACCTTATCATTCAAATCATCAATCATATATGGAACCAGTTCTGTTTCTATGTCAATGGTCTGCGATGCCTTGCTAAACTCGGTTGGATTGATAGAGCCTAAAGCGGAAACAATGAAATTTACTCTTCGCTGCAAGAACTCACCGATAACCTCACCGTGATTTTCTACCGCCATATGTGCACCCATAAACATGAAGCGGAAAGCAGTGCCGGAAGCCTTGCCTATGCCTTTCAATGTCTCAAACGATATTCTTGGAGTGTTTGACATATCATAAGCCATATTAGTGAGTGTTTCTGCTTCAAAACGTACCGTATCCGGAACTTGGTTCCACGTCAGATACTGGGCATCCGCACCTTCACCTGTAAGTTTGACCATTCTATCCTTAACCTTACCCATGAAACCCTCTACATCTCCAATTAGCTTCAGCAGTGGGAAGAAATGGTAGTCTATACAATCAGCATAATTAGATAACAGTTTTTCCAGCCGGACACGGAATGTCTTTATCTTCTTGCAATAAGATTCAGGACGATAAGCATAGAGAACCGGTAGTTTTGGGAATCCATGAGCAAAAGGCGTTCTTTCTTCATACCCTTTAGACAAATCCCATTGATAAACCATTTTGTCCGTGATAGTCATAAAGCAGGTGACCTCCGAATCATCCATGAGCTTCTTTTTATACTCACGTGAGAAAGCAATCATTTTACCTTCGTCGTTAAAGAACGGGTATAGCTTATCACCTCTGAATGGAGACCATAACACGCTTTTCAGTTTCTTGGTGGGCTTGACCTTGCCACCGAACGTAGTCTTAACTTTCTTCCAAAACTTTGCCCAAAACGAATCATCATCGGTAACAT
>OWHY01000570.1_pt1 | contig 20434 bp, 17 predicted proteins | sample 1732971 | NCBI WGS metagenome assembly OWHY01 (sample SAMN05065775, study PRJEB22554) | human gut metagenome | biome: ENVO:2100002; feature: ENVO:00000062; material: ENVO:00002003 | host: Homo sapiens | place: USA
CGAGATGAGCGCTAGTCTCGTGGGCTCGGAGATGTGTATAAGAGACAGGTGCGGGCGGTTTCGGTTTCGGTTTTGGCCGGGGGGGTGTTCTTCGGGTTTCGTCGGTTTGGTTTGTTCGGGCGGGCGGTTTTGCCCGTTAATCGGGGACCTTGCCTGTATATAGTACGAAAAAAGACCCCGGCATACGTAACGGACGTTGCGATTTTTTATCCGGGAGTGTTGCATTTGCGCGAAAATTCGTTACATTTGTACGGGCCTTCGGACGATTTCGGTTTTCGTTCGCGGAGATAGGGCCGGGTGGGTGTTCCGCATGGTTTTGCGGAGCGCTGTTTTATGTACCTTATTTAACCCAATTTAAATTTCTAAAAATGAAAAAACTGCTGATCCTTTTCGCCTGCCTTCCCCTGCTCGGGGCCTGCACGCAAACCGAACCGGTTTCCGGAAACCGCGCTGCGGCGATCGTCGCCGAAATCCACAACCCCCGCTCCAAAAACGTCGTCGTGGCTTCGCACCGGGGCGACTGGCGCAACTACCCCGAGAACTCGATCGCCGCCATCGAATCGGTGATCGGCATGGGCGTGGACATCATGGAGCTGGACCTGAAACTCACGAAGGACAGTGTGCTGGTGCTTTGCCACGACCGGACGATCGACCGCACGACTTCGGGCAAGGGCCGCGTCTGCGACATCACCTACGACTCGATCCGGCGGTGCGTGCTGAAGACGGGTCACGGCGTGAAGACGACGCACCGTATGCCGACGCTCCGCGAGGCGCTGGAGGTGTGCAAGGACCGGATCGTGGTCAATGTCGACCAGGGTTACGAGTACTACGACCTGGTGCTGGCCGTCACGGAGGAGCTGGGCGTCACGGACCAGATTCTGATCAAGGGCAAGCGCAGCACGGATGCCGTGGCCGCGAAGTTCGCCGAGCATCCGCGCAACATGATGTACATGCCGATCATCGACATCCTCAAGCCGCAGGGCAGGGCGCTTTTCGCCGAGTATCAGGAAAAGGGCATCGCGCCGCTTGCCTACGAGGTCTGCTGGAACAAATACACCCCCGAGGTGAAGGAGTGCATGGACAAGGTCGTGGCGGGCGGCTCGAAACTGTGGGTCAACTCGCTCTGGGCCTCGCTCTGCGGCGGGCTGGACGACGATGCGGCCTTCGGCGGCGACCCGGCGGAAGTCTACGGGAAGCTGGTCGACATGGGGGCCACGATGATCCAGACGGACCGTCCCGAACTGCTGATATCCTACCTCCGCTCGCGCGGGCTGCATAATTAAGGAGCTGCAATGAACCGCATTTCCCGCTTCTACCGCATCAGCGCCCCCGCTCCCGCCCGGGAGATGGACGAGGCCGCCCGCGACAAATACTACCGCCGCCTGCGCATGCAGGCCTTCATCGCCGCCACGCTCGGTTACAGCCTCTACTACGTCTGCCGGACGAGCCTCAACGTGATGAAGAAACCGATTCTCGACAGCGGCTCGCTGGACGCCTCGCAGCTGGGCGTTATCGGCTCGGCGCTGCTGTTCGCCTATGCCATCGGCAAATTCGTCAACGGATTCATCGCCGACTACTGCAACATCAAACGCTTCATGGCCACCGGCCTGATCGTCTCTGCGGCGGCCAACATGCTGATGGGCGTGCTGGGGCTGATGCACTCGGTCATCCCCACGGCCGTGATCTTCATCGCGTTCGCCGTGATGTGGGGCCTGAACGGCTGGTCGCAGTCGATGGGCGCCGCCCCGGCGATCATCTCGCTCTCGCGCTGGTATCCGCTGAAAGAGCGGGGGACCTACTACGGTTTCTTCTCGGCGAGCCACAACCTCGGGGAGTTCTTCTCGTTCCTGTTCGTGGGTTCGATCGTGACCTTCGCAGGCTGGCAGGCGGGCTTCTTCGGCTCGGCGATAGCCGGGGCCATCGGCGTGGTCGTGATCCTGCTGATGCTGCACGACACCCCGGAATCGAAGGGTCTGCCTCCGGTGGAGGCGCTGGCGCACGAGAAACCGGCGGCCTCGGCCGACAAGTCGGTGAAGGAGATTCAGAAGCAGGTGCTGCGCACCCCCGCGGTATGGATTCTTGCCGCTGCGAGCGCCTTCATGTATATCTCGCGCTACGCGATCAACGGCTGGGGCGTGCTGTTCCTGCAGGAGGCGAAGGGTTTTTCGGACGTCGAGGCGATCTCGGTGGTCTCGATCAACGCGCTGCTGGGCATTCTCGGCACGGTGCTCTCGGGGTGGTTCTCGGACAAGCTCTTCAAGGGCGACCGGAAGGTTCCGGCGCTGATTTTCGGCGTGCTGAACGCCGCGGCGCTGGCGCTGTTCTTCTACGGAGGCAACGCCATGTGGGTCAACGTGCTGTCGATGGTGCTGTTCGGCATCGCCATCGGCGTGCTGATCTGCTTCCTGGGGGGCCTGATGGCCGTCGACATCGTGCCGCGGAAGGCTACGGGCGCCGCACTGGGCGTCGTGGGGATGACTTCCTATATCGCTGCGGGCATTCAGGACGTGGCGAGCGGCTGGCTGATCGACTCCAACATCACCGTTGCCGCCGACGGGGTGAAACACTACGATTTCGGCCCTGTGGCGATCTTCTGGCTTGCGGCGGCGGTCATCTCGTTCCTGCTGCCGCTGTTGAACCGCGGCAAGGTCAAGGAGTTTTAGAAAACCCGGAACAGATTCGAAAAAAAACGTTGCAGGGCCTTTGCCTGCAACGTTTTTTCGTTTGTGCGGAGCGGGCCGCTTTATCGGTCGACGCCCTGTTTTCCCTGCTCCGCAGGCCGGACGGTGATGATGCTGTCGACGACGAACTTCGTGAAGCCCCGCCAGGGCAGCGCCCCGAAATACTCCTTATAGTGCAGTTCGAGCGTCTTTCCCCCTTGCAGCATCAGCTCGCGCGCCAGCGCTTCGTTCTCGACCGAGAACTCGAACTCGTAGGACTGGATCGACCCGGCGGCTTTCGAGCGGATGCCGGTCTGGATCAGTTTGCCTTCGTAGGTCTTGAAAAGCACGCCCTTGTAGACGACGTAGTTCAGTTCTCCGCTCTTGACGCCCTCGCCGAAGACGAAGAAGAACCGGAAGTAGGCAGCCGCCGCCAGCACGGCGGCAATCGTTATCGTAATCAGTACCCAATGCTTTCTCATGGTTTTCGTGCGCCGGTTTTGTCCGTGCCCTCGCCGCAAAGATAAGCATTAAATCGTGCCGCCGTGCATTTTCCGCACGCGGGTTTCCGGGCTTTTTCGTATATTTGGGCCTGTGAAGGAGTCGAAATTCGTCAAAACGAAGATCGTGGCGGGCTATCTCCTGCTGATTGCGGTCTGTATTCTCTCGGTGGGCTACGTCTACCGGGTGGCGGTCCGTTTCTCGGCGCCCGACCGCAGTTACGCTCTGCTGCATACCAAGCGCAGCGCCGTCAACCGGACCCTCTACCACCTCTACCAGGCCGAAAGCTACGGGCAGCTGATGATCGCCGGATACGCCTCTTACGAGGCGCGTTACAGGCGGGAACTGCGTACCGTGCGGGCCTCGATCGACTCGCTCCGGGCGCTGACCGTCGGCGGGGATTCGTTGCAGACGATGCGTCTGGACAGCATCACGCGGCTGATCGCCGACAAGGAGCGCCGCACGGTGAGCCTGCGCCGTTCGATCCGCGCCGGGGCCACGGCGGGCCTGCTGGACAAGAACATCCGCAGTCTGATCGGTCCCCGGGAGGCCGTCGTGGCCGATACGATCCCGTTCCGCAGCATCGTGCGGCAGGACACGACGGCCGTGCCGCGCGCCAAACGCCGCTTTTTCCAGCGGCTGGGCGATCTGTTCAGTCCCCCGGAGGCCGATTCGAGCCTCGTGATCTCGCGCCGCGAGACCATCGCCCCGGTCATCCCCGTCGACGCGGTGAAGGACACCATCGTGCTGGTGCTGCAAGCCTTGCAGGACAGCGTCACGAGCAACCGGCAGGGCATCTACGACCATGCGTGGCAGGAGGGGCTGCGGTTGAGTTACAGCAACGAACTGGTCAATACGAAGATATACCGCCTGATCATGGACTTCGAGGCCGAGGACACGGCCTACCTGATGCAGCGTATCGAGCGCAACGAGGCTTTCCGCAGACGGTCGTCGCGCATCCTGGGCGGCGTGGCCATCGGGGCCGTGGTGCTGATGCTCCTGTTCGTCGGGATGCTTTGGCGCGACATCAATCGCAGCAACCGTTACCGCCGCGAGCTGGAGCGCGCCAACCGCGACAAGGAGTCGCTGCTGGAGGCGCGCGAGAAGCTGATGCTGGCCATCACGCACGACATCAAGGCCCCGCTGGGATCGGTGATGGGCTATATCGACCTGCTTGCGCGGCTGACGGGCGACAAGCGGCAGGAACTCTACCTGCGCAACATGAAAGGGTCGTCGGAACACCTGCTGGCGCTGGTCAACAGTCTGCTGGATTTCTACCGGCTGGATATTAACAAGATCGAGGTTTGCTGCGTGGCGTTCAGTCCCGCGCAGCTGTTCGAAACCATCCGTGCGGGATTTGCCGCCGCGGCCGCCGCAAAGGGGTTGGAACTGCGTCTGGAGGCTGAACCGGCCGCCGCGGGAGAGGTGTCGGGCGATGCGCTCCACATCCGTCAGATCGCCGACAACTTGATTTCCAACGCCTTGAAATTCACCGACGAGGGGTCGGTGACGCTCCGCGTGGACGTGGTGCGGGGGCGGCTGGTCTTCTCGGTGCGCGACACGGGCCGCGGCATCGGCCGCGAGGAGAGGGAACGCATCTTCGCCGAGTTCGTGCGTTTGAGTTCGGCGCAGGGAGTCGACGGATTCGGGTTGGGGCTGTCGATCGTCGACCGTCTCGTGAAGTTGTTGGACGGTACGATTTCGCTCGAAAGCCGTCTCGGAGAGGGGAGCAAATTCATCGTGTCGGTCCCCGTCGGTGAAGCGGCGGCCGGGAGTGCGGCTGCCGGAGCCGAAGAGTCTGCGCCCCAGGCGGGACTGCGCGTGCTGCTGGTCGATGACGATCCCCTGCAACTCGAAATGACCGCCGCGATGTGCCGCCGTGCCGGGGTCGGATGCGAGAGCTGCCAATATCCCGAGTATGTCGCCAAACTCGTCGGCGAGAGCCGTTTCGATTTGGTGCTGACCGATTTGCAGATGCCGTCGGCCGACGGGTTCGGCGTGCTGGAGGCGGTGCGCGGGGTCGATCCCGGGCTGAAAGTGGTCGCCGTGTCGGCGCGCGGGGACCTGGGCGCTGCGGATTTCGCGGCCCGGGGGTTTGCGGGGTGCCTCCGCAAGCCGTTCACTTACAGCGAACTGGTGGCGGCGATACGGGCGGCCTGCGGCAGCGGGGAGATCGTCCCGCAGGGCGGGGACCCGGAGATCCCGTCGGCGGACGGGGCCGATTTTACGGCTCTGACGGCCTATGCCGGGGACGATCCCGAGGCGGCGCGAAGCATCCTGCGCTCGTTTGCCGAACAGACGGCGGGAAATTGCGCGGAGCTTGAAAGGGCGCTCGGCGAGGGGGATGCCGCGACGGTGAAGACGCTGGCGCACAAGATGCTGCCGATCTTCACGATGCTCGGGGCGGCGGAGGTCGCCGAGACGCTGCGCCGGGGCGAGACGTGCGAAGGGCCGTTGCCGGAGGCCCTTTGCGGCGAACTGCGTGCGGCGGCGGGAAAAATCCGCGCGATTGTCGCGGAAGCTGAAAAAACGCTATCTTTGTGAAGCCTATGGAAGAGCGGATTCTGATTGTCGACGACGATATTACTTTTGCCCTGATGCTGTGCACGTGGCTCTCGAAACGCGGTTTCGGAGTCGGGACCGCCTCGTCGGTGGCGGCGGCGCGCACGGCCCTTGAGGCGGGTGGCTTCTCGCTCGTGCTGAGCGACATGCGCCTGCCGGACGAGGACGGCATCGCCCTGCTGCAATGGATGGCGGGAGCGGGTGTCGCGGCGCCGGTGATCGTGATGACGAGTTACGCCGAAATCCAGAACGCCGTGCGGTGCATGAAGCTCGGCGCACGCGACTATGTGGCCAAACCGGTGAATCCCGACGAACTGCTGAAAAAGATCCGTGAAGCGTTGGATGTTCCGGCGGCGCCGGCCGCGAAATCCGCTTCGAAGCCCGCGCCGCGTGCGGCCGGGAGCTTTTCGGAGCAGCCGCTCAACTACATCGAGGGCCGCAGCGACGCCGCCCGGCAGTTGTACGAACACATCCGGCTGGTGGCCCCGACCAATATGTCGGTGCTGGTCAACGGTGCGAGCGGCACGGGCAAGGAGCATGTGGCGCAGTTGATCCACCGGGAAAGCAAGCGGGCCGGAAAGCCCTTCGTGGCGGTCGACTGCGGGGCCATTCCCCGCGATCTGGCGGCTTCGGAGTTTTTCGGTCATGTCAAGGGGGCCTTCACGGGGGCTTTGGCCGACAAGACGGGCGCTTTCGAGGCGGCCGACGGAGGCACGCTGTTTCTCGACGAAGTAGGGAACCTGGGTTACGAAACGCAGGTACAGCTGCTGCGCGCCCTGCAGGAGCGGCGTATCCGTCCCGTCGGCAGTAACCGCGAGATTCCCGTCGACATCCGTCTCGTGGCCGCGACCAACGAGGACCTCGAAGCGGCCATCGCGCGCGGGACGTTCCGCGCCGACCTGTACCACCGCATCAACTCCTTCACGCTGCGTATGCCCTGCCTGCGGCAGATGCGCGGGGATATTCCGCTCTTCGCCGACTTCTTTCTCGACCAGGCCAACCGGGAGCTGGACAAGCGGATCGTCGGGTTCGACGCCGCGGTCGCCGCGGCCCTTGCCGCCTATGACTGGCCGGGGAACCTGCGGCAGCTGAAAAACGCGGTGATGTCGGCGACGCTGCTCGCCGCGGGCGAGTACATCACCTGCCGCGACCTGCCGGCCGAAGTCACCGGAGGTCCGGCGGAACCTGCGGAGGCGCCTCTTTCGCTGCGCGATCCCGCTTCCGAGGAGGAGCAGATCCGCCGCGCCCTCGCAACGGCGGGCGGCAACAAGTCGCAGGCCGCCAAACTGCTCGGCATCGACCGCAAGACGCTCTACAACAAACTCCATCTTTACGGTATCGAATAGGAGGCTTCCCGCCTGTCCCGTTCCGGTTTCCGGACGGCCGTTCCACACTCCGGCTGTGGAATTTTTCCACACTTTCTGTCCCGTCTCCACATTTTTCCACACCTTCTCCGATTTTTAGCGCAATGGCGTTTGCGTTGGAAATCTGCTTGTTGCGTGTTTTGCGCCGTTGTGGCACTTCGCTTGAACTTTCAGAAGTCAGAACGCGAGTAAGACGACCCGCTAACGAAAGAATGAAGTTCAACCATTTAAATTTTAAAGCTATGAAAAAGACGATTGTGATGATGGCGGCGCTGATGCTGACGGCCGGAGGAATGGTTTATGCCCAGCAGCCCGAAAAGCAGGACACGCCCCAGAAGGAGAATCCCACCGCTCCCGAGCAGAAGCAGGAGCCTACCGCTCCGGAAGAGAAACCCGACCCCGTGAAGCCGGAACAGACTCCCGCAGAGCCGGAATCGGAACCCGCCGAGCAAAAATCGGAGCCGGTGAAGACGGAGAAGAACGCAAGCCTGGAGAATCAGTCGGGAGAGGTCGTCCGGTAATCTTCCGTCCGAAATCATTTAGTTAAACAATTGTTTGCCTGGTCCCCTGCTTCGGCGGGGGATTTTTTTGCGCGAAAAAAACGCCGCCCGAGCCGGGTGGCGTTTTTCGGTGCCGGGGGCATTTACTGAATCCATTCCACGTTCGCGGCGTCGCGGAAAAGGATGTTCAACGGCCGGACGAGTCCGTCGGCATCGGCGGCAAAGAGGAAGCCCACCTTGTCGAGCGGTACGGAGATAAAGGTCGTCGAGGGGTAGCCGCCGATCATGTCGATTTTGTCGAGCAGCGCCCAGACGAAGATTTCGAACGGCATCTGGCCCGGCAGCAGCGTCAGCCCCTCGAACCGGTCGGGGTAACCGGCCGACGAGCTGTCGGCGGGATGGGGCTTGAAGAAGATGTCGTAATCGCTGCCGTACTGCTGTATGATCCGTTCCACATAGGCCGCCTGCTGCTGTTCGCTCGCGGCGGAACTGTGGCTCGTGCCGATGATGATGAGGTTTTTCTTCGGCGACAGGTCGAACAGCCCCGCGAAGCGGGCGTAGTCGAATTTGGCCATGCGGTAGAACTGTTGTTTCGAAGCCTCGGGAAGGGCTGTCAGCAGTTCGTAGGGCTGGACGCTCTCCATCTTCATTGCAGCCAGCCGGTCGGCGATGAACGGGCAGGAGGACTCCATCAGGCTGCTGTTTTGCAGCATCAGCCGGTAATCGGGGCGCGTCGAGAGGTAGTAGGGCCAGGTGTAGGAGGCGAACTCCTCCGGCGCGCGGGTCTCGGGATAACGGCCGCCGTGGTTCCAGTCGAGGGCTTCGACTTCGGCGGCGTAGTCGTTCCAGTTCTGCTCGGCCGTGGCGGCATCGCCGAAGTAGTTGTGGAAATTGTTGTAGGTCGCCGTGCCGTCGGAGAGCATCGTCACCTTCACGCGTGCCGAGTCGATGCCCTGCGCCACGAACCAGTCGTAGCCCAGGCGGCACCGCAGGTCGTCGACCCATAGCCCGAAGACCGCTGTGGGGTCCTCGGCGTTGATCTCCAGGATGCGGCGTTTCATCGCTTCGCTCATGGCCCGTAATTCCTCGTTGGTGGCATGGCCCGTGGGGTCGGCGACGGGGTACACGAAGGCCCGGTCGGGAAATTCGGCGGCGTCGAAGGTGCTTGCGCGTTCGTAGGAGACGTAGCTCGGTTTGTCGTGCGAAAGCAGGTGCAGGCCCGAATAGAGGGTCGGCATGGTTCCGACCGAAATGTAGAAATAGTAGTCCGGGGCGTCGAATCCCGTGCCGCCCGCACTTTGCGAGACGGTGAAAGCCAAGGTCTTTCCGTCGCAGGAGAAAAGAAGCGACGCACTGCGGGCAGGACCCGGATTCTCGGCAAAGGTCACGTCGATCTCGGAGTACCCTGCCGGTCCTTCTTCTGCGGAGAGGGTCAGCCAGTCGGGTTTTTCGTCCTGACCGTAGTTTTCCGGCGCCAGCGTCACGCTCCAGGGCGCCGGAGCATTGACGGTGATCTTGCCGCTGCGGGCGAGGTGGTCGAGCGACAGAAAATCGGTTCCGCCGTTGATGCTGACCGACGGAGTTCCGTCGTCCGCACAGGACCAGGTTCCGGCCGCGAGGCCCAGGATCAGAAGAAGACGAAATAATCGTTTCATGCGAGGTGTTTTTTAGTTGAGTCGTTCGTATCGTTAAATGCGGAAATGTGCGGTTTACTGCACGGCATGCAAAATTTAGGCCGCCCGATTGTCCGGACGGCCGTGGGGGAAACAGGGCGTTTTCAGGCGTTCCGCTTTTTCTTGATGCGTTCGAAATGTTCGCGCAGGCGTTCGCTGAACTCCTCGCGGCGGTGTTTCAGATTGGCCCGCCACCCCAGCCAGCGGGTGTAGCGCAGGCGTTTTTCGGGATAGATGTCGCGGATCGTCACCAGGATGCCCGTCTCCTCCACACCGCCGAAATCGGGGTTCGACACCGTGTCGAAAACCCGCATCGTGGGCGAAAGGTTCATGTAGGCGTTGATCAGCGGCGGGATGTTCTCGTTGAACTTGCGGATCTGCTGGATCAGGATGCGGTAGTTCTCCATGTAGGTCGCGCCGCAGAACAGTTCCTCGTAATAAGGGTCGTCCAGGTCGAGCCGTATGGGATGGATGCCCTCCACCAGCTGGTCGCGGTCGGGGAAATAGCGGCGCAGGAACCAGATCAGCGCGTTGCGGGCCACGGCCTTGTAGGTCGTGTACATGGTGACTTTGCCGAAAAGGTATTTGGCCTTGGGGTTCAATACGATCAGCGCGCCCAGTCCGTCCCAGAGGTTGTCCAGCGCATAGATGCTCTTGGCGTTGCCGCGGGCCTGGTAGGCGGGCTGCACGAACGAACGCCCCAGTTCGATGGTCCGGGGCAGGAACTTCCGGCGGAAACGCTCGCTGAAACGGAAATAGTGTTCGGTCGAGAGATGGCGGGGGTTGGGCGTGGTGCAGACGATGAAGCGGTAACCGCCGACGATCTCCTGCGCCGAGGGGTCCCAGACGATCAGCTGGTAGTAGCCGTCGCCCGCGAGGTCTTCCTCGTCGATGTCCACCTCCTGCCCCGTGCCGCCGCCGGCGCCGCGGAAGGCCGCTTCGCGCAGGCGGCCCACCTCGCGCATGAGCGAGGGGCATTCGGCGGCCGAAAAGATGTAGATTTCATTGCCTGCCCGGTGGGTGTTGCGCATCTTGCGGGCGGGCGTCAGTTCTGCGAGCAGCAGTTCCCGGGCGACCGGTTCGATGATGGGTACTGTATTCTCTTTCTGTTGCATGACAGGGCAAAAATACCAAAATTAGCGGTTTTGATTCGGGCCGGCGAGCGTTTTTTCCAAAAAATACGCTTTTTTACGTACTTCCAGCGCCTGTTCGTGCAGCGACCCGAAACGCTGGAGTTCGGCCACGGGAATCGGGTCGCCGACGACGATGCGGAAATGGCGGCACTTCTGCGAAAACATTTCGTCGGGCAGCCACAGCATCTCGATGTTAAACTTGACGCCCAGCGCCTTGCGGATTCGGTAGACGCGGTAGAAGAACTTCGACAGACGCCCTTCGACGAAGACCGGAACGATCTGCCGCTGCGAGGCGTAGGCCTTTTTCAGGAAGCTGATTTTCCACTCGGGGTCGGTCACCTCGCCGCCGTTGGGGCGCGAGCAGAGACCCGCGGGAAAGGTCAGGACCGGCAGATCGCCGAAGAACTCTTCGTCGAACTTCCGGGCGTAGGAGGCGCTCTGCGCGCCGTGCTTGTTCACCGGAATCCACAGCGGGCGCAGCGGTTCGAGGTACATCAGCAGGTCGTTGACCACCACCCGCGCGTCGCCGAAACGGTCGATCAGCTTGTCGGCGAGCATCATGCCGTCCATGCCCCCGAACGGATGGTTCGAGGCGAAGAGGTAACGGCCTCCGGGGGCGAGCTTGTCGAGTCCTTCGATCGAATAGGTGACCTGCCATTCGCGGAAACAGGCGCGGATGAACTCCTGCGGAGGCAGCGACCAGTAGTGTTCGAGGATATGGTTGATTTCCGACTCGTGGATCGTGCGGCGCAGCCAGTTCACGACCGGACGGGGAATCCAGCGAGCCAGCCGCGGGGCTTTCTGCCTGAGTACGGCGCCGATGTCGATTTTGGGCATGGAATGTTCGGAAAATTATATCCACAAATATACGGTTTTTTTGCTATAAGATGCACCTTGTTGAAAGTTAATCGTCGTTAGAACGCGTTTTGGCGAAGGGTAGGTCTTTCACCTTGTTTCGCTTTGTGTCGAAATTTTAACCCTAATTTTAACCCTTGTTGTTTTTGAAGGGCTTTTTTTAGCCCCCTTTTTTCGGGTTGATTTTTCCGGTGAATTTCTTGTAAAAATAGTTTGTTGCCTAATCTCGGCTGGATGACGATTGGAGGACGTTGTAAAATTTTTCGAGAATTTTTATCGAAAGAACTCTTTGTCAATCAGTATTTTGAGCCTAAATTAGTCCTTGCGGGAAAAATTTCCTCGATTTTTCTTGGAACCAGCCACTATTAAAAAGCAAAATCGTAAAACGAATAGTTATGAAAAAAACGATTAGACCTATTCTGCGTGATGACCTTTCGAGGAAAGGTTTGGAAAAACGTATCGACCTGCGTGTATATCTCGACGGCCGCCAAACGAAATTTGCGACTCCCTATTCGATTGCCCCGGCTTGCTGGGATAAGAAATCCGGACGTGTTGTCGGAAACTGCCCTGAAAAAAGCGTAATTAACGGCTATCTGAACGGGAAGGAAACCGAATACGAACGCTATCTGTTCCAGTGCGAGATGTTGGGTGAAACCGTGGACCTGGAGCGAATCCGGGAAATACTCACCGGAAAGGCGCGGACGGCTCCGAGTGAAAAGACGAACGCCACCCTCGATGAAATCTTCGATGCCTATGTAGATAAACTGCGGACGGATAACCGCTGCGAGCGAACGATTATAGGTATATTGGACCTTAAAAAGGATATGGCGAAATTTTCGAAACGGAGTAAGAAACGGACGATCGACCAGCTCGATATTCTCTTTATTCAGGAGTATAAAAAGTATTTGCGGACGGTCCGTCGGAATGCGGATAATACGATTAATACGAAATTGAACCGCCTGCGTTCGGTGGTGAAATGGGCCGGACGGCTGGGCTATCCGATCGACGATCCGTTCGGGAAGGGATTGAAATTCCTAAACCGCTCGAAACCCCGGACGGTTTTTCTGACAAAGGATGAATACGACGCGTTCCTGCAAAAGGCCCTGCCGGATAAAGGTGATCCGGCGATGAAACTGACACGAGAACTGTTTATTTTCAGTTGTGAAACGGGCTTGCGGTTCAGCGACGTATTGGACCTGAAGTGGACGCACTTGAAAAATATTAAAGGCGTGACCTATATTTCTAAGATTCAATGCAAGACGAAAGAACTGGTTGAAATTCCGGTGACGTTGAAATGGCCGAAGGTCCTGCTTGCCAAGTACCGGAACGTGTCCACGGGCGAGCATGTTTTTCCGCGTCTATCGAATGGTTGTATAAACCGGAAACTGAAAATGTTGGCTGAGAAAGCCGGAATCGGGAAACGCCTCTCGTTCCACGTCGGTCGGCATACCTTCGCTTCCCATTTGGCGAACGCGGGCACCCCGCTCTATATGGTAGCGAAACTTTTGGGGGATAAAAGCCTCGATATGGTACACCGGGTCTATACGAATACCGAACGAACGGAGCTGATCGAAGCGATGAAAAAACTGGGTGCCTGATAAAAAAACGAGAGCTTCCGCCGAGTTTTGGCGGAAGCCTTTTTTATCTTTGTGAAAAACCTTTGAACGATGAACGCCTTGACGAATAACACCGCGACCTTGTTTCGCCGTTATCTGTGGCTCTTGGACGTGATTTACTCCGCGGGCCGTATCACCCTGGATGAAATCCGCGTCCGTTGGCAGCGGAACGAGATGTCGGGCGGCGAGGAACTGCCCCGAAAGACCTTTGAGAACCACCGGAAAGCCGTTGAAGAGTTGTTCGACGTGAATATCGCCTGCGACCGCCGTACGAACGAATACTACGTCGAATGCGGCGACGACCTGGTGCGCGACGATCTGCGACGCTGGCTGTTGGAAACCTTCGCCGTGAACGACCTCTTGGTAAATAGTAAACGCCTGCGCCGACGGATCGCGTTGGAGCCGATCTCTTCGGGCTACGCCTATCTAACTGCGGTACTCCGGGCGATGGAGGAGAACCGATGCTTGGAGATCTTCTACCGCCATACCTACGATGAAAAACGAGAAAATCGTTACGAGGTCGAGCCTTACGGATTGAAGGCGTTCCGGAGGCGTTGGTACCTGATCGCCAATAGCGTGGAAATGGGTGGAATTTACGCGTTCGCGCTCGACCGGGTACGTGGTATGGCCTCGACGGCGAAAGCGGCTGAAATCCCCTCGGATTTCGATTGTGCCGAATTCTATGCCGACGCCTTCGGAATTATCCGAGAACGGGACCGGAAGGCCGAACGGGTCGAAATCCGCGTCTTGGGGAAGCAGGCAAACTACGTCCGGGCCCTGCCCCTGCACCCTACCCAGCGTGAAACCGAGCGGACCGCGGAATATTCGGTGTTCGAATACCGGTTGGCTCCGACCTACGATTTCCGAATGGAACTGCTCTCGAACGGCGCGGACGTGGAGGTATTGCGCCCCGCGTGGTTCCGGGAAGAGGTGAAAAATGTGGTTACTAAAATGATGGATAGATATGAGTGAAAAAATTATTGTAAAATTAAGACGCGATAATATATCTGTTAGTTCGTGTAAGGAAGGAGTGTATCTAACTTTTGATGCGGAAAATGCTCGTCCTATTATCTGTAAATATTCGGAGGTAATAACGATTTTTACGCCTAACCAAATTTATGATGTTGAAGATATAATGCTGATGTTAGGCCCCGTGTTACATTCATTTTTAGAGAAAGCTAAAATATCTACGGGACTACTCCATTGGGAGAGTGCTAATCCGTTTGTTAAGTTGCGTTCTCGTGCTGTAAAAGACTATGTTCTAATATTAAACGAGATACGAAAAATTGCCATTGAAGATGATTTGAAAGCGATTGTAATTTCTCTTGATGATAGGGCTTTCCCAGATTTTCTTTTGAAAAAGGGGGAAGATGAAAAATTCTATTTAGAGGTGATGAAAATAGCGAAAGACTTGAATCTAATAATTTTTGTATTATGGTATACGTTTCCTGAGAACGAATGCGATTGGGGAGATAAATTAATATGGATTGAGACACCCATAGGATGCTATAAAACTGAAACGGCCGATTTTTTTGATTGACGATGAATGAATTTTGAAGGGGCTTCGATTTAGGTCGAAGCCTTTTTTGTTGGAAATCCACGAAATCTTCGTACTTTTGTCTATGACATATTGATAGACGCGAAAGCGTAAGTTTATTCTCTACGGCGAATCTGGAAAATTCTAATGAATACGGGAATAAGCGTTGTTATTCCTATGTCCTTGAAAAAGGGCGTGGGCTGATGCTTATTTTAGTATTCGGGCTATTCCAGAGCCTGCCGTATAAGATAGGTTGTCGGCGCCACGCTTTCTTTGTTTATTTCTCTTACGTTTGAAAAATAATTAGACCTTGCGCCGGGGGTTGGCGGAAGCGACGGATAATTTTGCCGTAAAGAGTTTGTAACCGAAATAACGGTATATGGAAAAGAGTGAACTTTCGACGAGGGACCGGATGTGCTCCGTGGCGGGTGGTATGGCCGGCCTGCTTGTAGACCGGGAAATTCCGTCGCGGCTGATTCCCTTTCGCGGGGAATTTCCCCTGCTGGATATGATCGAGGCGATACGGTTTCGGGAGGCAATCCGCTCGACGATGTGGATTGAGGACCTGCCCCCGAAATTCCTGTATGCCGCCGCCGAAGGGAGCCGGATAGCGAGATTGGAGCGAGAATTTCGACACTATCTGTCGAGAAACGGATTAAAGAGCGGCGATTTTGAAAAGTTGGAGGACGCCGAAAAATCGGAATGGTTGCAGAGGTGGATGGAGGCCGATTCCGTCAGCGCCGACGATCTCGTCGTCAAAAAATACCGGGATGAAGCCACCCCGGTCTCGAAATCCCTCGGCGACCCGGCGATGCCGGTTGCTGAAAAGCGGGAAATCTATGACGACCTTGTCGCCCGGCGGGCTTATTGGGACGATCTGTGTTTCGAGTTCGGGCGGGTTAGCTGGGAGAAAAAGTTGCTGAACCTCGCCTTGTATATCCATTACGGCGGGGATTTGGAGGTCGTGTTGGCCCGCTATAAAGAGAACCACCCCGACTATGCCGACCGGATTCCCCACTCGTTGGCGTACTATATCAGCTACCTGCGGACGGGTGAGGCGACCTCCGTGTTGAATAATTTTCTATTGGAAAGGGTCTGCCTCTCCGAAAGCCGACTGACGGCCCTGCTTACTGCCGAACTCCGCGAGCGGCTGGAAGAGGTGTTTCGTTGGGACGGCGGGACGAATAGCGCGTGGACGGTCGGGATCGACTACCGGGGCGAAGAAAAAATGGATGAAATCGTCACCGCCCTCGATATTGAAAAAGGGCGAGAATATCTTATCTTTGGGAACCTAACTATTAAACCTTTTATTATGGAAACGAAAGAAACCTTGTTGAAAGAAAACCCGTGGCGGGAAGTGGCCGAAAAAATCGAGAAGAACGGCTATATGCGATTGGAAAAGTTGAATGCGTATGCCGATGACATCCCGTTTATCGAAGAATTTAATAAGCGAACGAAAAACCCCGATCATCAGCTGCATACCGAAATATTGCCTTATCCGTTTATCGGCGATGTTCTTGGTGCGCGGGTCGTACTGCTAATGTCGAATCCGGGATATAAGGTGTCGTCGAATATCGAAGCCCATGAAAAGATGAGCGATGAAGAAAAACGCTTCGTTATTCGGGCGCAGACCCAAGCGATGCTACTCGAAGATCGTGCGATTTTTTATTCCGGTCCGGAATATAAGCCGTTTAATGACGAACAGGACTGGTATTGGGCGAAGAAAACACGGATAATCCGGGAAGCTGTTCCCGGAGCTGAAACGAAGATAGCGGCGGTTCAGCTAATGGCTTATCATTCCAGGAAATATAAGCCATTTCCGGCGAAAATGGGCTTGCTTCCTTCTCAGGAGTATACGAAACGGCTGGTAAAATATCTGATTGATAAAAATGTTATATTCGTATATGCCCGAAGTAAGGCCCAGTGGCTTGATTTTGTTCCGGAATTGGAGAATGCCACCTGCGTTGAACTGAGTAGTATCCGGAATGCGTGTCTGTCTGAAAAGAATTGTAAAGACGGCGGATTCGAAAAAATTAAAGCCGCGTTAACTGAATAAAATTTGTTTGTGTAGGTTATGTAGACCGCCCCTGACCGGGGCGGTTTTTTGTGTTCTGTAAGTCGGCAAAAATGATCTTTTGGCCCTCTTTTGGGGTTGTTTTGGAGCTGTTTTAATATTAATTAATTGATATATAAATAATTATCTAAAAAGGACCTTCGTATTATCCACCATTATATATTAGGAAATAAAGGGCGAGAAATCGCCCGCTAATTCTAATATAAAGCTATGAATAATTTAAGAATTAAAACGGAGTGTGAGATTATCGTATCTCCGAAGATGCTCCAAACGCTGATTAAAGTGGGGATAGCCCAGAATCGGGATTGGATTATTAATTATCTTACGAAGGCCCTCCTCGGAGCGGAGTTGCTGACTGCGAAAGAGGTTGAAGACTCGATGAAATTTAGCCGTTCGACGCTCTATCGTTGGGAGAAAAAAGGTTTGATTACGCCTATGCGTTACGGACGTTCGAAGAGGTATTGTAAAGACGAACTTTTGAAATTGAAAAAACATGGTCGATAATATTACTTTGAAATGTTACGATAAGGAAGTCTATCATCACCTGCGTTATGGGACTTTCGTTGAAAAATCGAATTGGATAAATGGGAGATGGTATGATAAGTTGGTGTTAAATAATGGGAAATACGGGGATGATGCGCATGATCTGATAATCGAATTTTACGAAGACTTTATGAAAATTTACGGTAGTATCCGTAAATGGTACTATGGCGCGACTTCGTTGGATGATTTGACTAAAACGGATTTGGAGAAGGCTTGGCGGAAAGTGGCCAAACGACTTGGCATCTCGTTCGATACGTTGAGAACCTTTGAAATTTCCGTGATCGAAATAGGGCTGAATGTCCCGTTTGATATGGAATGTGTCGAAATGATACACCGAATCCGTGCATTTAAGTCGAAATGCTACGAGTTGAACGATTCGCGTCCTACATGCCGAAAGTTTGTTTCGGGATTTTTCACTGCTAAAATTTATGATAAAATCGCTGAAATAAATAAAGATAATCGGAACGTGCTAATACGGAATCCGGACCTCTACCCGGAGAAAAACGCCCTTCGGGTTGAATTTACGTTGAAAGGCGGGCGACGGAAGGTACTCTCCCGGTTGAAGGAAGGAACGCTCGGTGGACTGCTTGAAGAATATACCCGGATTGTGAATTTCTTTTGGCGGAATTGTCAGGCTTTTGCCTTTGATAATATAGGCCGTCGGCCGTCGTTTCACCCCAAACGGGGGAGCTTGAAGGAACTGACCGATTATTTCGTGGTTCTGGGATTGGCGAGCCTATCTCATGCTGAATTGGACGGCTATACCGGGCTGTTGTCGAAAGGGGCGCAGCGCGACTTTAGAAAGTGGCTGCGAAGGCGTCACGAGCGGGAAAAGGATTACTTATACCCGGATTACCGTATTGAATTTACCGAGGCGATAAAGTGGCACTTGATAGATTTGATTAGGCTGAATAACCGCCAGAGGCGTGATAATATTGACTTATGATATAAGATAAAAAACGAGGGGAAATTACCCGCTGAATAAAGCTGGGTAATGTCTCTCGCTGTAAATGCTGTAAACGTTATAATGTAAATATAGAGACTGCTGTAATGAAATCGTTGTATATAGAAACGCCGTATGTTGTAATAAGAGCTCCTTGATGATCTCGTCCTTGCCTAATAGGAGGAACGTCGTATATTATTTCGAGCCGCGCCCCGTCAGGCTCCTCGACATTCTATAATACGCGCCCTCGGCCAGCTCTCACGGCGTTCTCCGCTATGCTGTTGTAAATGCCGATTTCTACGCTCCTGCCGCTTCGAAGGAGTATTTACCCGCCCGAAGGAAAGGCCTCCTGGAAATCGCTGTTTTCGGCCTTGTAGGCGAAGCTCCTAATTATTGGCGCTCGGAGGTCTTAGACGGGTCTTTGTATTGGAGAAATACCCTAAATACGAACGGATATTATTTCGGGCCGCGGCGCGGGGTGTTGTTGGAGATCGACCGCTATCTGCCAGCCTGCCTATACCTACGTTTGGCGCGATGTCGTGGCGTGAAAACGGGAAACTCTTGGAGAACCCGATTTTAGATCGTTGAAGCCTCCGGCGAACTACTGCCCGGTAGGCTATGGAAACGCTTGGAGATCGTCCCTCTTGTCGTTGTATGGACGGGCTGTTGCTGACGTGAAGGATTGGCGTGTGCTAAAAGGAGTGTTGCTCTATTGGAATTGACGGCTGTAATAGCGAGTTCTGCGTTGGAGCGTTTGTTACGACGGTGTACTATTGAAGCCTACCCAGCGATCCGGACGAATAGAGGGTGTAATGGTACACTATTGAAAGTGTGATTTATTATTAACTATTCGTGTATTGAGATGATTGTTAGAGAGTTTGAATTGTTGAAAATGATCGTGTTTTAACCCTAATTTTAACCCTCGTAATTTTTGCGCTCCCGTAAACGACTTAGAATGAGGCGGGAAATTATTGCCGATTATATTTACAAATATAGGCATTCTTTTTTGAAAAATCCCTAACTTTACACCCAAATAGACCTTTGCAAATAACTATTATGTCGCAATACCATACTCCCGTACTGCTGGAAGAGTCTGTGGGACTGCTCGCTGTCGAACCTGCGGGCACTTACGCCGACCTCACTTTCGGCGGAGGCGGCCATTCGCGCCGCATCCTCTCCGCCCTGGGGCCGGAAGGCCGTCTGTACGGTTTCGACCAGGACCGCGACACGCTGGAGAACCGTCCCGACGATGCGCGTTTTCACTACGTGGAGAGCAATTTCCGCTTCCTGCGGGGGGCGCTGCGGCTGCGCGGCGTGACGGAGGTCGACGGCATTCTGGCCGACCTGGGGGTTTCGTCGCACCATTTCGACGCCGTGGAGCGCGGATTCTCGTTCCGCGGAGAGGCTCCGCTCGACATGCGCATGAACCAGAGGGGGCGGCTCACGGCGGCCGACGTGGTGAACGACTACACCGCGGAGGACCTGACCCGCATTCTGGGCGACTGGGGCGAGGTAGAAACACCGTGGAAGGTTGCCAACTGTCTGGTCAAGGCCCGTGCGGCGGCGCCCGTGACGACCACGGCGCAGCTGGTCGGAGCCGTGAAGCCCTGCACGCCCAAAAAGGACGAGGCGAAATTCCTGACCAAACTTTTCCAGGCCCTGCGCATCGAGGTCAACGGCGAGATGGAGGCGTTGAAAATGGCGCTGGAGCAGAGCCTGCGGGTGCTGAAGCCCGGCGGCCGGCTGGTCGTTATCTCCTACCATTCGCTCGAAGACAGGCTGGTGAAGAATTTCATGCGCAGCGGCAACTTCTCGGGGCAGGTCGAAAAGGACTTTTTCGGTCGTTCGCAGGCCCCGTTCGACCTCGTGACGCGCAAGGCCGTGACCCCTTCGGCCGAAGAACTCGACCGCAATCCCCGTTCCCGTTCGGCGAAACTCCGGGCGGCCGTAAAACGCTGATACGATGTACCGAGACCACGAATTCGACCCGGTGACCCCCGAGGAGCAGGCCCGCCGCGAGCAGGAGGAGGAGTTCGCGCGCCGTGTGCGCCGCGAGGTGCGGCGCATGGAGCGGGGCGAAGCCGAAGAGGACATCCGCGCCGACGAGGAGCGCGAGGCCGAAGAGCGGGCCGAAGCCGAAGAACGCGAACGCCGCGAGCGACGCCGCAGGTCCAGCACCTTCTGGCAGCTGTTCTCGGGTACGATCCTCGTGCGCGAGGGCGTCTCGAAATACTATCCCTATATGCTGACCATCGCCGGGATGTTCTTTTTGAGCATCATGGTGATGTTCTGGTCGCTGCACCTCGACATGCGTTACACGCGTCTCGAGCGCGACGTGCAGAAACTCCGCGAACGCTCGATCCGCCTTCAGGAGCAGCGTTACCAGCGCACGACCCATTCGGCCATCGTCGAACAGCTCCGGGCCTGTCTCTTATACACATCTCCGAGCCCACGAGACTAGCGCTCATCTCGT
>OWHY01000731.1_pt1 | contig 16693 bp, 16 predicted proteins | sample 1732971 | NCBI WGS metagenome assembly OWHY01 (sample SAMN05065775, study PRJEB22554) | human gut metagenome | biome: ENVO:2100002; feature: ENVO:00000062; material: ENVO:00002003 | host: Homo sapiens | place: USA
GGGTCTTTGATGGAACGGGGTACAGAACCCAATGCTGCCTCATGCAGAATATAATTGACTCCTACCACTGCCTTCTGACAATCAGAGAAATTACGGATGTCACCTACGATCAGTTTAAATGTATCAGGATATTGATTCAATAACGGAAGAAGATTCTCAATCTTCCCTGTTGCGAAGTTGTCCAAACATACAACTTCATAATTATGGGCAAGTAAATACTCGCAAAGGTTAGAGCCGATAAAGCCGGCTCCTCCGGTAACTAATACTTTCATTATATAAACTTTAAGTTATAATTATCATCTAATCATTATATATATTCTCCTTATATTCAATCTTTTTACTCAAATCGTTCTTTTTCATATTTTTACCACACTTATGAAAGATATTATTCACTATACGCCCTGAAATACCATCAATTTTATCATTGAAGAATATTCCAAATTTGCCGAAATTTGTTATTGAGCAATTAGAAATTATGATATTATTATGTTTATTCTCAGAAGTAGATTCCACTTTTATCCCCACAAAATCATTGTTCTTATTACAACATATAATCTTACATTTATCGATTAAAACATCTTCTGTAGAGTATCTATATGTAAGCCATCCATAGCTGTCAGTCAATATATCACATTCTTTCACCTGCATATTTTTCAGTCCAAAAGCTCGAATATTCCCTCTGTCGAACACACTATTATTAACAAATATATTATTAACAATATATTTCCCTTCTCTATTTTTACTTCTTCCAGCAACCAATAAACCATTTCCTGCATTATTGCTGAAAAAGCAATTGTTTATCCTTATATTTTCACACGCGTAATAACAGTTTTCATACGCTGAAATATTTATATCATTAGGTTCAATATCTAAACCGGCTTGAGGTGGCGTACCATTTGTATTTATAAATTTACATCCTAAAAAATCAACGTGATTAGCTCTAGTAATGGAACTTCCCTGACGATGATTGTCACTAAAAATACAATTTATAACACTTATATAAGAAGGTGAGTGATCTATATTAGACTCAAGGTAAACATTGCCTATATATAATCCGTCGCCACGATTAAAACCGGATTGCAGATTAGACAATATGATATTACTTCCATATCGGATGCATATTCCATGACATTGCTCCGTTTTTATATCTGACTCCGATTTATTGCCAATTATTGTAAAATTCTTCAACTGAATATTTGATGTTCCAGCCCATTTTCCTCTATTATCTCCAATAGCCATAAAGCAATCTGCCTTCAACGATGTATTCCATTTAAAAACACTATTTCCCCCATCAATAATCATATCAGAATGTAACTGAAAATTAGCATGTTTAAAGTAGTAAACACCACAGTTAAAGAGTAAATTATCAAACAACAATATGTTATTCATCTGCTGGCTATTATCACTTCCACTGATAAATCGTCCTGAAGAATCGACAACACAATCACTTTTGAAGTCAAACCATATAGAATAGGCTGTATCAGCTTTCCAACTTCCTTTTAACAAAATATTATCCGAAAAAACAACATTTTGTTGAGCCATTACTTTTGTTCCATTGCCAATAAGCGTACCATTTTCGATTCGTCCACTATCTACAAAACACAAGACTGCACCTTCAGGAATGACAACGTTTTGAGACATAAGATTTATATTGGATTTAATTACATATTTCGCATATGATAAATTAAACTGCTTCTGAATAGGCTGTATACTATTTGTCACGAAAACGATATTAGCTTGACTATATATAGGTAAAATAAAGAAAAGTAATATTAATAAGTAAAACTTCATTGTACTAATTCGTAAATGAAAAAAGAGAGTTCTCCGAAAAAATCACAAACTTTTATAAAGGCACATATATTTCTGTGCAACAGCATTTATATCATATTGTTTAGCAAAAGAATGACATCTTTCAGCTACATTTTGATACAATGTCTTATCCCCTAAAACCTTATTTATACACAAAGCTAATCCTTCATCATCCTGGAATTCAAACAGTAATGCCACATCTCTTACTAAATCACCAATACCCGGCACGTTAGACCCAATAAATGGCTTCTTGCATGACATGGCTTCAAGCATAGAAATACTGAATCCTTCGTGCTCTGACGAAAGAACAATAACATCGGAACCTTGCAATAAATTAGGAACATCTTTCCTTAATCCCAAGAAGTGTACACGAGAACCAATACCCATCGCGTGAGCATAATCTTTATTATCATTTAGAAAAGGACCATCACCAATACATAATAAATGCACATTATTATCTAGTCTTAATAATGCCCTAATAAGAGTTTTATAATCTTTCATGTAAGAGAATCGAGCCACCATCGCTACAAATTTGCAGTCAGAAGTTACCCCTATTTCTTTACATATATCTATTGGAACAGCTTTTTCAAAAAAAGATACATTAATTCCATTATTGATTACAACACTATGTATATTGTGAATATGCTCTTTCAATGCCCGCTCCACCTCTGTAGATATTGAAACAACACAATCATATGTATCATATATCTTTTTCTCAACAGCCCTCCATATTTTTTTTCTGCGCCTATTAGTTGTTGAATGTTCTGTATATACTAAACGCACATTCATTTTTTTTAGTCTTTGGGTTAATGCCACCACATACAAGGAAGGAAAAAGATGGACATTTATAATATCATAATCATGTTCCTGAATAAAATCCGATAACAATTGAATATTCCTAAACGACCTCATTTGATGTGATAGTACAAAACATCGGACTCCTTGTGCTTCCAGTAATTGGGCATATTCTTTATCCTTTGGATTTTCCAAGCTGAGCACATGCACTACATTACCTTCAATCTTATTCAATGCCGTTGCTAATGCCAGAACTAATGCTTCTGCACCTCCCCCTCTTACCAATGAATTTATAACATGCAATATTTTCACCGTATTCCCTATATTATCTATGACCGCACAACGTTTTCAAATAACCATTCCCATCTATCAAAAACCCTACATGGTTCAAATTCAAAAGAAGCTTTCTTACATTCTTGCGCAAGAAAAATTTCCAGCTCCCTATCAGTAAGAACTGTCAATATTCGTTCCGATAAAGTTTCTGAATCACCTACAGGAACAAGATAAGCAGCAATACTCTTAGGAAACAACATTCGTGGACCACCACAAGGGCAATCCGTAGAAATGCAAGGAAGACCAATAGCCATAGCTTCCATCAGCGCATTAGGCATTCCCTCAATATCCGAAGACAAGACAAATAAGCGCGCATTTCTAAGAGAAAAAGGAACATTGGATATTTGTCCTGGAAAGTGAACTCTTTGACCTACTCCAAGTAACTCTGCATATATTTTTAACGAAGCTGTATCACCAGAACCATATATTGTAAGGTCATCGTTTATCTTATTTGCAATTTTTGCAAATGCTTCAATCAATAATTTGTGATTCTTCAGTTTATTAATTCTACCAACTGTAACTATTCCAGACCGGACTTCATTCAGTCTCGTATTATAAAAAATTTCACCAATAGGATTATATATGATAACTGATTTTTTTCGTATTGCTTGAGGAAACCAATTTTTAGCATCATTAGTTTGAAAAACAGCCGAATTCCCAAAACGAAAAAGCGTTTTTGCTAGAAAAAATGCTAATTTACCCCTATATTCAATATGTGGGCTACTACGCACTGAAAAAATAGATTTAACACCAGTTCCCATTTTCGCTATTGTTGCCCGAAAATTCGGTTCTGCCATGAATGAAACAAGTATATCCGGCTTTTCCAATACCAACAATTTCCTTAAACGGCAAGTAAGTAATACATTTCTTTTAAGATATCCTTCTATTTTATTCGAGTTTAATGAAATGCGCCTTACACCCTTTCCATAAGAATATTCCCATGAACAAGGAAAAGACGTTACTATAGTACACTTATGACCACGAACGGACATTTCTGTAGCCAAATTGGTAAGTACCCTCTCAGCACCACCACTGGATATAGTATTAATATAAAAAAAGATTTTCATCACATTTTAGGAATTCAAAAAACAACAAAAAAACATGTCGTAAATTAGCGGTGACAAAAAAATAATAATTTGCTAATCAGCATTTATCATTGAATAATAATCCTGAAGAGATTCCCTATCCGGATTTTTCGTTTTATCCAATATTGAACTATATGGATACCAGTGTACATACTTCCTCATATTCTTGCCAGTCAAATCTGACATATCACTAAAGTAGTATCTGCCATTCCACAAAAGAACCATCGAAAGTATACATGTCAGCAATATATATCTAGTGCCAAATACAAAGCGATTGCTTTTCCATAGCTCAACTACGAAATCGCTTAAGAAAATAATACCAATGAGGCATAAATAATTAAAAAAACGGCTGATGAAAGGAAAGCAAATCACCAATATGCCAAGCAAAAGAAATATGGGATAGAAATCATAAAACCGAGATCTCATACGTAATATCCGGTTTTCTATCTGCATCAATACACAAGGAAAAAGAATGTAACCCAAAAAAGCAATCAGAATGCCCATAAAATTCAGATTTTCTGACACTTCCGTATAATTAACCAACTTTATAAATATAATTGGAGGGACTCCTAAAGAAAAAGCCGCAGCAATGATAAAGTCTATATTTATAATGATTCCTGCAACAACTACAAACAGCCAGAAAATGCGTCTTAGCGTAATCCTTATACCGTATATTAAAGGAAAAACAAACGATATCGCAGCACCATAGTGGAAAAGGAATGCTATAATTGCCAATAAATAATAAGCAACGTATTTTTTATTCTGCAAGAATTTCACACTGACCAAAAAGACAGAAACGGCCAATGCTTCTCTCGCTATTTCCATATTTACCAAAACATACAAAAATAGGAAATAAAGAAAAACTGCTGTAAACTTATTTTTCGTATTAGAAGAGATGAACCAAAAAACAACCGAATTTATTATAATTGAATGAACTATCTGAAAAAAAATAAAATCGTTTATAGTTGATTTTATTAAAGCCACGAAAAAAATAAATAAAGGCTCCCATCTATATGAAAAATAATCAGCTAAGGATAGGTCGGACAAATAAACCTGCTCCTCTTCAAAAAAATCCTGATAAGCAAAAGTATCCGCTCCTATTCGATATCTAAACCCTGAAACTACTACCAACAGCAAGTAAATGAAATAATATCCTAAATTATAACCTCTCTTATGACCTAAAAAGTCATAAGAAAAAGACAAAAAAAACAATAACAGTAAAATTGGTATATACGGCATTCTAACTCAGATACAGTTTTACCTTTTTATAATTCATGTACATTTCTATTCCATAAAAAGCAACTGCCAATATTAATATGATATATCGAGTCATAGGAGTCATATTGCAATTCATTACAGACATAGAAATGCTCAATGCAGGCAATATCAATATTACAAAATAAAATTTACTAAAAGGAATATAATACAGTTTATTAGACACAATCCAACTAATTACAACCAATATCAGATATGTTAATATCATCGAATAAATCACTCCTTCTATTCCCCAAAATACAATAAACAGGTACATACTTACCACATTAACAATCAAAGACACAAAATAATTATAAGATACATACTTTGTTTTCTCCGTATATTTAGGTCCGATATCAATTACTTCTTTTATTATTGTCAAAGCAAAATATAGCGACAAACTGCCAATATATTTATATGAATAAAAAAAATCCGGACCTGCAACTATACTAACAATATCTTCAGATAACAATGACAATACCGATACTAATAAAAACAAGAAACAAGAAACTAAAGGCATGAACTTCGCAAAAAGCAACCGGTGGTTTTCCTTTGCAAACTGTTGATACATAAAAGGAAGCCAAGCCATCATAAAAGCTGTTCCCAAGATTTGCACGCCAGAGGCCAACTTTAAAGAAAAAGAATACAAGCCTATTATTGATGTTGTTAAAAAAAACACCATAAAGAGCCGATTGGAATAAACCATCATCACACTTCCCACACGAGCAGGAAACTGAGGCAAAGCATAACTAAAGCTCATCATGAGATTTTTCCATGAGAAAGAAAAAAGCAAATATTGCTTTATATTAGTATACAATACGATAGAAGTCAATACGAGTGTCAATAACTGACATATCAAAACCCATTCCAAGCCTCCATCCATGAAAACAACAAAAACGAATACGGATAACAATAGCAATACGACTTTCAATATTACTTGGTAAGTAAAAAGTAAGTTCTTTTTTTCATACCGAAGTATAATCAAGCCAAGCATTGAAAAGTTTATAAAAGGCAACTGGATTGCAGACAATATAACTAATAAATAATAAGCAGAGCTGGAAAAAAGCAAACTGGAAATATAATATGACAACAAGCATATTATAATTGAGAAAAAAAACGATAATGAAATGACCGTAATTAATATGCTGAACAAAAAGATTTTTTTATCATCCCCCTCCCATTTGTAATAGTATCGTTGAAGCGATGTTTCCAATTGTAGCAACGCAAATACAGATACTATCCCCATAAGTACCTGACATAAATCAATCATTCCATATTCGGTAGTTGTAAATAAACGAGTATAAATGGGCAGCAAAATGAAAGCCAATATTTTCTCAATGCTCGTTGCAACACCAAATGAAAAAAAAGACTTTAGGAACTCTCTCATTTTCTAGTCTCTCAAATACTATTCTGCTTCAAAAAATCTAAAAATCTTTTAGGGGAAACAATCATAGAATCAACACATTGTGATTTGTCTAGAGCTTCCTTTATAAAATCCACATCTATATCCTCAAGAGTAGAAAAATAGGAAAACTGCTTGTCATTGAAATATTCCTTTGCTTTTATGAAAGCATTATTTGTCAGCAACTTTTTCTTGTAAGCAATTGCTTCTGCTGCTCTTAAAGATGACCCGGACTGTGATGTATCCATCAAAATTTCCAAAATACACTTTGTCTGGACAATTTTAGATACAATAACTTCGTATGGCAACTTATGCTTAGAATCAACAATATTAAAATCACATTTTATCCCACAACTTTTTTCCAGCCGATTCCGAAGTTGTTCTATTATCGCCCTTCGACCTTTATCCAAACCACAAAAAAAGATATCCGATTCATTTTCCTCCTTAATCGAAACATTCAATACGGAACAAACCTGATTGTAAAATTGAAAATTATGTTCAACTGCATCTATTTCATTAAAAGTTATAATCATGTCAAACTTTTCCCGATTATTTTCCACAAACCGCAACTGTTTCTCATTGACTCGGGAAGACAATGTATTTGTAAACATGTAGAACAATTTTGAATGCGGATATTTTTTTTTCAAATATTCCAAAAAAGGAAGGTGAGTAGAACAAACATTCTGTTCGTATATAATAAAATACACTTGTTCATATCCATGTATGGTTTGTAAAGGATATAAATATCTATATATAAACTCAGGAACCATATTCTCCCATCCATATCTTGTCATAAAAAATAGAATATTATATAATATTTTTTGCCTGACTGATAAATCATTGGGAGCAAAATACAAAACATCTTTATTATATAGGATATCATTATTTACAACTTTCATGTAATCTGAATATCCCCAAAAAACATATTTAATTCTCATTATAATACAATAAGCGCTAACTTCCTTCTCCTATCTCCTCCACCAGCGACGCATGCACAAACGTCGTCGCCACCGCCATCACCCCCTCGATGTTCACCACCACCCTCCTATCATGGCGCACACGCACAAACACCCCTTCCACTCCTTCGAAGATGCCGCCGGTGATGCGTACCCGGGTTCCTTGGGAGAGGTTCAGCTCGGTGGGTTCAAGATAGAGCACAGCCTGGTCGTAGGTGCCAGACACGGCGATGAAGCTGCGCATCTGTGAGTCCGGGATGACGATGGGCTGGTGGGTTTCGCGGTCCATGATATAACGGATGGGGATGTTCATGCCCGGTTTGTTCTTTATTTCGTCCATACGCTCACGGGTGGAGCGGACGAAGACCAGGTTATGGACCGCAGGAACAAGCTTGCGCAAGCGGCGCTCTTTCCTCACGACATACTCATAGCGCATGGGAATATAGTTTTCAATGCCCTCTGCATCCAGGTATTCCTTGAAAAAAAGCTCTCGGCTATAGGTGACACGCACTGCATACCAGTGCATTTCTGCATTCTCGTTCACAAAAAAATATGATTGGGGGACACCGGAGTAGCGAAGTACCTCCCGGTCAAGTAATGTAATGCGGTTACTTTAAATAGGCTATATGCATTCATTTTATTTCAAAACCCTCCACCATCTCGGAAGGAAGGCGACGAAATAGTTATATTCAAGCTATCTTGCGATAAGCCGTTATCAACGAAACGTTTATGATGAAAGAAATGTTTTATAACACGTTCCGTTTAATGAACGCAAAGGTAACGTCAAGAAATGAAAGTACAAAATATTCTGATTGATAAAATGATAATCTTTTTTAATGCAGACATCATCACACTATATATCAAAGAATTACGCCTATTAGGTAAGATACACGCGCACGCGCGTCATTTCTTATTTTTTTAAAGAAAGAGTGTGTTACATATATAACCATAGGTTCCGGTACCTCACCCTATACATACAGACTACACACACGCTTCACTTGTTCACGGAGAGGGGCACCACAGATTACACAGATTGGCACAGAGGAGCACAGAGAAGAATTCTTCGCTACGTTCTGAGTGACGGATACTCACGGAAACAAAAGGATGATACGCACGGACATACACAAAAGTGATACGCACAGAAACTACAAAAATCCGTGCCAATCCGTGTAATACATAGTGCACAGACTTCTCTTTTTTATTAATTTTGCACCCGATTCGTTAACTTAATATAAAATTGTATTTTCAAATTGTAGTTATGAGAACAAAAAAACGCCAATTAGCGTGATGCAAATCAAAGGGAGAGATTACCAAGTGCTGTACACCAAAGAGAGCAAAGAGGTGCAAGTGGCCATCGACCTGCTTTCTATGGTAGAACACAAGTCGTTAACCGTGGAATACAAGGAGCGGAAGGCTTTCCTGACACCCTTCATCCCACTGCTGATAAATCCCCAAAAGGAACACGGACTGAAGGGTGTAAGCCCCTTCGCCAAGCTGCTGCATCTACTTGTAAACTTTATGGACGCGGACGGAAGCGGCAATACGCTGAACCCCGATTGCATTGAGGATGAGATATATAAGCTCTTCAATGAGCTATATCCCAAGGAGTAAAACGGACCAAGGAATTCAAATTGTAAAAAAACGGCTGTCCCACTGCGGATGGCCGTTTTTGCTTCCTAAGGAAATAAACGGCATCTTTGCGCCGCCAATAAGGCAAACTTAATACAAGTAGAATGGAAAACATTCCAGTGACCACCTACCGTGGTTTCAGCGCCGTCAGCGGGGAGACAACCTTCACGCAGGACATGGCTGACATAAAAAACGGCAAGCATGCCAAGTTAATCATCAAAATCGCCAGCCTCGTGGCGCAGGGAAAGGTGGAGGAAGCCAACCACGTCAAGAAGCAGCTTCCCTTCAGGACCCTCACGGCCAACTACCGGGAAAGAAGGCTCGCACCGAGCATCACCCGCTACAACCCCGTCATCACGCTCGACATCGACGACCTGGAAGAAGGACAGTTGGAGCAGACCCGGACCCTCATCAACGAAGACCCGCACACCCTGGGCAGTTTCCTCTCCCCCAAAAGGCACGGCTACAAGCTGTTCGTCTTCATGCAGACGGAATACACCCGGCGTCTGTATGACCGTCTCCGGCAGGGCGAGGTGACCTACGCCACGCTCGAGGAGATACACCTGAAGCTGTACAGCGCCGCCAAAGAGCACTACGAGGCCCTTCTCGGAGTAGAGGTGGACGGAAGCGGAAAGGACATCTCGCGAGGATACTTCATGTCCTTCGACCCGCATGCCTATATCAATGCCGCACTGCTGGAACAGATTTCCCCGTTGCCGGCACGCATCATCCCGCCTGCGAAGAAGGAGAACAGCCCAAAGAAGACGCCCGTCGAAACGGTACACCCCCTCCCCGCCTCCTCTGCCGCCACGCCGCAGGACGCAAAGCCTTGGGAGAAGCTGATATTCTCCCAAGCCGTGACCGCCGTGAAGCGCACCACCAGGTTCCGGGCAGGCAACCGCGACAACTTCCTCTTCGCCCTGGGCAACAAATGCTACAGCAAGGGCCTGGACGAGCAGACAGCCATCAGACTGGCGAAAAACGAGTTCGGACAAGAGTATCCCGACGTGGAATCTCCCCTGCACAATGCCTACATCTATACCGACAAGACCAGCGAAGCCGCTACAAAGAAGGAAGAGAAAAAGCCCGTCATCAACCAAGTGATGAGCTTTCTGGAAGAGCACTACGGCATCCGCAGGAACCTCATCCTGGACCGCCTCGAATTCATGCCCTATGCCCTGTCGGCAGATGCCGGAAAAGGTTACCGCCCCATGCGCGGAAAGGACTACAACACCATATTCGTAGACCTGCAGATGGCCGGCATCTCCTGCTACCAGAATTTCCTCAGAGCCGTGATAGACTCCAACTACGCCAAGGAGTTCAACCCCTACACCGACTATCTGTACGCGCTTCCCCCCTGGGACGGGACGGACTACATCGCCCAACTTGCCGACACCCTGACGACCGAGAACCGGGAACTGTGGCAGGAGGGCTTCAAACGGTGGATAGTGGGCCTGGTGGACTGCGCGCTGAGCGACGAGGACATGAACCAGCTCGTCATCATCCTCTACAGCGAGCAGGGAAAGGGAAAGAGCAGCTGGATTCGGCGCCTGCTGCCGCCCGAGTGGAAAGAGTACTTCTACAACGGCATAATAGACCCGAGCAACAAGGACGATGCCCGCCTGCTCGCCACGCGAATCATCATCAACATGGAGGAGTTCGAAGGCGTGAAGCCCGGCGAGCTGGCAGCATTGAAGCGAATCATCGCGCAGGACAACGTGACGCAGCGCAAGGCCTACGACATCGAAGCCTTCACCCTGCCCCGCCACTGCTCCTTCATCGCGAGCACCAACAACCGGCAGTGCCTGCAGGACATCGGTGGAAACCGGCGTTTCCTCCCCATCACCGTCACCGGCATAGACTACCACACCCCGGTGAACCATCCCGGCATCTACGCCCAGGCGCTCGCCTTGCTGAAAGACGGTTTCAGATACTGGTACGAGGGCGAGGAGATAGAACAGCTGAACAAGCACAACGAACGGCACCGCATGAAAGACCCCGTGGAGGAGAACCTCTTCGTCTTCTTCCGCAAACCGCTGCCCGAGGACCTGCAGGTAAAATGGCTCCCTGCCAGCGTCATACTGACCAAGCTCAGCATATTCGGGAAGGTGCAGGTGAACCCGCACACCCAGCTGGTACTGGTGCAGGCACTGGAAAAGTACGGATTCGGCACACGGACCAACGAGCAGGAGACGACCGAATATGAGGTAGTGGACATCCAGCTATATCAGTAACCGGTATTCGAGGAGAAGAGAGAAGCCCCGTAACATATATTGTTGTGCATGACAACATATATTGTTACGGGGCTTTACATATATTGGCGTTTTCTTTACACGGCTTCCCTATTTCCGGCCGGCATCCTGTCAGGGTTCTCCCAGATACTTCACCAGCACTTTCACTTCCAGCGGAGTGAAGGTGCGCCGGTATTTGTTGTAGCCCACCTTCTCCAGCTCACCCTTCAGCGCCTTGTTGTGGCGTATCCATGCCGCCAGGGTATAGATGGCATTGCTGATGCAGTAAGTCGGGTTGTAGAGCATGGCAAGCTCCTCCTTCGAATAGGCGTGGATGCGGAACGGACGAAGGTCTTCCTCCTCCTCTTCCCTCTTTTCTTTTTCTGTTTTCATTCCTTATGTTATTGGTTGATTATTACACCATAAAGATACTGAATATCAGCGGTATGACCAAGCGTATACAGACATAAACGGGCATCGGACGAAGAACTTTTCCTGAACAGAAAGGAAACGGGAAAGAGACGGCGTAACCCGAAGAAAGCCATGAGCAGAAAAAGCCGGAGAAGTACTTTTGCAGCACCCCTCTTCCCCCCCTAAAGGAGAAAGAGAAGAGTATTGCAATACGGGACTTTAATTTCTAATTGTTAATTTTTAATTATTTAATTGTTTATGGGAGTACCATTCAAGAAGATTGCGAGGAAAGATCCTCGAAAGGCAGATGCGGTGGCAAAGTTCTACCCGCAGCTGGTGACACTGGGCGACAATGCGACGCTGGACGACATTGCGTATGTGATGAAAGAGAAGAGTTCGCTGACACTGGGAGACATCCAGAGTGTATTGACCAATTTTGTGGAGGCCATGATAACAACCCTCTACAGCGGCCAGTCAGTGAATATCAAGAACTTCGGCGTATTCAGCCTGTCGGCGCGTACGGCAGGCGTACTGGATGTAAAGGAGTGCACCGCCAAGAACATCAAAGCGGTGAAAATCAATTTCCGGCCTTCCAGCACCGTAAGACCGGACATCGCCGCCACGCGTGCCGGGCAGAAGATTGACTTCTACGACCTGGAGGCATTGGTGAACAAGGGAGACGGTGAAGGAGGAAGCTCCGGCGGCGGTTCCGGCTCGGGAGACGGAGGCGGTTCGGACGGAGACCAGGGCGAAAATCCGTTGGGATAAGTATGACTGATTTTACTACCGATTCGTATGTTCAACTTTTAAAACGTATATAGCATGAAAAAAAGTATCTGGGATAAAATTCTGAAAGTCGTAATTGCAGTAGCCTCTGCCATCTTAGGGGCATTGGGAGCCAATGCGATGAACGTGAACATTTAAGTCGCCGGAAAGAAAGGACGGCAGGAAGAGGAAACCCCGAAAAAGGTTTCCTCTTTCTCTTCCCTCTCTATACAGCGCAGGATACGCCAGTCGCAGCTACGCACCCAATAGCGGAAAGCCATGTTCGGGTGGAAATGCTCCGAGAAGTCCAGCAGACGTTCCAAATCAAACTCCTCGGAGATGACACCGGCACCGCTACGGAATGCATCGTAGGCGTTACAGTCCTGCTCGATATGCGCCGGAACCATCAGCAAAGGCTTGCCCAGATACATCGCCTCGCAGACCGACTCGAAGCCGGCAGTGGTGGCATAGGCCTTGCAGCCTGCCATGTAGCGCAGGAACTTGACGTCATCGAGCTGATGGAAACTCAAGGTGTCGTCCACACGGCACACCTCGGCTTCGTCCTGCTTGTCCCAGAAGAAGTGGAGGGGTATTTCCGGATGGGCACTGTGCCAGTGGAGGATATTCTCGCCAAAACCGGAGTTTACCATGTATCCGTGGAGATAATCCCCTTCCGTACCTTCGCACGACAGCACCTCCCTCCGCAGCAATGGCGGAACCACGCGGACATACGCTTCTTCGTCATCCTCCATCTCGCGGAAGGAAAGGGCGAGCTTTTCGCGGGCACCTATGCACGTGAGGCGGGTGAAAAGGCGGAGCAGCCACAGATGGAAGCCGTTCTTACCGGGAAACTCGAAATCGCGGTGCAGGAACAGGTACTGGTGCCCGACGCTTATTTGAGGAACGGAAGGACGGAAGAAGAGATAGGTCATCCCCGTGAGCAGTTCGTAGAAGTTGATGACCAGTTCGGCACCACTCTCCTCGATGCGGCGGTGTATATAGTGCATGCTTTTCAGATAGACGGGCAGACGGGTGAGATTATAGGCCACACTACGCGCAAGACTTGCCCGCTTGTTGGCAGGCGTAGGCAGGAAATTGGGACTGAGAAAACGTTTCACCGGAGCTTGGATGCTGCGGTTGAAGAAACCGGGCAGACAGCGCGAATTGCTTTTGCCCACCAACACTTCCACTACCTCGTGACCGTTGCGGCGCAGCAGCTCTTCCATTGTTATGGCTTGGGTCAGATGCCCGCGGCCTTCTCCTTGAACGATAAAAAGGACTTTCATTGGGACGACTTGATGATTTACAAATTAATGTTGAAACACATGCAGCACATGACGTTGCATTTAGTTGATGCAAATATCGCACCTCCGTGTTACGGCAGAATGTGAAGAATGTGACAATTCGGTTATAAATGACAAAAGTCACACCGGCATCGCGCAGACATGACTTCAAGAGAATTTATGGAATAAATACGTAAAAAGGATAATTCGGTCGGCATATGATGCCGGAATATCAGACAAATTCCTCGACCATATACATATCACTGACAAAGTCGTCAACAATCTGTTCCAGGTTTTCGCAGGCTTCGTCAGGCGTTTCACCGTAGGCGCTGCACAACACATTATTCATAAAATAAGCGTAAAAACCACCGCCGGCTGCCGCCTCTACGGTATAGTCATTTCTGTTCAGTTTCATATTCGGGCCTCCTTCTTTTTTTACGCTGCAAAAATGAGGGAAAGTTGTTACGAGGAGATGTGAAGGAGGTTACAATAGTATGTAGATTGGTTGGCTTTGATGCAGTAGAAAATAAATGGATTGAATATTAGGAGTTTTCATTTATTCAGTTTACCTTTGATTAAAAATAAGGCATTTATATACTTTGATACACTAAATAGCTAATTTTCTACTCAAATATTTGGATTTAATGTAAAATACTACTATCTTTATACCAAATAAAGGAGGTATATATGTTTGATAGTAGATTCAAATCCTTAATGGATTTACAAAAAGCATTCCCAACTGAGCAGGATTGTATCAACTATTTAGAAGGAATGAGGTGGCAAGGAAAAGTCGTTTCTCCTTTCGACCCCACTTCTAAGGTTTACAAGTGCAAAGATAATAAATATCGTTGTAAAAACACTGGGAAATACTTTAATGTTAAGACAAAACTTATTTTTCATAAGACAGCAATGCCGTTAATCAAATGGTTTATGGCTATTTGGTTAGTTTTGGTTCACAAGAAAGGTATTTCTTCTGTACAGTTAAGTAAGGACATAGGTGTTACGCAAAAAACTGCATGGTTTATGCTGCATAGAATTAGAAAAGCATTGGGACTTGACAATGATGTGGCTATCAACGAGGACGATGGAGATGAAAAGCTGAATGGCACAGTTGAAGTAGATGAAACATTCATTGGAGGGAAGAACAAAAATCGCCATGCAGATAAAAAAGTCAACGCTTGTCAAGGTCGAAGCTTTAAAGATAAAGTTCCAGTGTTTGGGATGCTACAAAGAGGTGGAAAAGTTATAGCTAAAGTTGTAAAAGACACAAAAGCAACAACTCTATTCTCTGCAATAGCTAAATATGTGGAACCCGGCAGTAATTTATATACAGACGAATGGAATTACAGCGAGAGGGCAGACACTTGGTACAATCACCGAAATGTAAATCATGGTAGAGGATTTTATGGAAGCGGTGAATTAACTACTAATCACATTGAAGGATTTTGGGCATTAGTCAAAAGAAGTATCATGGGAGTTTATTACCATTGGTCGAAGAAACACATGCAACTCTATATAGACGAGTGTGTTTACAGATTTAATACCCGAAAACTTTCTGATAGAGAAAGATTTGATTTGTTTTTAAAAAACATAGAATGTAAAATTACTTATAAAGAATTGATATATGGAAAATAAAGTATTAAAAGCGAAGTATGGCTCGGATAAAACCCCCTTACAATTAGGAGAGTTATCTATTCCATGTTATGTATTAGAAGATGGGACTCGCGTTTTTTCAGGAAGAGGAATACAAAAAATCTTAGGTTCAACTGCCACTAGTGGAAAATGGTTAGAGAAGTTTGTTAATAGTGATGAAATATCTCCTTATTTAGCAGTTAAAAAAACCGGGATTTCAAGTGTTTTAGATAAGTTGTCTAGTCCGATAAAATTTTATAGACCCAGCGCAGGAGGTTCACAATCAGAAACTTATGGATATGAAGTAACTTTATTGATAGATATATGTGATGCAATTATCAGTTCATCTGAAACCGGAAAATTTAATGATGAATCTATTATAAAAAATGCTAATATAATCATTCGTGCTGTAGCAAAAGTTGGTATTATTGCACTTGTTGATGAAGCAACCGGATACGACAAGGAAAAGAAGAGAGCTAAAGATGAGCTTCAAAAGTTTTTAACACAATTCTTGTCTGATGAAGCTTCTAAATGGGTGAAAACATTTGAGGATAGTTTTTTTGAAATGATATATAAAATGAGAGGTTGGAATTGGAATATGACTAATAAAAGACCAGGAGTAGTAGGGCAGTGGATAAATAATATTGTCTATGAAAGAATTGCTCCATTAACTCTTTCTACTTTAAATGATAAAAATCCTAAAAATGAGAAAGGATATAGAAAGGATAAACATCACCAATTTTTTACAGAAGATATTGGGAAGCCTAAGTTAAAAGAGTATTTAGCAAGTGTAGAAGCACTAGGAAGAGCGTCTAATTATAATTGGGATATTTTTATGGAACTTTTGGATAGAGCTTTCCCAAAACAGCCACAAAAAATAATAGATATAGAGATAGAAGAAATAAAAGATGATTTACCGACCGATGATTTCGACAAAGGAATGAGCAAGATAGTTAACTTCCCAATAGACGAGGACTAAGAGTAAGAGGGTGCAATAGCACCCTCTCTCCATTTATCAATTCTTGTAGGGAAATAGCATTACCCTTGAAAAATGGTAGTGTAAAATAAACTGTGTCACGCATTATTTATCTCTAGAAAACTCATCGGT
>OWHY01000738.1_pt1 | contig 16533 bp, 18 predicted proteins | sample 1732971 | NCBI WGS metagenome assembly OWHY01 (sample SAMN05065775, study PRJEB22554) | human gut metagenome | biome: ENVO:2100002; feature: ENVO:00000062; material: ENVO:00002003 | host: Homo sapiens | place: USA
TCACGACGCTGCTTGAAATGATAAATGCCAGCGAAGCCCGCGAGGACGACCCGGAATTTCAATCGCCGGTGGATTTGATGTTTGAGCGATTGGAGGAACGCGATCCAGACCACTTTGCCGTCCGCCAGTATAAAAAATTCCTGCTTTCGGCGGGAGATGTATGCTCTAAGTGACTTCTTAATCATGGTTTTTGTCATGGTTAGTGAAGCAGTCACTTAGAGCATTTTCATTTCAGGAGGTACAGCCATGAGAAACGAGAAAATCACCCCACTGTATGAGCGTTTGAGCCGCGATGATGAGTTACAGGGCGAGAGCAACTCCATAAGCCATCAAAAGCAGATGTTAGAGGAGTTTGCCCGCCGGAATGGACTGCCGAACCCTACCCACTTCACCGATGACGGCGTATCGGGAACCCGCTTTGACCGTCCCGGCTTTCTGGCGATGATGGAGGAAGTCGAGGCCGGACGGGTGGAGGCCATCGTCATAAAGGACATGAGCCGCCTGGGACGCGACTATCTGAAGGTCGGTCAGGTCATGGAGATTTTGCGGCAGCGCGGCGTCCGGCTGATCGCCATCAATGACGGTGTGGACAGTTTGAAAGGCGATGATGATTTTACCCCGTTCCGCAACATTATGAACGAGTTTTACGCCCGTGACACCAGCCGGAAAATCCGCTCCGTGTTCAAGTCCAAAGGTATGAGCGGCAAGCATCTGACCGGCACCGTCATTTACGGCTATCTGTGGGACGAAAAGCGGGAACACTGGCTTGTGGATGAAGAAGCCGCCGCTGTGGTACGCCATATTTTCGCGCTTGTGATGGAGGGCTACGGCCCCTATCAGATCGCAACCAAGTTGTCAGAAGAAAAAATTGAAATGCCAGCCGTTCACCTTGCCCGCTATGGCGAGGGAGTGAACAAGAATAAGGCTTTTGCGGATATTTATCGTTGGAGTGCCTCTACCGTTGTTGAAATCCTGAAAAAACAGGAGTATTTAGGCCATACGGTCAATTTCAAAACCCGCAAGCACTTTAAGGACAAGAAAAGTCACTATGTTGACGAAAGCGAACGGACGATTTTTGAGAACACCCATGAGGCCATTATCGCCCAGGAAACCTTTGACAATGTGCAGCGTATCCGGGGAAACGCCAGACGCTACCCGGACGGCTTTGGGGAGGCCCATCCCCTGACCGGCCTGATGTACTGCGCCGATTGCGGCGGCAAGATGTATGTTCACCGCACATACAACGGCAAGCGCGTCCCGCAGTACACTTGCGGCCAGTATGGGAAGTATCCTATCGGCTCCCTTTGCCCTACACAGCACCGTATCAAGGCCGAAGCTGTTCTGACCCTGATTGCCGATATGCTCCGGGCCATCGCGGAGTATTCCAGGAATGACCGGGCCGAGTTTATCCGCACCGTCCAGGAAACGCAGGTAGCCCAGCAGACCGCCGACATATCCAAGAAGCGGAAACGGCTGGCCGCCGCCCAAAAGCGGGCCGGGGAACTGGAAAAGCTGATTTGCAAAATCTATGAGGACAATGCCCTGGGTAAGCTGCCGGACGCCCGGTATGAGGCCCTGGACGCACAGTACGCCAAAGAGCAGGACACCCTCAATGCGGAAATCGTGGAATTGGAAAAGGCCGTTACCGGCTATGAGCAGAGCCGAAAATCTGCGGAGAAGTTTATTGCCCTGATTGACAAGTACGAGAACTTCGACACGCTGACAAACACCATGCTCAACGAGTTTGTAGAGAAAATCCTTGTCCATGAACGCGCCCGCAAAGGCAGCCAGGATACCACACAGGAGGTTGAAATCTACTTCAACTTTGTGGGCCGCTATATCCCTCCTGCCTTGCAGCCGGTTCCCCTGACCCCGGAGGAACAGGAAGAACTGCGGAAGAAGGAGGAACGCAAGGACAGGCTTCACCAGAACTACTTGCGCCGCAAGGCTAATGGCAAGCAGAAGGAATGGGAAGAACGCTACAACGCCAAGCGCAAGGCGAAAATGGAGGCAGCAAAGGCCGCGATCCGGGCCGAGGATATGGAGAAGGGCATTTTTACCACCGTCAGCCAGTTACCCAGGCAGGAGCCGCGCAAGGCCACCTTACCGGCTAGCGCCGCAGTTTAACCATCACAGTGCAAAGGAGGACAAACATGAACGAATTGACTTACACCCGCTGCGGGGATTACTACATCCCCGACCTGGAGTTGTCCGAGCAGCCGGAGGCCCCCATCGGCAAGTATGGCCGTATGCGGCAACGCTACCTGAAAGAACACCGGCCCGGCCTTTACAGCAGCTTGATTTTGAGCGAAAAGCTGTACCCGCACCTGTTGGAGATTGACCGGGCGGCGCGGGAGCGCATAGACGCCATGCTGCCCCGCATGATGGAGGCGGCGGGCGTCACTGAGGAACTGAAAGCCCGTGACCCCATGCGCTGGGTGGGCCTGATGAACACGCTGAAAGCGCAGGCGGAGGAAATCGTTTTTCAGGAATTGATCTACGGATAAGTATAGTATAAAAGAGGCCGGAATTTGCCGCCACAGGGCGATAAATCCCGGCCTTTATATCATGCTATGTAATTAAAGCTGCCATCCAGCGGATGCGAGTTTGAGGTTTAGGAAATTTCTATAAATCCCCTCTTGTGAAATCAAAGACTGGTGAGTTCCCTGTTGAGCAATTCTACCACGATCTATTACAATGATTTGATCTGCGTTTTCCACTGTACTCAAACGATGGGCAATCGAAATTAAGGTTTTATTTTTCGTCAGTTCTGAAATCGCAGATAAAAGTGCCTGCTCATTTTCCGGATCAACGCTGGAAGTGGCCTCATCCAAAATAATAATAGGTGCATCTTTAAGAATCGCTCTGGCAATAGAAATTCGTTGCTTCTCTCCGCCGGAAAGTGTAGAGCCTCCCTCGCCGATGATTGTATTGTACCCATCTGGCAACGCTGAAATAAAATCATGGCAGCAAGCACGTTTTGCGGCAGCTTCTACTTCCTCGTGGGTAGCATCAGGCTTTCCAAATTTGATGTTGTTTTCAATAGAATCGTGGAAAAGATATACATTCTGAAAGACCATGCTGATATGCTCCAAAATACTATCCGCAGTATAGTTTTTTACATCCTTTCCGCCAATTCGTACAGCGCCATCCTGCACATCCCAAAACCGGGCAATTAAATTACACAAAGTTGTTTTTCCACTTCCAGATGGGCCAACAATAGCACAGGTAGTATGTTCTGGAATGTTCAGAGAGATGTCATGGATGACCTGCCGCTTGTCATAGCCAAATGATACATGATCCAGTGTTATATCGTAGTGGGAAGTTTCTAATTTGTCTGTGCTGGTGTCCATTTGAGGTATATTGGTGACTTCTTCTAACCGATCCAGTTCTGTGTTGATTTTCTTGCTCAAAAAAGCGCTGTTTCCCATTGTTTCTAAGTCAGAGTACACAGTAAATGCGCAAAACAGGAAAGTCAAGCAATAGGGCAAACTTATTTTTCCAGCCATAAAAAGCAAACTCGCCGCAGCAATCAGTACACAGCTCATGAGCTTATAGACCAGAATATAAAAACGGAGAACCCCGGCCGTAGCCTTTTCCTGCCCATAATCTGCATCCCACTTTTTTTGAAATGCGCTGCGTACTTCTCGTTGTCCTTCCTCACCTTTGGAGAAAGACCGTAGAACAGAAATCCCTCGGATATATTCCATTGTTTTGCTCACCAGGTTTTCCTGTGCTTCTTGATAAATAGGAGCATATTGCGCGGCTCTATTGCGGACCCAACGAAGAACAAGTAAACCTAATAATAGTCCAATCAAACTTAAAATGGCAATGATAGGGTTGAAAAAGAACATCATAATTGACATGAGAGCTGCCATAGCAACACCGCTTGTCATCTGCTCGATTGCAAGCATGGAGTAACCCTCTAAATCAGCAATCGTCGTAGTAAGTATTGTCTGAATAGTTCCTAAATGTTGCTCTGAAAAGTAGCCCATAGGAGCCTGTTTCAATTTTTCTCCTATTTCCAGACGATAATCACGGAAAATATCATATCCCGTTCCACTCATGGTACGGTCATACATCCATTGGAAGAAAAAGCGTCCGATAACACTTCCTAATACAACACCAAAGGCTTGTAGAATAATAGTAGGTGTAAGATTTTCTAAATGTAATAAAATCCAAAAAACACCGAACATCATAAAACCATTGAAAAAGGATTTGAGAATATTAAATGTGATGCCAACGATGATTTTCTGTCGGCTTCTACCCGCAATCTTAAAAATCCGGCGTATCATTTCAAGCATGGTTTTCCACTCCTCCTTTCAAGTCTGATTCTTCTATGGTTCCGGCATAATCTTGCCACATCTTTTGATAGATGGGGCATTCCCGGAGAAGTTCTTCTTGTGTCCCACGGCCTGCAATATTTCCGTTTGCCACAACCAGAATTTGATCGGCATTGCGAATCGTATTCAAACGGTGCGCTACAACAATCAATGTCTTTCCGGCCACTAATTTGCTGATTGCCTGTTGAATTAGCGCCTCATTTTCTGGATCAGCATAGGCAGTGGCCTCGTCTAAAATGACTACGGATGACGGTTTTAGCATGGCCCTCGCAATCGTAATACGTTGGCGCTCCCCGCCAGAAAGTCGGTCTCCGGCATCACCGGCCAGTGTGTCATATCCCTGCTCTAACTGCATAATGAAGTCATGGCAGTTAGCGGCTTTTGCGACCGCTTCTACTTCTGCGTTTGTCGCTGACGGATTACCCATACGGATATTTTCACGAATGGATTTGTCAAACAAGAAATTGTCCTGTGCCACATAACTGATTTCACCCATCAACTGCTCAAAAGGGATTTGACGAATATCCTGGCCGCCGAAACGCACAGAGCCAGAAGTCACATCCCAAAAACCAGCCATCAGTTTTGCAATCGTGGATTTACCAGAACCGGAAGGCCCAACAATAGCCGTCATAGTACCGGGCTTCGTTTGAAAAGAAATACCGTGGAGAATTTCGGTTTCTTTGTAACCGAAATGCACATCCTCAAATTGGTAAGTCCGTTCTCCCAAAGATACAGGCTCAGAGGGTCGGACAAGTTCCGGGGTTTTTAGGAAAGCGGTTACTTGCTCCAAATTACCTTTTATCATGCTGACTTGCTCCATCGCCTCGGACACTTTCATCAATGGAGCAACGAACCCCAGCGGAACTACTAAAGATATTAAAAATACGGGAAGTGAAAGCGTTCCCTCCATGTAAAGCCATGCGCCTACTGGCAATGTACCCAAAAGAGTAGAAGGCAGGACGGCTCGTGCCGCTGCATTCCAAAACCAGCATTGACTCCACCACTCCATTGTAGAATCGTGAAAATAGTTGACAGACTTTGAGTATTTTCCATAAGAGGATGCAGAACGGTTAAACGCTTTAATGACTTGAATGCCGCTGACATATTCTACTAAGGAGCTGTTCATATCATTGGCAGAGCGCATATAGTTTTCCATTCGAGGGCCATAACCGCGCATCATAGCAGCGAAAAAGAGAATACCCAGTGGAATTGTGATTAGGGATGCAAGCCCCATGCGCCAGTCCAGAATGAAAATCAGGAGAATACTGCACAACGGCGCTGCAATATTCGATGGCAGCTCTGGCATAAAATGAGCCATAGAATCCTCTAACTTTGCAACATTATCTACAATTAGGTTTTTGAAAGTTCCCGTAGGCGTTTCCAGCATAACGCCCATTGGGACTTTTGCCATCCGATCTGTAATTGCTTCACGGATATTTTTCAAAATTGTGAAGGAAATTTTGTGGGACATAAGAGAAGATCGCCATGTGAGAAGCATTTTTATAAGCTGACATATGGCGGCTATTCCACTAAAGAACAAAACACGCTGTATGGTGGTTGTACCGCGGTAGAGTTCATCCGCCAACAGCGCCACCATTAGGAATGGTACGATACCAAACATTTCCCCTAACACAGCAAGAAGAATGGAAATACGCATTTTGCTGTTTCTCTCGCCCACAAAAGCAAAGAGTTGGCGGATTGCACCCGGTTCTTTATTTGGCATAAGAAAGCCTCCTTTCGAGCAACTGAAAATACAAGGAGGGTATTGCATTTTCGATGGCATCGTGATATAATCTGAATTACGATGTAATATTACAGTGTAATTCAAGTATAGGATGGAGGGATGGAAATGTCAAGGGATTTTCAACAGACCCATGAAAATCTTTTGGCCTGTGCAAAAGAACATTTTCTGGAAAACGGGTTTGAGCGTGCCAGTATCCGTGAAATCTGTAAGGCCGCCCATGTGACAAACGGGGCATTTTACAATCATTTCGAGGACAAAGAGGCTTTGTTCGGCGCACTTGTCGAACCAGTGGTTCAGGCGGTATCTGAGATGTATTCCGATTCTGTCATCAAGCATTTTGAATTAGCTCGGACGGATGAATTAAAGCAACTCTGGAAACTGTCGGAGGACACGATCCGCCAGATTATCGAATACATTTATGAACATTTTGATGTATTCAAACTGCTGCTGATGCAGTCTGCGGGGACAAAATATGCTTCTTTTCTGGATGATGTGGTGCGTTCCGATGTTCGGGAGACACAAAAGCTAATTGCGGAACTGAAGGAACGCGGAGTTCCCGTACATGATTTGGAGAATGACGAGTGGCATATGCTTGTTCATTCTTACTATTCATCTATCGCAGAAATTGTCTTGCACAATTATCCGAAAGATGCCGCGATAAAATATGCTCATACATTGGCCGCTTTTTTCAGTTCCGGGTGGCAAACCGTTTTGGGGATTTGATCCCCAAAATTTTTGATTGGCAGTTAGCGCAATCTAACTAACTGTGATAAAGGAAGGTGGTTTAATCTCTCATATTTAAAATGATTCTTGCTTCTTAATATATCAATCGAAATTATATTGAAAGGACTTTTTGAAAATGGAAAACACAAATAAACTTACAGGCAAAGATCTTATCAATGTTGGTATTTATTCTGCAATGACTCTCGTCATTTTCTTTGTCGTTGGACTATTAACTGCGTTACCAGTAGTATATCCATTCCTTTTTGTGATTTGGCCGATTGTATGCGGTATCCCTATGATGCTGTATTACACAAAAATCAAGAAATTTGGAATGCTTACCATTACCGGCATCATTGGCGGTATCTTCTTCTATTTAATCGGCTATGGCTGGATCGGCCTGCTCGGCTGGGTGCTCGGCGGCATTCTAAGCGATGTTGTGCTCAAAATCGGCGGCTATCAGAAATTCAAAGTCACTGTTCTGAGCTATGCCTGCTTTTGCCTCGGTATCATGGGTTGCCCCGCCAATCTCTGGTTTGCCGGTGAAGCGTATTGGGAAAACATCCACACCTCCATGGGTGATCAGTACGCAAACACCTTGCAATCCTTGATGCCCTCCTGGATGATGTATTTGGGTTTTGCGCTGCTGTTTGTGGGCGGTATTCTGGGCGCGCTTCTGGGCCATAAAATGCTGAAAAAACACTTTGAAAGAGCGGGCATTGTGTAATGAAGCAGCTTCAAGCGGTTGTTGAAAACAGAACAGGCTTTTGCTTGGACCCACGAACCAAGCTGTTGCTGATGGCCGTTGTCGCTACCGCGGAATTTCTATATAGCCACACCGCCTTTATGATTGCGGTGGCGATGATTCCCTTTGTGCTGTTGCTGACTAACCGGCAGTATAAGACGGCAACGGTGTTCTTCTGCCTGTTCGCAACGGGGCTGTTTGTGCAGGCTATCCAGAACTCCGTCCAGTTTCCCATGATTGTTAATATGCTGGTAGTCCTGTTGGTGGGACTGGTTCTGCGGCTGTTTCCGGCTTTTGTGATGGGAGCCTATATTATCAAGTCCACCACGGCCAGCGAGTGCATTACCGCACTTGGCCGGATGCACATTGGGCGGCAGATCACCATTCCGCTCTCCGTCCTGTTTCGTTTTATCCCTACCATGCAGGAGGAGTCGGCGGCCATCAAGGATGCCATGCGGATGCGGGAGGTCCAGTTCGGGACAAAGAAGTTCTGGCAAAATCCCGCCGCCCTGATTGAATACCGTTTTATTCCCCTGATGATCTCGGTGGTCAAAATCGGGGATGATCTCTCTGCGGCAGCCTTGACCCGCGGCCTGGATAACCCGGTCCGGCGCACCAATATCACAAAGGTCGGGTTTACCGGCTGTGATCTGCTGGCGGTGCTGATTGCCGGAACTGCACTGCTCTCTACATACTTTTTCAGCCCGTGGTAAGGAGGTGATACTGTGATTGAATTGAAAGATGTTTCCTTTACCTATGAGAGTGGGGAAACCGAGAACAACCTAAGCCATATCAATCTGGCAATTCAGGACGGTGAAACTATCCTACTCTGTGGAGAGTCTGGCTGTGGCAAGACAACACTAACCCGGCTGATCAACGGTTTGATCCCACACTACTACGGTGGGAAACTGACCGGGCAAGTCCTCTTAGATGGGAAAGAGCTAAAAGACTATCCCCTTTATCAAATCGGACAGCGGGTGGGGTCTGTATTCCAAAACCCAAGAACACAATTCTACAATGTAGATACCACCAGTGAGATTGTTTTTGGGTGTGAAAACATGGCCCTGCCAGTCCCGGAGATGCGGAAGCGTCTGGAGGAGACTGCCCACAGCCTCAAGCTGGAAAAACTGCTGAACCGGAGCTTGTTTGCCCTATCCGGTGGGGAAAAACAGAAAATCGCCTGCGCCTCTGCCGACGCAATCCACCCGGACATCTTTGTACTGGACGAGCCATCCTCCAACCTGGATATTTCCACCATTGAAGATTTAATTGGCGTAATCCGGCACTGGCGGTCCGAGAAAAAGACTGTGATCGTCGCGGAACACCGGCTTTATTATCTCGTTCCCTACGCAGATCGGATTATCTACATGAAGCACGGAAGTATTGTACGGGAATTTACTGGGGCGGAATTTCAAAAATTATCGCCCGATGAATTGCAGGGAATAGGGCTGCGGGCGCTGGATCCATTCCATCTGCCTCCAGAGGCCTCGCCCAAGCCTTCCGCCCCGCAATTAAATATCAGAGGGTTCCAGTTCTCCTATGAAAAGCACGGCCCTCTCAATGTAGATATTCCAGACCTGACTCTGCCCCAAGGGGAGATCATCGGCATCATCGGAAACAACGGCGCGGGAAAATCCACCTTCGCCCGGTGTCTGTGCGGCCTGGATAAAAAAGCAAAAGGTATGCTTGAAATGGATGGGGCCTCCTATGACGCAAAGCAGCGCAGGCATATCTCCTATATGGTAATGCAGGATGTAAACCACCAGCTATTCACGGAAGATGTGCTGGACGAATTGCTGCTCAGTATGGACGGTGAGGACGAGAAAGCGGACACGGCTCGCGCCAAGGAGATACTGAACAGCCTTGACCTGTTGGACAAAGTAAAGCTACACCCCATGTCCCTGTCCGGCGGTGAAAAGCAGAGGGTGGCGATTGGCAGTGCAATAGCATCAGGCAAAAAGATCCTGATATTTGACGAGCCTACCAGCGGATTGGATTACCGTCATATGCTGGAGGTATCGGACAACTTAAACCGCCTGAAAGAACTGGGAAAGAGCCTGTTCCTGATTACACATGACCCGGAACTTATTTATAAATGCTGCACCTACCTGTTGTTCATTCAGGGGAGCAAGGTGCTGTGGCACCGACCTATGGACGGGGAGGCTGTGAGTCTCTTACGGGCTTTCTTCTCCCACGCGCAAGAAGCAGGTGCAGTCAATGCCCCCTGGTAAAAAACTGCACGCTTCCGGCGAGGACTATCTGGAGGCTGTGTTGGTAATCCAGAAAAAGAAAGGCATGGTACGCTCCGTGGATGTGTCCCGGCACATGGAGGTGTCAAAGCCCAGTGTGTGCCATGCAGTGGCTACCTTGCGGGACGGCGGTTTTCTCACGATGGACGAGGATCACTTTCTCCAACTGACCGATGTGGGCCGCGAGGTGGCTGAAAAAATCTATGAACGCCACTGCTTCTTTACCGAGCAGCTTATCGCCGCAGGCGTTGACCCCAGGACTGCGGAGGCTGACGCCTGCCGGATTGAACACATCATCAGCGACGAGAGCTTTTCGCGGCTGAAGGAGGCAGCTGCACAGGAGCAAGACTAAACTAAATATGCCAAGCTATCCTGCCCCGCAAGACGGGGAAAGAAAAAAACCGTTGCAGGGCAGGCAGCTTCGTGCGCTTATAATGGATTTTCCGGGTACTGCGGCGGTTTTGAGTAACATCAAGGCCGCCGTTTCTTATGCCCTCAACAAAGGAGTGACGCCCATACGTTGACACGGCGGCTTTAGGAGGGAGCCGCCATGAAGCACACTGACCGCCGACAAATTCAGACGATATTTCACTACCGTCAAAAAAAGCCCGGCCACCGGACAGGCCCCGTCTGGCAGCCAGTGCGAAAATTGCCACAATATAACTGAATACCGTGTTTTTTGCGCTCGAATAGCTTCATGCTGTCCGGGCGTTTTTTCATACCTATGGGGCCGGAACATCGGGCCAACATGGCCCGAACCTTGCCCCCGGTGCCGTTCCCCGCCCCCTCGTTCAGATTTTCCCGCAAAAATCTGAACGGAGGAAAGGCCGATGGAAGTCACCATCAATTATAACGGACAAGCTGTGACCGTGGAGGTTACGCTGGAAGTCTATGAATTTCTTGACCGGGCCGATCACAAAACGGAGAACCTGTTCCATGAACAGCGGCGGCATTGGGATGGCCGGGAGTTTGACGAGTACATCATTACCACCGAGGGTGTAGGAGCCTACGGCGAAACGCCGGAGGAATACCTTTGCCGCATGGAAACGCTGGGCGAGCTGATGGCCGTCCTGGACACCTGCACCGAGGCCCAGCGCCGCCGGTTCCTGCTCTATGCCCTGGAAGGTTTGAGTTACGCGGAGATTGGAACGATTTGCGGCTGCTCAAAGTATTCTGTCCGGGACTCCATTATCGCGGTCAGAAAAATTTTCAAAGATTTTTTTGAAAACAGACCCCACGAATGACCTGTTTTCGGGCTACCAAGTGAAAGGGATTGTTTCCCTTATCCCAGCGGGAGGCGGACGGCGGACAAGCTGCCCGCCTCTCCGATTTTCAGGAGGTAAGCCTATGAAAACAATCAATCTGCGGTGGATTTATCCCCACTACCGGCATGACGAGTTTGTGGAGGTCAGCGATGAGGTTTGGGAGGTCATGCGGCAGGCCCAGCGCGAGATGAACAACTATGAGCGCCGGAAGGTCTACCAGCGCGCCTATTACTCCCTGGACGCATATAGCTGGACGGAGAACTATGCGCTGGAACACAGCAGATCGCCGGAAGATATTTTGCTGGAACGAGAAGAAATGACCACCCGCCTATACCTGATTGCAGCTCTGCCGGTGGCTCTGGCTCATGCCACTCCGACACAGGCCCGCCGTGTTCACGCCTACTACATTGCCGGTATCAAGCAGCCGGAAATCTCTCGGATAGAGGGTGTCCACAGCAGCAAGGTCAGCGTTGCCATCCGCCGGGGGCTGCGGAATATCCGCCGCTTTTATGATGGCCTTTTTCAAACAGAGTGAGGGCGTGCCTATGCAGACCATCAATCTCAAACAATATTATCCATTTTGCAAAGAGGACATTTTTTTGGAGGTGTCCGATGAGATCGTCGAAGCGTTTCTTCTGGATAAGAGAGCCGAGGCCGCCAGAGATCGCAAGATGTTCCGGTATAAGGCGTTTTATTCCCTCGATTGTAACGATGGAATCGAAAATGCCGCCATCGGCTGGGCGCAGCCATCGCCGGAGGACTACCTGATAGAAAAAGAAGAATTAGCCGAATACGAAGAACTGATACGGCGATTGTACGAAGCCATTTCTTCCCTTCCGCCTATGCAGGCTCGCCGTGTCCACGCCCGCTATATGCTGGGTATGAAAGTGAAAGATATTGCCGCAATGGAGGGTATCACGCCATCACAGGCGGGAAAATCCATCCATGCCGCACTGCGGAGGCTGCGCCGGTACTTTGCTCGACAGAAATGGACGGTCAATCTATGAGTATTTCCAAAGAAAAGAGGTGCCTGACATGAACGAAAAAATTACAGCCCACCCACAAAAAGAAGAACGGGAGAAAGTCCTGAAGGAGATTCGGCAGCTTGAAAACCGCAAGAAGATTTTGGAGAACAAGCAGCGGAACGAAGAACGCAGGGTTCGCACCCGCCGCCTGATTGAGCGTGGAGCCGTTTTGGAGGGGATTTTCCCGTTGGCTCCCGACCTTTCCGGCGCGGAGGTCAAAGCATTTCTGATTACCCTGTCCCATCTTCCGGGGGCTGCGGAATTGACTGCAAACCTGCCAAAATCCGGGGACACGCCATAAGTCCCTTGTTTACAAGGGCGCACTTATACACCGTTGCCGGTGTCGTGCGCCCTGCCGGGGGCTGTTGCGTACTTCGTCCGCGATGGGGCGCTACACTCCCCAAACCCCTTGTGCGCCCCGCGCAGCCAGACACCCGCTTCGCGTTTGTTCGGCTCCACGGAGCCTGAAATATCCCCGCCGAAAGGAGGTGCCACCCATAGATTTTTGCCATATTCCCGTCAGTATCATCAAGCGCAGCGAGGGCCGTTCCGCTGTTGCCGCAGCCGCCTACCGAAGCGGAACAAAACTGACGAATGAATGGGACGGCCTGACCCATGATTACACCCGGAAGGGCGGCGTTGTCCATGCGGAAATCATGCTGCCCGCACACGCCCCGCCAGAATTTGCAGACCGCTCCACCCTCTGGAACAGTGTGGAGCAGATCGAGAAAGCCAGGGACAGCCAGCTTGCCCGCGAGATCGAGGCGGCTTTGCCCCGCGAACTGTCCAGGGAACAGCAGCTTGCCCTTGTCCGGGCCTATGTGAAGGACAACTTTGTGGACAAGGGGATGTGCGCTGATTTTGCCATCCATGACAAGGGAACCGGCAACCCCCATGTCCATATCATGCTGACCGTCCGGCCCTTAAAAGAAAACGGCGCATGGGGCGCGAAGTGCCGCAAAGCATACGACCTGGACGAAAACGGCCAGCGCATCCCGGACGAGAGAGGCGGCTGGAAGAACCACCGGGAGGACACCACCGACTGGAACGACAAAGGGAATGTGGAGATTTGGCGAGCAGCATGGGCGGCTTATACCAACCGGGCATTGGAGGCAGCCGGTCAGCCTGCCCTGGTAGACCACCGCAGCTACAAGCGACAGGACATTGATAAAATCCCCTCTGTCCACCTGGGGCCAGCGGCCAGCCAGATGGAGAAGCGCGGTATCCGCACCGACAAGGGAGAAGTAAACCGACAGATCGCCGCCGACAACAAGCTGCTCAAGGAAATCAAGGCCCGCATTACCCGCCTTTATAACTGGTCTAAGGCAGAAGCCGAAAAGCCGGAGGGCCAGCAGCCCAGCATGATTGACTTGTGGGAGGCCCAGCAGCAGCTCAAGCAGCCTGACACCCGCACCGGCAAAATCCGAGCTTTGCAGGAGAGCGCCGCCCTGTTCAGCTTTTTGCAGGCAAACGGCATCCAGTCCATGCAGCAGCTCCATGAAAAAATAGCAGATATGAACACCCGCTACTATGACCTGCGGGGAAAAATCGTTAAGGCCGAGCGCCGGATCGCTGTCCTCACCGAGCGCGGGGAGATGTGGGCGCAGTACAACAAGTACAAGACTGTCCATAAGCAGTTTGCCAAGGTGAAGCCGGAGAAGCGGGAACTGTTCGAGCAGCGCCACAGCCGGGAACTGATCCTCTATGACGCGGCGGCCCGGCATCTGAAGGAACTGAAAGCCAGCGGCGAGGAAATCACCCCGAAGGAATGGCGGCGTGAGATCGACCTGTTGACCTCCCAGAAACAGGTGGACAGCATCGACATGAAAGCTATGCGGGAGGAGCTAAAAGCTGTGGAACGGCTCCACAAGGCCGCCGACCAACTGGCCCGGCAGGAACGGGACAAGCCCCGCGACCGGGGGCCGGAGCGGTAAAGGGTACGGCGCTTTGCCGACCCCTTTCAGGTGCGTCGCGTTTCACGACACCCTTTTGCACACAGAAAAACCGCCGTACAGGTTTCCCCATACGGCGGCAGATGGTTTATTTGCCGAACAAGTCGCTGTGCGACCCGGTGCGGGCAAGCGTCAGCACCAGCACATCATCCTCGATACGGTAAATGAGCAGCCAGTCCGGGAGAATGTGACATTCCCGATGGCCCACCCAATCGCCGGACAAATCGTGATCGCGGTTTTTATCCGGCAGCGGTTCGCCCATTGCCAGCAATGCTACGACCTGCTCCAACAGCTCGATCTTCAAGCCACGCTTTATGGCTCGTTTGTAGTCCTTTTTGAAACTGGTCGTGTACTTGACAGTATATTTGGTTTCTTTCATCTTTTCAGGTCAGCAAACAACTCGTCAAGGTCATTGTAGCCCTTTACAGACGGGTCTTTTGCAATCCTTTCCGCTTCCAGCATGGCAGCAATCGTTTCCTTGTTGGGCTGTTCCAGCTTCACCTCAAAGGGAATGCCGCCCTCACGAAGCGACTGGCGCACAAAGATGTTAAACGCCGTAGTCAGGTTCATGCCAAGCTCAGTAAACAGTGCGTCCGCCTGCGCTTTCAAATCTGCGTCCATGCGGATACTGATGTTTGTGGTATTTCCAGCCATACGATCAACCCCTTTCTGCTGGCAATTATAGTATATGCCATTTGCACGAAGAAAACAATACTTTGCACGAATATTTAACAGTAAATTCATTGAAGGAGGTCACTGTATGAAGCAAATTATTTTGCCCGTCACTATCCACCTGAATATCCGCCTGCCCCTTGCCCTCTTGCAGCCGGAATCGGCAGACGCGCCCACCGGCCCGGAGCCGGAGGCCCATGCCTGCCAGGGCTGCGGCAACTGCGGCGGGTGTGGGAAGTGCCAGCATGAAAAAAAGCAAGCCTGAACCCGTCCCCGTCATGGACTACCGCCAGTACCGCAGAGCGCGGCGGCTGGTACATGAGTGCTGCAACTATGACGGCGGCCACTGTATCGCGCTGGATGATGGGGAGGAATGTGTCTGCGTCCAGTCCATTTCCTACTCCCTGTTGTGCCGGTGGTTCCGGGCGGCGGTGCTGCCGCTGGACAGAGAACTGGAAACTGCCCTGCTCCACCGCCTGGACGCCAAACGGTGCGCCGTCTGCGGGGCGCTGTTCACCCCCGGCTCCAACCGGGCCAAATACTGCCCGGAATGTGCCGGACGCATGAAGCGTATCAAGGCCGCCCAGCGCAAGCGGAAACAAAGGGCGAAATGTCACGCTTTAGGGGCTGAAAACCCCTTGTAAATCAAGGCTTTTTTCGAGGGTGTCGCTGGGGGCCTGATAGATTTATCCTCTGGCCCCCAAAACGGCCCTCTAAAGGCATACAGACCCCTGAAATAAACCCCAAGGAGGAAGCCTATGTCAGACAATCGAAAATATTACTACCTCAAGCTGAAAGAAAACTTCTACAACAGCGAAACGATGGTTATTTTGGAGAGTATGCAGGATGGCCTGCTGTACTCCAATCTGCTGCTGAAAATGTACCTCATGTCACTCAAAAGCGGCGGTATCCTCATGCTCAATGACCATCTGCCCCACACGCCCCAGACCATCGCCACCTTTACCCGCCATCAGGTGGGGACGGTGGAACGGGCCTTGAAGGTGTTCCTTGAATTTGGCCTTGTGGAGATTTTGACCGATGGGGCCTACTACATGACCGACATCCAACTGCTGATCGGCCAATCCTCTACCGAGGGGGAACGGAAAAAGAAAGAGCGTATGCGATTGAAGCGTCAAAAACTGCTCCCATCCGGCGGGGCGGACATTTGTCCACCATATAGCCAGGGGGACATTTGTCCACCAGATATTAGAGATAAGAGATTAGATATTAGAGATAAGAGTATAGAGAATAGAGAGAGTGAGAGCGCCCCCGCCTATGGCCGTTACCAGAATGTTTTCCTGACGGACGGGGAACTGGCAGACTTACAGGCCAGCTTTCCCACTGTATGGGGCCAGTACATCGAAAAGCTGTCCGAGTACATGGCTTCTACCGGCAAGCGGTATCAGAGCCATGCAGCAACCATCCGGTGTTGGGCCTGTGAGGACGTTAAAAAAACGGTCACACACTCATGCAACCGGGATGACAGCGTAAAGGAGGATGAAACTGTACGATTGAGATTACCGCAGAAATCCGGGCGTTCATCCAGCCATTATCAAGGTCGCTTTTCTTTGGAGGTTTTAAACTCATGCGAAATCACCTCTGAGCATGTTGGAAAGGTATGGATCAGCTCCATAGCGTCCTTCCAGATACTGCTTATCGTAGGCCGCGGTATTTTTGACGCGGTCGTTATCTTCCCCACGGATTTCATGCAACGAATAGATTTCGCTTTCGTGGGAAGCATTCTCCGCGGCAAACCAGATCTCGTCACGGCGGAATATGGTATTTTTTAAAGTATACATATCATGGGATGTGAATAAA